>Ga0255347_1001973_pt1 | contig 30511 bp, 29 predicted proteins | sample wastewater_treat_2_FD_192479 | JGI IMG/M metagenome (GOLD analysis project Ga0255347, IMG submission 192479) | Wastewater microbial communities from Lulu Island WWTP, Vancouver, Canada - plant24 | ecosystem: Engineered > WWTP > Wastewater > Unclassified | place: Canada: Vancouver, British... | reverse complement strand
TTTTTGTCAATGTAGACTACTGTGCATTTTGGCAGTTTTTTTGATAAATTTACTTTTTTGATTATAATTAGTTATGTAAATTTAAAAATAATACTATCATATTGAAATGAACATTAATAGGGAAAATTATATTATATTTTTGACCATCTTATTGTTTCGGACAGTATTTTTATTTACAGAAGCTGTTTTTTCTCATAAAGAAAAAAATATAGAAATAAAATCAAGTCCCATTGTGGTAATTAATGAAAATAAAGATATTGAAGAAAAACAACACTATTCTCCTGATATTAAAGAAGTTCAAAAATCAATTATTCCAAAAGTTCAGGATCTAGAAGAGCTGTATAAAAAGATAGAAAAAGAGAACAAAGAAGAAAAATTGGATTTTAAGGAAATCTCTTTGAAAGATATTTGAGGAAGTTTGGATGGTATAGAAATTTTGGAAAAATTATATGTGAAAACCAAAACAAGTGATGTCTTGAAGGTTTTAGTGGATAAACTTTTATTGGATTATCAATTTGAAAAGGCAAAATTTTATCTTGCTGATTTGGATATGCTAAAGAATTCAATTATATGAGCAAGATCGTATTTTTATACTCAGATAAATACATTGTCCATCACAGATCCTCAGAGCATGAATAAATTTGTTAATTTGGTGGATCAAATGAAATATAGATCAATGATTTCTGTGGATGACCATTTGTTTTATCAATGATTGGCCAAGATTTGGAACAAAGAATATGATAGTGTGGTTGAAGTATTCAAGCAAATTCAATCTCCTATATATAAAAATATTATTTCTCAAATAGAGGATACTATTGTGAAATTTAATAATCAAAAAGGAGCTCCGGCTTATTACAAGGATTCATTGATAGCTTTGGTTATGATGAAAAACTGATATTTTTCTATTGCAAATAAGCTTGCTGTAGAGTCTTTGTTGCAAAATAAAGATTATATTTTACCTTATCAAATTTTGGCTTATTCTAATTTTTTGACCAATAATCGAGAAAAAGCTATAGAAAACTTTTATACTTTGATATCTTTGGATATAGGAAATAAAAATAAATATAATTTTTATATTTGAATTTCTCAATATTGGCTTGGTGAGTATACAAAATCTATTTTGACATTATCGCAAATTACGAGCGACCCAACTTATAAAATGGACTCCTACAGATATTTATTGTTGAATTATCAAAAACTTGATGATAAAGAAAAAATGGTACAAATATGGCAGAAATTGTTATGACAAGATGCTCTAAAAGAATCTGATTTTCAGACATTTTATGATTTTGTCTTTTTCAAAGATTTTGGGAATAAGCAGAAAAGTAGTATTTATAAAAAATATAGGCAGTTAGCTTATGATTATGTGTTTGCTTGTTATGAACAGTTTGGGCAATCAAATGATACTTGTTTGTATGGAGAAGTTGGTTTGAATATTGTAAACAATAATTTGGAAGTAGTGGAGAACGGTTTGATTTATTTATCAGAAAAATATCCTCAGTTTCACATATTTCAGGCACTTTGAGATTTTTATAAAAACAATAAACAGTCAGATAAAGCGAAAACTTATTATTTGAAGGCGATTAGTCTTTCAAAAAATACTTTTCAAAAAAATATGATAGAACAAAATTTAATAGAAACATTAAATTAATCTCTTTTTTTGTTACCTTGATTTTTTTATTACATTTTCTGTTCCATTTTTTGACAAATAAAAAAAAATTATTAAAATAGTAATACTTTATATTATTTCAATAATATGAAAAACAGTTTAAATAGATTAGGGAATACGGTAGCAATACCGATTAGGTTGTGATGAACCATTGTTACCACATCGGCTGACTTATTTACTACTTTAACTACATCTTTAAAAGAGGGATGTGAAATTGTAGCAAATACAAGCCAGGAAATTAAAAATGTATTATTGTGAGCTTGGAATCACGGGAAATGGTATCATAAGGCATTAAATGTTCCTTTAAGTCCAATAGTTGCTATATGAACTGCCTTTGAATGAATAGTCAGAAGTGCTGTTCAACCCGTAATAAGTTGAATTGTAAACACTTGGAATACTGGTATCAATACTATCAAAAATGCACGAAAAGGATCTTTTGGAAGACTTTTTTCTAAAAAACCTCTTTCAGATTTTTCTTATAATCATCTAAAAACTAGACCACTCACATTAAATAATTGGTTTGCTAAATTACAATTTGCTAGATGAAAATCTGAATGATGAGAATCAAAATGAGCTGTTGCTGTTCTTCCAGATAAAAAAAAGTCAGAAAAAAAACAAGAAGGGGAAAGTTCTGAAGAGAAAGTTGAAAAAAAGCTTGAAAAAACAAAAGAGGAAAAGAAGTTTGAGAAGGTGGAAGAAAAAAAGTCTAAAGAGAAAAATAAGGAAGAAGTTAGGGAAAAAAATAAAGAAGAATTGGATAAAGAAGCCTGATACAAACAGGCAGAAGAAATTTTAAAGGATTCTAAACATTGAAGTAAAATTTATAAAAAAATACGCTATAATTATCCTGGATTAGCTTTTATTTTTGATAAAAATTTAAGTAGTTGAGAAATAAAAGGTGATGAAAATAAAATTATTGTTTGAACTAAGTTACCTTCTGATGAAAAACAAATTGCACCTTTAAATGATAAAAAAGATAATAAAGAACAAATTAAGCATGTATTACTACATGAAATGTCACATATGATAATCGATAATAATTTATGAAAGGTAGAAAGGGTTTTGGATATCAGTAAGAATGTTTTTGAAAGAAAACAAACTACCCTAACTCCTTTAGCTCAATTGTGAATATATAAAACTCCAATAAGTAAAGCAAAAGAAGATTTGTCTGAGATGATGGCTCTTTATGCAAATTGAAAATTGGATGAATATTTAGGAAAACTAACATCCGATAAAAAAGAAGATGAAGAATATAGAGAAAAATTTAAATTAGCTAAAATTTCAAACGATGATGCTAAAGTGATAAAAAACACCTGTGAAAAACTTGTTTCTGAATTGTAGTGAGGTAAAAATAATCAAAATGGATGCAAAACCATCTGGCGAAAAAAGTAAGGCTACATAGAGATTATTATTGGATTATTAAAATCAATGTTGTAGGGGTGATTAATAAGTAACCTTTACAAAAGATGTAATAGTTTGTTTTAAATAATAATGTAGGGGACAGTGACTGTTCTTTATAAAAGATATGTAAATTTCTATTAAAATTAAAGAAAAACAATTGATTCTTGCTTTTTATAGAGAAAAAAATATAAGATGATTCCGTTTTAATAGTGATTTTTTATAAATAAAGATATTGTTTATGATTTTGTTAGAATGAAAAAGTCTATCACAAAAAATTCAAGAAGAATTAGTGATAAAAACCAAAAAGTTTTTTCCTAATAATGATAAATATATTTGAATTATATATTTATGAAACAACGAATCTTCAAAAATCTATGTGTGACTCAAACAGAAGTATTGAGAAAAAATATGAATAAAATGATATGTTTTTGGACAATATAAAAAATGAGATAAATTGCCAGAAAATACAAAGGAAGACTATGATGTTCAATTATATATGAAACAAGAGTATGACAATATTTGAAAAATAATAGATCTGATTCATTACTTAAATCATGATAAAGATTGTGTTGGTATTATTGTTCAATTACCTTTACCAGAAGAATTCAAAAAGTACAAATCACAGATCTTATCTACAATTTCTCCAAATAAGGATATTGATGGGATGGGAGGAGTGTTAAATGGCTTATCATCAATAGATTTAATAGATTTTGTACCAGCAACGCCAAAAGCTGTAGTAAAAATCCTCAAAGAATATGACTTATACAATATCAGATGAAAAATTATTACAGTTATATGACAAAGTAACTTGGTATGAAAGCCCCTTGTTTTGGAGTTTATCAAACAATGAGCAACTGTATTCTCTACAAACAGTAGTACTCCAGTAGAAAAAACAAAAGAGCTTTGCAAAATGTCTGACATTATAGTATCTTGTACATGAGTAGTTCATTTAGTTAATGATGAGTTTATTCGTGATGATAAAAGTCAAATATTGATAGATGTATGATATGGCCATAAAGCATGAAAACCAGTATGAGATGTAGATTTTGAGTCTGTAAAAGACAAAGTAAAATATATTACACCTGTTCCTGGTGGAGTTTGACCTTTGACCGTAGCTTGTTTATTTGAAAATATTTTTGATATACAAGAAAACCTAAAATAATTACAAGCTTACTTAAATATGAAAATAATATTCGTTCAGCAATTTTTACTCATATAAAATTTCTCGTCCCTTAAGCTCCTTATCAGTCAGAATAAAAACTTTTGGAGTATTACAAGTTGCTTTTTCTAATTCTTGTCATCATTCTTTGATTATATCTATAACTTTCAACTCTCACATTCCATCAGGACTAAGAAAATTTAATTTCATTCACCTTTCCAAAACTTCTTTTGGATTAAATTCAAAATATTTTTTTCAATTTTTTTCTATAAATTTTTCTTTGAATATACCGAAATAATTTCTACAAAATACTGGCCCAGGAGTGGTAAGTGAAGTTGATGTCTGATGATTGTGGACAATGTCAGACAATCAGCCAGACAATCAACTAGATATTCAATCAGACAATCAATCAGACAATCAACTAGATATTCAATCAGATAATCAGTTAGATGGTCAAGGATGTGATTTATCTAGTCTCTTAAAATCTAATTTTTTATTATAGAAATTAAATATAAATCATACTTTTATATTTTCATTGTTTTTCATATAGGACCTAAGTTGTTTATAATAATCTCATTTGGTTACTTTAGTTGATTTTAATTCTAAAGCAACGACATCATTGATGATTAAATCAACATATCCAGTTCCTACAACATCATCATTAATTTTATACTCAACTCTTTGTTCTTTTTTAACATCATATCATTTTTTCTTTAATTCACTTATTAGTCACTTGCTATAAACTTTTTCTAGCAATCCAGGTCATAACTGATTATGAACATTCATAGCTATTCATATTATATCAAATGTAAGTTTATCGTATTCTCTATTCAAATAACTACTCTCATCCTTCCCCCTATCGTCAGAAATTATCCCTTTATTGTCAGCCATTGTCCCATCGTCAGAAATTGCCCCCACCTCTTCTCCTTCAGGGAAATTTGTTAGTTTGTTGAATAAAAATCAATCCCAATAAGGTCTATGTGGAATTTTTTCTACTAATTCTTTAGCTTGTAGGTTTGGTTCTCTTCATTCTAAAATGGCATCTCTAGCTTCTTTGTAAGCTTTTACCATTGCTCATACATAAAATTCTGATTTACTTCTTCATTCAATTTTTAATGCATCCACATAAGGCAAAATCTCCGCCAATCTATTTATAGTACATAAATCTTTTGAAGACAAAATATAGCTCCCATCCTTGTCATTATCCAATTGAAATAGTTTCCCTGGTCTGCGTTCTTCTTCCAACCATACTTTGTACTTAAATCTACAAGCATGACTACACTCTCACTTGTTTGCTTGTCTACCTGACATATAATCTCACAATAAACATCTTCATGAATAAGACATACACATTGCTCAATGTACAAAGATTTCCAACTCTATATCTGGGACATGTTTTTTGATTTCTTTTATTTCATCGATATGTAACTCTCTAGCAAGTATTATTCTTTTCACTCACAAATCTCTCCAAAATTTTATAGATTCATAGTTTAGGGTAGAGGCTTGGGTACTCAAATGTAATGGAACATTTGGGAAGTGTTTTCTAAGAATATTGAATGTCCCAGGGTCAGAAAAAATTATCGCATCAGGATTTGTATCTGAAATTTTTTCTACCACTGATTCAAATACCTTAATGTCAGTATTTCTGGGGAAAATGTTCATAGTTAGCAGTGCTTTAGCTCAATTGTTGTGAATTGCTTGAATTGTCTTTTTTAATACCTCAAAATCTTTTACTTTATTTTGTCTCATTCTCAAAGAGGTAAAAGGTACTCAAATATAAACTTCTTCTGCTCAATATTTACTGGCTATCATAGCTTTTTCGTAAGATCATCAAGGGGCGACTATGACGGGTTTTTTCATTTTCAATAAATTATAATTAAAACTTCATTGATGTAATAGCGATTATAGTATAATTTTTCTATGATGATTCTCAAGAAAAAAACGCGATTATCTCTATAGTAATCATCCTAAATTATAGCATAATAAACAAAATGGGTTGCTATTTCTTTAAGTGTTTTTTTAACTATATATGTAAAATAATCTCATTTTACCGTTTTTCCAATCAATTTATACGGTTTCAATATTTTAAAGAATAGAGCTTTAAATATTTTATTTTATTTCAAAAATCTCTATTTTGGTTTTTTTTATTTTGTAAACTCAGCATCGATACAGTAATTTGAATAGTAAAAATCAAATGAAACTCATAACAAAAATAGTCAATCTAATAAATCCAAATAATAAAAAATATATTAGCATCACAGCTGAAAGTCAAACCTCTTTTAACATATATTTTTCATTTATGTCTTGTAATAAAATGTTACAAATATCTTGAGAATAAGATTTTTGATCGATTAACAATTGGTCTATATTGTTTTCTTTCCAATTGTTTATTTTTTTAACCATTGAATCAAAAGCTGTATTGGGCTGAGAAGATATTTGTATTCATTGGACTCACAAAAGCATTTCTTCAACCTGAATGTTCATATTACTTTCCTCCAAATATTTTTTATTTCATGAAAATGTTTTTTGTATTTTTTTAATTGGTGCTATTATTGGTTTCTCTATGAATTCTATAAGTTTGTTAGTTGCACTTTTTAGTCACTCACAAGTAAATGGAAAGTGTTGAAACATTCATATAAGGGTAAAACTATATGCAATAGTTATGACTAATGTGAACAAATAACCTCATCTCGAGAAATAGGAAATACTGTTGAATCCAATGGAGTTTAATGAATAAAAAAGGATTATCAAAGATGATGTATATATCAATAAAGATAAAATTAACCAAATATTTATATCTCGGGAAAAAAATAGAAAAAGTGCTATATCAATTAAAACTAAAATTAAAACAAAAAATATTACATATTTTATTTTTAGGTCTTTATAATCTATAGCCAAAAAGTGTGAAAAAATGTAGAGAAAAAACATAGCTATAATTGAAGCAAATATATCATGATTTCAAAACAAATAAAAAATAGCAAAAAAATATGAGATACAGACCAAAAAGAAAAATATATATGTTCTAATTTTGTATTTATATTTGGTCAAAAAATTTATCATTTATTTTGGAAGTTTGATAAAAAAATCAGCAAAAAATATTAGTCACCAAAAAGCAAAAATCATAGCTGGCACAAATGGGATTATTTGTTTTTGTTTTGTTTTTGTAAACATATTAAATATGGAATATATTAATCAAATTACTGAACTCAGTATAATGTATATTATAATAAAATCAAATAGATTTATAATAGAAAAACTTGTATTGTTGTAATAAAATGTTAATCAAAACAAGATCCCTATAGTTAAAGATAGGTAAACATCTCATTGTCAAACTCATTCTTCATTTTTACCAAATCTAATTTTAACATATTGTTTGGCAAATAAATATATTAATGTAAAAGTAAAAACAAACCCTAATATAGAACAAAGTATTATCGAAATTTCTAATTTTAATAGTGCAAATATCAAAGAAACTACTGTTAGAAATATTCGTATTGGTAAATGAAGTTCGTGTTTTTGAATATCAAATATTATTAAAAAAAGGAAGGACCAATTGATTGCAATCCAAAATACAAGTTCAAGTGTTCAATTGTAAGGGAAAAATAAATAAGTTAACACAAAGATTAAACCAGATAGCAACTCAACTATCCAATAAAAATTAGATAGTTTTTTTCAACAACTAGAACATTTTCATTTTTGAAATAAAAAACTCAATATTGGTACTAATTCTAAGGATGAAAGTTTTTTTTTACAATTATCACATTTTGAGCGACCAAAAAAAATAAATTTTATTCATTTTTTATCCCATTTTCTAGAAATTAGAAGCCCACCAAATGAACCAAAAATAGTTCCCAAGATAAAAAGTAATATGATTACAAGAATGTTCATGTTGAAAATGTTTGAAACTAAATTGTTGATAAATCTTTTACTGAAATATATGATATTGTTTACTAATTTCTACTGAAACTAACAGTTTATAAATTTTATTGTAATAAAATCAAGAATCCTTATTATCCAAGTTAGAGAGTTTATAAAGTTACAAGTTTTTCTATACCACCCGGGTGCAATTAGTTAGCTCCGCGAACAGCACCCGGGTGGTATAGACCCTTCCTTAACTTTACACACTTCAAGTAGAATGGAATTTGGGATTTCAAAGAAAGTAGAAAAAAATTGGAAATATTATCTAAAATTTAGTAATATAGTTTTTGTAATACTTTTAGTTTTAAGTTTTGCTTTTTTTGCCTTTTATTCAAATGTCACAAACATCATCTTTAATAAAGATAAAATAGATATTTTCAAAGAAGACTTACAACAAGTGGCTTTTTATTTTTGGAATATAGATGAAAATATTTCAAAAATGTTATTGAATATAGATGAAATTTCTAAAGCTTATGTGGATTGAGAAAATGTACTAATTACCAAGGAAGATAGAATTTTGGAAACTCTAGAATATATCAAACAAAATGAAAGTTATTTGAAAGATTTAGGTTTTGAAAAGTATTGAAAATTAATAGATCTTTTATGATATGTTCAAGAAAATTGGGCAGAAATATCAAAATTATTATGAAAAGAAGGTGAATTTAACTATTTAGTAATATTACAAAACACAAACGAAAAAAGACCAAATTGAGGATTTTTTGGTTCTTTTGCTTTTATTACAGTGAAAGATGGTTTGTTAAAAAACATGGAAATAGTAGATTCATATTATCCAGATTATATGGCACACAATACTCGTTTGATGGCTCCAGAACGGACTAGCTCATTTTTACCAGATCGTAAAATTTGATTTATTGCAGGAAACAAGTTCTGATTTTCGGATATAGATGGAAGTAATCTAAAACGACTGTATGAAAAAATGTTTAACGAAACATATTCTATGCCCAAAGTTCAACAAACTATGGAAGCGGGATTATACGAAAAACTACTACACAAATATATCAAATGAGTTATTTTTATAAGATCTGATTTAATTGAATACTTAATTCCTTCTTTTACAGAATTGGCTTGGGAACGGCAGTTCTTAAACGCAAATGTAGATATCATTAGATGAGAATATCGTTGAAACAAGAAAGAAGAATATATTAAGTGAGTGAAAGATTATTTTAATAAAAACAAAATAACTATTTTCAAAAACATAATAAACAATTTTGATGATGTAATTGAGAAAAAGTTTATAACAATATATTTATCGAATGTTTCAGATAATTTACAAAACTTGTTAAAAAATAATTGATTGAAATTAGAATATAACTCATGATTTATATATGCACGAGATACAAATACTTCTTACAATAAAGTTGATGGATTCGTAGAAAAAAATATTCAAATTTTGGATCAGTGAAATAAAATTTTGATAGATACAAACTATGATGTAGTTAATATTCAGGATTTGATACCATGACAGTATCTTATGAAAATTTATTATACCTTAAATGTTCCAAATTATTATATAGATTTTATTAGAAATTTGGAAAAAAGATATGAAATAGAAATGACTAGTAGAGAGGAATCTATTTTAGCTCTTAGACCAGCAAAATATGACGATAATATTTATGAAAAACGAATGGAAACAAAAGCCACCGTTTATTTCCCACAAAATTTTAAAATTCTTGATGTCGTAGGGCAACAACAAGAACACAAAATATTTAATGCACCATTCTCAAAAGGATTATATTATAGAATGCTCATAAACACAAATAATACCACCAAAAGTATTGAAATTAAATTTATGGTAGAATAAAACATTTCTAATCTTCCAAAAACCTTTTTTTCCAGTTTTCCAAAATTTTATGTAAGTACAAAATGTTGTGAAGTGATAATATAATTCATCACAGCATTTCGTTTTCTTTCAAAAGATGATTTATATAGGATTTGCTATAATTTTTTAGTCATTCAACTGTATCATCCAAAGGATTAAAATCTTCCTTAAATTTTGCATTATTCAAATTTACATTTCATTTATCGGAAAAAGCCACCCCATGCCTTCCAAACCTAGTAGCCAAAACACAATCAAACATGTCTACTCAATGTTCTATGGCATGTAATAAATCTTCTGGAGTCCCAACTCACATTAAGTACCTTGGCTTATCTTTTGGTAGTAGAGGAGTCGTAAACTCTACCACTTCTCTTACTTTTTCTTTTGATTCTCAAACACTCACTCATCATATAGCTATCCCATCAGTCGCAAATTGTGATAAGTATTCTGCTGACTCTTTTCTCATTTCTAAATCTGTTCATCATTGTACTATTGGAAAAAGTACTCATTTTACTTTATCATATTTTTTCATAAAATGATCATAAGCCCTTTTCGCCCAACGATGAGTTTGTTGCATTTGACTATAAAGAGTTTTTTTGTCAGAATTTCATGGAGAACAAACATCTAAAACCATCATAATATCTGATCATAAATTACATTGAATATCTACAACTTTTTCAGGACTAAAAAAATGTTTTGATCCATCATATGGAGATCTAAAATGAACTCCATCTTCTACTAACTTTATATCTACATTATGTTGATGCATTCCCCTCTTGATAGGAGGAGTAAGGAGAGGTTTTATATATTCTTGTAATTTTAAATAGACTCATTCTATATTTTCAAAAATTTCATTATTAGTAAATCTAACTACTCTCAATCAATAAGATTCTAACTTTTTTGTTCTTTTATTATCATATTCTATTTCTTTCTTACTTCAATGTGTATTTCAATCAATTTCAATTACCAATCATAACTTTGAACAATAAAAATCTACAATATAACTATCAATAGGTCTTTGTCTATAAAACTTAAAATTAAGTTTATCTAGACATTCTATTTTCATTTTTTTTTCAGCTTTCGTCATATTTTTTCTTAACTCTCTAGCCCTATCTTTTAATTTAGGATCATATGGAAGATTCCTTCTATAATTTAACCCCCCTGATAGGGGGGTAACCTCTTCCTCTTTCTTTCCTAATCACAAACTAAAAACCTGAAAACCTCCACTATCTGTAAGAATAAGGCCGTCTTCCCAATTTTCAAACTTATGCAATCATCATGCTTTTTTGATTAGTTCATCTCATGGACGAAGATATAGATGAAAAGTATTTGCTAGAATTAATTTTATTGGAGTCAAATCTCATAAGATTTTTTCATTTTTCAATACATCCAAAAAGAGACCTTTTATAGTGGCTTTTGTCCCAACGGGCATAAAAACAGGAGTAGTAAGTTTGATTCAATTTAGTTCTATTTCTCAAACTCTTGCATTTCATTTTTGTTTAAGTATTTTAAATTTCAGTTTAGACATAAAATAAGTTGATAGTAAAATGTTAAAAATTATAGTATATATACTATATAAACCACAAAAACTATCAAGAGGAATTATGTAGTGAAAAGTTTGTAAAGTTAGAAAGTTCATAAAGTTCGTAAAGTTTATAACTTGTTACTTGTAACTTTATAACTTATAACTTTCAACTCTTGTAACTTTATAAACTCTGCCCGTAAGTTATTGCAGGCGCGAATTCGAATTCGCGCCTATATATCTACATATCTATCAAGAGAAACTATATACCACGAAGTTCTTCCCTTTGCCCCGATAAATCGGGGTTCGGGAAGTTGATCCCAACCTTTAACTTTTAACTACTGTTAATGATCGAAACAATAAAAACTTCCATTTTCAAAAAGTATAAAAAAGATGACATCAAATGACTATTTTTTTCTGTGTTTAATGAGCAATGAGAATTGCTGATGTCCAATTGAGTTGTTTATACTGATAAAGCTTTGGAAGAGCTAATAGACTTATTATATCAAGGTTTGATAAAAAAACATACAAATATTGGAAGCATAGTAGCAGATGTAGTTTTGGAAACAGTAGAAGTTAAAACTCCACAAGAAATACAAAAAATATCTACAAAAGATTTTTGAGTTTTATTAAGTGATTGAAACAAGTCTGGTGTAGTGTTACCAAACACAAAATGAATAAACAATATACAAGAATGATTAAAATTGATCAAAGAAAAGCACGATTTATGAAATAATGTTCAAGTAGTTAAATTTAAAACAGATAGGTTTGCAATTTAATTTTGAACATTTACTTTTATTCTGGATTTTAATTTTGGTATACTATTGTACCGAGCAGGAGTAACTTTTATTTTCACACTAGAAACTTCTGGAAATCATAAAATATAATTTCTGGCTGTTTCTTTGTTTCATCCAACTATGTAATTTTTGATATCTTCTACTATTCAAACAATATCCTTTTTAAAATCATATCATTGAATTATCTCTATTTTTGTTGGGATAATGAAAGTGCCATCTTTTTCGATTAATCAATCTTCTTCAAAAAACACTAAGGAATTTTTATTTATACTAACTAGCTGTGTTTTATTGGATGGTCTTTGATTGAGATAATCGGAAAAAGCTTTAATCAAATCTGACCACTTTATATAAAAAAAATTAAAATTTATATTTATATGTCCATTTAGTAAGGAGCTTTTTTCTCATACCTTGTGTGGAACCTCAATGTTTTTTATAATAATGGTAATTGTATCATTGAAAGCCAATAGCAAAGAATCTTTTATATCAAAGTTTTGTGTTACAATATTTTTCTTTTGTTGTGTAATATAAGAAACCATTTTTTCAGACAATAAATCAATGTCTTTTTGGGTTATCTCTCAGTCTGTTGTTAGGGATCATCATGTGAAGTCTTCCAAAGCTACAGCATAAATTTCTTTCAAAAACAAACTTTGTTTTAGGTTTTTTATATACAAAGTTGTTCATTTGGCTATATTTCATCTATCTCACATCAATATATCATTATCATCTTTCTCCATAGCTTTTACTCTAATAATTAGTTCTCAAGGGACTCACTGGTATCATGCTGGTATTTCAATTCGGTTTGTTGTTTGGAATAGTCTTCCGTCTTCTGTAATAAACCTAGTTTTTGGGACTAGTGCATATTTTTTTTCTGTTTTATTAAAAATTTTTATTTCTCAAATAGATGGATTTTGTAAAAATCTTACATTGGTGGTGTTCATAGACATATTATATTTGTAATTTAATGATCAGGTATAAAATGGGATACTAAGGAATCTAGAATAACGAGGATAATCTTGATCTTCAACTGGATAATAGCGAAAATTATATATTATTGTTTCTATTTGTTGAGAAGGATTTATTTCTACTTTTGCACCAGGAATAATTAGTGAATATATTAAATATATTATTCAAATAACAAATAAAACTTCAAATCCTATAACTAAAATAAAAGTATAACTTTTTCTGTTTTGAAAAGTATTTAAGTGAAACTTTTTTATATCAAAAAAAAACAAATAAATTATTCTTAAATATTTCATAAATTTGTTTTTTTCTATATGTTTTGTTTTAAATCAAATTTTTTCAAAAAATCTTCTAGTTGTTTCTGTTTTTGTAACAAAAACAGCCTTAATGTTTTTTTTATCCAAAATTTCTTTTATTTGTTTTCACCATCGTTCATTATCAAACAAAGAATGTTGTGAATCTATAGATATTTCTATATTTTTTCACTTTGGAATTTTTTCTAAGGTTTTAAAAATTTTGTATAAACTATCTTCAGCCACAAAAAAAAACTTCATATTTTATATTTTAGGTTATTTGTTAAACTACAGTATTTGATTTTTGATTTCGTTTATAATATAATTGCAAACATATCATTATTGCAAAAAATGAAACATAAGTTTTTATATCAAAAGTGATTCATCACAAGGATATTACACCATACTTAGGGTACTGTTGAAAAAAGAAAATAATATTGAGTCCTATTATAAAATATATAAATCACAACATTCATTGTCAAAAACTTTTTTTTCTTTTTTTATTAATTAATATGATTATGACATCAATAATAGCTAAGAACGATACAAATAGTCCAATAGGATAAACAGATCCAAATTTGTTTAATTCTGTTTGTGTAGTCAAAGGTTTGATTGCTATCCAAGATGTGGAAGCTTTTCCTATAAAGTTATCTCCAAATACAAGGAATATACCAAGTGGTATCATAGATAAAACGGTAGAAAAAAACATTATATCAATCCATATTTTTTTGTTTTCATATCTTTTTATTTTTAAGAAAAAGATAAGTAATGAAATAAAAAAACCGATTAATAATCAGGTAAAATGGAAATGATATCAATAAGGACTAAATAATAATTTTAATTGTTCTAAACTATTTGGGAATGCTCAATGATTGAGAAAAAAATGAGAATAAGATCAAAATAAATATGTAATAGCTATAGCTAAGGGTAACCAATAAAATATTTTGTAAAAATCTTGGTGTCGCTTGGTACAAAGATATTTTGCAACTATAATAAATGATAACAAAAAGGAGATGATTCATATTCAAGTCATGTACATTTTTAATCACAAAACCTCAAAAAACGGAAACATGGAATAGCTTGTTGAAAATAAAAAGTTGACCAAGAAGAAGTTTTAATAAATTTTTATTTTTGGGCTACTAGCGTAAAAACTCTACCAATTTATTTTCTCTAATAGCGGTAACTCTAATAATACCAGGATAATCTAACTGTTCTTCTATTTTTTCTCAAATGGTTTTTAATGTTTTTTCCAAATCCTTATCTGATACTTGTTCTGGATCTACATAAGTTATAATTTCTCTACCTGCTTGCATAATATGAACTTTTTCAATACCAGAAATATCTTTGATAAGTTTTTCCAATTCTGACATTTTCTCTATGAACATTTCGCTTGTATCATATCTAGCTCATTCTCTAGATGCAGAAATTGCATCTGCTGCAGCAATAACCCATGATATTGGATGTGTCATAGGAACATCATAGTGATGAGATTCAGCAGCATTTATAATGATATCATCCATACCAAGTTTTTTTAGTAATTCTGCTCATAAAACTGTATGAGATTGTCATGTTGTAGCAACAATTTTTCCAATATCATGGAAAAGTCATGCTTTTTTTGCCATAACAGGATCCAATCCTATTTCTGTAGCAATTGCTTCAGCAATTTTTGCAACCTCTATGCTATGTAGCCAGATGTTTTGACCATAACTGTATCTTAAAAATAACTGACCAATATACTTTACTATTTCAGGATTCATCATAGGGAGATTTAGCTGAGTTAATGCTTCTTTTCATTTTTCTATCAAAACATTTGGGAATTCTTCTACTACTTGATTATAAAATTTTTCTATGTAGTGGGGATTGATTCTCCCATCTTTTACTAATTTTTTTAGAACAGTAGCAGCAATAAATCTTTTTTCATTGTCAAAAGATGATATTCTAACAACCATTGGAGTATCATCAATAATTAACTCAACGCCCGTTAATTTCTCAAAAAATGAAATATTTCTTCATTCTCTACCAATTAATTTTCATTTGTAATCTTCATTTGGTAGATCTACCGATTTTACAGTAAATTCGTTTACTGATTCTGAGGCTATTCTGGGTAATACTTTGGCTAAAATTTGACCAGCTTCTTTGTCTGCTTCTTCTGTTTTGATCGTTTTCATTTTTTCTACAAATTGTTTGATTTCTTTTTGGTATTCTTCTTCCATGTTTGCAAATAATTGTTTTTTTGCTTCTTCTTTGTTTAGTTTTGCAATTTCTGCCAACTTCTCTGTTTGTTCTTTTACGAGCTTTCCTGCCTCTTTTTGCTTATCAATAATTTTTGCTCTTTCTTCTTCTAATTTTTCTAGTTTTTCATCCATTCTTTCTTCTCTATCCAACAGTTTGTTTTGAATTTCCTCCACTTTTTTTAATCTTTGTTCTTCAAGTTTGTCTGCTCTTTCTTCTGCTTTTTCAAGAATTTGTTCGGCCTTTTTCCTAGCTTCTTCTAAAATTTCCTCCTCTAGTTCTTTGGCTTTTGCCATTCTCTCTTTAAACTTTATTGCTTTTTCAGTGAGGGTTTTTTTGTATCCAAAAAAGCCTCAAAGCCCTCAAAGTCACAGGGCGACAACTATTATCACAATTGTAATAAGATTCATTATCTCTATAATTTTAAATTTTAAAAAAACAAAAAACTTATCACTTTTTTATATGATTTATTTTTTTAATTTCAATGGGAAATTTTTTGTGATTAAATAGTGGAACAATTCCGATTGCACCCGGGTGGTAGGATAGGAAGAAGAAAATCATTTTATCATTTCATCACTTTATCACGAATGTTTTTTATTGTAATAACGGGCGGTTGATAACCCGCCCCTACATCAATTCATCTCTTTATCATTTTATCATATGTTTTATTGCAAAATAAAATTGCTTTTATACTATAAGTTTCGTTTTACAATTAATAATTTCTTATGAAAACCAAAAAAACTTTGAAAATTTGGAAATGGATCTTACTAATTTTGATAATTATTTTTGTTCGAAAAGTATTTTGTGGTCCTATAAAAATAGACTCTACAAATCCGAACTCAAATATAGTTATCAAAAGATGAGATAACTTTTATTCCTTTATAAACGGTTTACCAAAAACAAAACAATTTGCCTTGAAGATATATATACACTTTAATAAAAGTTCTATTGATTTATCTAAAATACAAGAGTGAACTTATGTTTTTTCTGGTAAATATTCAAAAGCTGAATTCTTAGATGTAATTGCTCAATGACCAAAACAAATTTACAAAAGATATACTGTTTTGGAAGGCTGGTCTATATACGATATTGATTTTGATTTATCAAAAAAATGACTGATAGACACTGGTGAATACATTACTTTTGTTACAAATCCAAATATTATTTCAAAATATACTCAAAGATATGAGTTTTTATCATATACAAACAAAAAACTTAATTCATTAGAGTGATTTTTGTATCCAGACACCTACCATTTGGATGTAGAATGAAATTTAATTGACCAGTTGGTTTATTTGCAATTAGATAATTTTAATAAAAAAGTTTGGTCAGTATATTCTGGACAAATAAAATCTTTTTTAAAGCTCGGTTGGTATGATACAATTATTCTCTCAACAGTAGTGGAAAAGGAAGAAAAAACCAAATCCAATAAAGCAGTTATTGCAGGAATTTTTTTCAATAGACTATCGAAATGAATGAGGCTGGATGCTGATATTACCTTATGTTATGGTCTAAAAGAACCGTACGAAACTTGTACACCAGCTTTTATAAACAAGGCTATTTATGACAAAAGTAATTTATACAATACTAGACAAAATCACGGGCTACCTCCACAACCTATTGCAAGTCCTAGTGTAGAAAGTATCGTTGCCGTATTAAATCCTAAAAAAACAGATTATTTTTTCTATTTACATGATCCAAAAGGAAATATTCATTACGGGAAAACAGTAACAGAACACAATGATAATAAAAATAAGTATTTGAAATAGTCCTAATCTTACCATCAAATTCATAGACTGTTCTTAAAATAATATTACAATTATGCCTCCGGCCCCGCAGTATTGCGGGGCTAATATTTCAGGAGTGAAATCCGCGGACGAGCTCTTTTTTTCATAAAATGTAATGCATTAAGTTGAAAATTATAAAATTTGTAACTTTATAAACCCCGCCATGTAGTACTATAAGTGGCGGGGCAGGCTTGTAACTTTATAAACTTGTAACTTGTGACTCATTCCTATCTAAATTGAACATTTCATAATCAAAAACTTTCATATTCATCTTCATCATCTTCATCCGTATCCAAACTATCTTTTGTGCAATTAGTACATAATTTACTAAAAGGTTCTTCCAATCTGACTGCATTCAAAATCATTTCTTGAATATCTATGTTTTCATTTTCAATCAAGTAAGTTTCATCATCTTCATCATCTTCTGGATCTATTTGAATTTGGAATTTTGCCTGATATTTCGGTACAAAAACTTCTCTACTGTAACTTTCGGTACACTTATCACAAGGTTCTACGATTGTGCAAGTTAAATTTTTTAGATTAACCAATAAGGATCAGTTATCAAAAGATTGAATAATTACTGTACCGTTTATGCCGTCTTTTGATAAATTTTCTAATTCTTCTAAACTTTCATTTTCAAAAGTAATTTCATCTTTTTTGCCACCAGATATTAGTAAATCTGATACATTAATCTGAAATTTTGATTTTTTCATTGGATTTAGTTTTGAAATTAATATAAATAGATGCGATAAAATTATTTCAATACTATATTAGCAAAAAATATAGTATATTTTATCAAGTACTATATATCATTTTACGAATTATTTTCAATGAAAAGTATTAAAAATATTAAAGATTTAAGCATCACTGATCGAGCTGAATTTTATGGTGTTTTTGAACAACTATCAAATTATATTTGTCCAGAAACAAAAATATTAATTGCTGTTAGTGGATGAGCAGATAGTATGTTTTTGAGTTTTTTGATTTATAGTTTTTTTGCCAAGAATAATTTAGATTTCAATAATTTATTTTTTATTCACTGTAACCACAAAACAAGAAAAGAGACTGAACAAGAACAAAAATTTATTGAAGATTTTTTTGATTGATTAAATTTGAATATTGTTATTTTTTATAGCGGGAATGAAAAAAAAACAGAAAATACTTTGAGAAATTGGAGATATAGCGAGTTTCAAAAGGTGATTGATAAAAATAAAATTGATTATATTTTTACCTGACACAATTTAACTGACCGTATAGAGTCTAGTTTTATGAATATTTTTCGTGGATCTGGCTTAAATGGATTTTTATCAATGAAATTTATAGATAAATCTCCATTACTTCAAAATGTGCAAACTGTCCGTCCATTGCTATCTTTTACAAAAATTCAAATAGAAGAGTTTTGCTCTAAATTTAATGTTCCATTTTTTGTTGATCAAACTAACTTAGATTCTAGCACAAGCTTGAGAAACAAGATCAGATTAGAGCTGTTCCCTCAATTCGAGAAATTATCAAATACAAAAGAATCTTTTTATCAAAGTATGCTAAATATTTATTCAGAACTTGAAAATCTAGAAAATTTGGATTTATGAAACTTATTGGAAATTAAAAAATCTTATTACTGGAATAGTGATTATGCTTTTTTGCGAGATATCCCGACTCCCAAAATATCTCAAAGTACAATTTTACAACTTCTAAAAAAATTAAACTTATCATCAAATATTACTGAAAAAACATTAAATGATTTATATGATTTTTTTCAAAACTCAAAACAAGGATACAAATATGTTAACGGGACTTATTTCTTTCTTTCTCACTCAAAAATCTATATTATCAAAGCCAAAAAAGACTTTTGGGAAAAGTATATTGAAAAAAGTATAATTATTGATAGATTATGAGAGCTGGAAGTTTGAAAAGAAACTGTTTTTGTCGACAATCCGGATTATCTTTGACTAGAAATTAGATATCCTAAATCAGGAGATAAGCTTTGAAGTAAATCTTGGACTAAATATTGTATAAACAAAAAAATCCCTGTTTTTTGGAGGAACTTTATCCCAGTTGTTGTAAGTTCAAATAATGTTTTAAAATATTTTTATTTGTAATTAAATTAGAAAATGAACATTTTGTTAAATGATACCATATCGTACTTTAGCGGTATTCTTTGATTTGGAACTTTTAATACAAAATTATTTATTCTTGTAGTTTTGCTGATAGTTTTGGTAGTTGTTTTTATTTTAGTTGAATTATTTAAAAATAAAAAACTAAAAGATGAAAAAAAATTGGTGCATAAATACGATGATATTGTATATTTGGTTTCATGATATAATTATCAAACTTGAACTAATGATGCATTAGTAATGTTTGAAAAAATTTTTAGTAGTAAAAAACCATCTTACATAGCTAAACGCAAGGTAATATTTGATTCTGTTGAGAAATTAGAAGAAGATTTTTGAAAAAAAATTGTTCCAAAAGAACACTGGCAAACAATAAATAAGTTGGTTAAAAAAGTAGGATTTTCTCTTTTTCTTTTTAGACTTTTAAAAATTATAGCAATACTTGTACTGTTGTTACTTGTGCTATGAGTACTACTTTTTTTGGTACTTAAATAAAAATTTTTATTGGGATTTTCTTGCTTTTCAAAGTTTAGTTTCTCGTTTATCCATTCAAGTGGAAATTTGATTTGATGCTAGTTTTTGTTTTCACGGTTTTGAAATAGTGGATTCTAGGGCCTTTTGTCATGGTTTCATGGATTGTGTGATAGGATTACCTATGGTTTTCCCTATTTCTGTCTGTTTGTTTGGATTCATTTTTTAGTATAAAAAATAAACTTATATACTTCTTATATAAGAAAATTACTCAATAAAGTCAAGTTTATCTTGATTTTTTGTATAAGTTCTATAAACTTAATTATTGTTTGTTAAAAAAATCAATAAATAATAAAAAAATAATAAAACTATGAAAAACCAGGTGAATCCATTTCAAGTAAAGGTTTTATCGTTTGGGAGCGATGGGGAAGTCAATGTTCAACTGCCTTCCACAATAGAGGTTGATGGGGAAATTATAACTCTAAAAACTCGGGAGATTTCGGTTGACACTGGGAAAAATCCTGATCACAATATCCGAAGGGATGTTAGGAAGGTTCTTAGGGAAAAACACGGGATTTGTGTCCCATTCAGGAGACAAGATGATACGATAATAATTATATAAATTGTACATATAGCTGACCATACAATGTCAGCTATTTTTTTATAAAAAAATTTTTACTTATGATAATTTCATTTTCTCTTGATAATTTATCAGTAAATAATAAACAATAATTGAGTGTTTTATCTTTAATTTTTCAAAAAAAGATGAAAAAGTTCTATTTATTTTTATTTATTCTATTTTCTGCTTTTCTATTTTCCTTTACAAAAGCACAAGTAGAATTGAGTCCAGTTTATAGTTCTGATAGATTTCAACCATCAGATAAGTTTCATGCTTGATGTGAAAATCAGCTGGATGTCATTTTTTCTCTAAATTATTCTAATGTTGTTGGAGTAAATGCAATTTTGGAATACAATAGCGATGAAATAGAGATATTAAAAATTTTACCTGAATGAGAGAAAGAAAACAATCTAAGTTATGTTGTAGAATCAAATAAAATTATTTTTAATAAGTTGAAGACTCAAGATTCTTGATTACAAAGAGCAGTTTTCAAAATGTTTTTTAGGGCAAAGCCTACTTTATTTTTTACCGATTTTAATTTTTCTACTGGAAGTTATGTTTTGGATACCAAATGAAATATGGTGGAATTAAATAAAAGTTATAATTTTAAATTTCAAAGGGTGCCGGAGTGTGAACCAGATATTATTGCTCCTACTATAGAGTTACTGTTTCCTATCTTACAATCTTGAGAATATATAGCCTTAGATTCTCATTATCAATTTGATATCTCTGATTTATGAAAATGAATAAATAAGGACAAAATTAATTTCACAATAGATGATATTAAGTATGATTTATCTAATACTGAACACGAACGAAATGGTGATATCCTTACTATATATCCAAGTATTTGGTTACCTTTGGGTTCTACAGTAAAATTAAATATTGAGGTATCTGATAAACAAGTATATTGAAAAGCAAATACGACAAGAAAAGAATATATATTCCAAACTTCAAATGAGCTAAATTTATTAAACGAGATAGATCCTGTTCAGTTTAGAAAACTTGTGAATAAAGAAAAATATTATCAATGATCTCAGGCAGAATGTAAGTGGTTGGAAGAACAGTTTTTAATCTCAGAAGATAGCATAAAAGATACAATATTGTCTATCAACAAGAGATTAAGTTGTGCGGATTTAGATTGACTTTCTGGCTTATTAAATTTACAAGAAATAGATGACAAAGTGTGATTTTCAGTATTCTCTACATTAGGGCGACTTTTGTTTGGTTTACTTTTGTTTTTATTAATATTTAAGCGACTATCAAAAAAATAAGAATGGGGATCAAAGTGGGAATCAAAATAGATTTGCAATTTGTACAAAAATTATTATCTTCAGCACATATATTAAATATAATATAATTTTTATCTTTAAAGTTTTAAAAAATGTTTAAAAAATTATTACTAGGTCTTGGTATAGCAGGACTATTGGGAGTATGAAGTATTGCATTAGTTAATGCACAAAATTTTGAGCCTGGACAGTTTGGTGATGTAGGTGGTACTGCGGGTGTGGGAGTTTCAGGTGCGGGAGTTGATAAAGGTGGAAGTTTGATACAAGTAATTAAAAATTTTATTAACCGAATCTTAGGATTATTAGCTCTTATTACTTTGGTTATTGTGTTACGAGGAGGATTCAAAATGGTTACAGCTGCTGGAGATGAAGGAAAATTCAAAGAATGATTTAAAATTTTGAAACAAGCTGGTATTGGATTAGCAATTATTGGTTTGTCTTGGTTTGTGGTTAGTATTATATTCCGGGTTATTTCAGGTTCATCAGCAAATGTTGATGGATGATGAGGTACTACATGATGATAAAAACATTATGTTATAATACAAAATCCCTGTTTGCACAACAGGGATTTTTTTATTTATATGTTTCAATTGAATTTTTTGTGAAAGTAGGATAGTTGTTGCTTGATGTTATTTTTAAATTTAAAAGATAATGTTTTTTAAAATGTATATTATTTCATGGTTAGTTGTTTTTTTGAGATTAACTAGATCAATATTTACCTGCATACTTCATACTATTTCTTAGATTTTCTTTTATTTCATGTGTTATGTTTGGGTTTTTTAGTATTATTTTTAGTCAAGTATTTAAGACTGGTAAAACAACATTTTTTATACTTATAAATTTTTTTTCGTCACCATTTAAGTCTGTAAGTTCTTTATCCCATCGTAGCTGTATTTCATTTAGTTCTTTTATTTCTTCTTGAGATAAGGAATTTGTTTTTTCAAGTACTTTTTGTAATATGGAATTTTCTCGGTATTTTCAAATACTTTTGACTGATAAAATTAGATTTGTCCAATTTTCTTTGTCTTCTATATATTTTTCAAATATGTTTTCATAAAACAATGCAGCAGAAAGAGACTCTCTATCCGGCTTCCAAGTTTGTTTTTCTTCTTTGCGTTCTTTTCTAACAAGTTCGAATTTTCAATCTGTTTGAGTATATTTTCTAAATTGTAGAGAAACGACTTCATAAGGTAATCAAACTTTTTCTGCTAATAATTGTTTGTAATGCTCTTGGATGGTGTAATTGTCAACATTTGCTATTAATTCAAACATATCGTTAAATAATTTTTGTTTGTCTATTGGAGAACTCATATCATATTTTATTCTCAATAATTCGTAGATTTGTAAGAAAGCATCTTTGGAGTCTTTGATACAGGTATTGAAAACATCTAATCATGTTTCTATATTTGCTAAATCATCAATATCTTTGAATTCTTTTGGCAAGGAAATCATTTTTGGATACATATTTTCTCTATATGCTATTTTTAATGCATTAAATGTCGCATTTTTTCCTGCATCATCATTATCAAACAAAATATATATATTTTCTGTGTATCTTTTCATCAGTTTGAAATGGTGTGCTGTAACTGAAGTTCAACAAGTAGCAACTCATATTGGTAGTCATAGTCTAGCCAAAGCTATTACATCCATTTGTCATTCTACTAAAATCAACATATTATGGACTTTTATACTATCTTTTGCAAAATTGATACCATATAGAATTTTTGACTTTTCAAACGCAATATGCTCACTACTATTTAGGTATTTTGGCTGATCTTCTGGATCCAAAACTCTAGCACTAAATCCAACTATATTGTTTCTAGTATCAAATATTGGAAAAGTAATTCTATTCCTAAAAAAACTATAAAAATCACTCTGTCATTTTTTTATCAAAGAAGCCTGTATTAAGTCTTGCTCGTTAAATCATTTTTCTTTTAGTTTTGTGATAAGATCATAGTTGGAATTTGGTGCATAACCAATACCAAAATTTTTTATTATTTGTGGTGAAAGCTTTCTTTGATTTTGTAGGTAATCTAGGGCATTCGGCGATTTGTTTAGATTGTCTGTAAAAAAATTTTGAGCAAGTTTGTGTATTCTTTTTATTTTTTCTTTTTCATCTACAAAATCTTTTGAATAATTGTAAGCTTTGGTATATTTTGAAATATCTAATCTATGTTCTTCAGCTATAAGTTTTACAGCATCTCGGAAATCTATTTTTTCGTATTCCATAACAAAACTAATAGCATTTCCACCTATCCCAGAGCTAAAATCTTTAAAAATTTGTTTTTGTGGAGATACCATAAAAGAAGGAGTTTTTTCATGTTGAAAAGGCGATAAACCAGCAAAATTACTTCCAGCTCTTTTGAGATTTACCCTTCTGGAAACTACATCTACAATATCTATGTTGTCTAATATAAATTCCGCTACATTTGCCATAAGAATTTAAACTTGTTTTTAAAAAACAAATACTTTTATATATTTTTGTATAGAATATATATTTATTCTATCATATTTTTCAATTCATTAATAGAAAATAGGATGAGCGCCAATTTTAATAAGTTGTGAAAAGGGTAGGATTTTGACTTTACCTTATTCGTTCTTGATATGTCAGATTTTTCTTCGTTTCATATTTTGCTATTTTATAGTATTGTAGGAGAATATGGCACAATTTCCACTCTGCTTGATAGGATACAGTTTTTTTATCCGTATTTTTCTGTTCGTATATAAATTTAATTATCTCTAAATTGTTTGATAAAAAGCCTTACAATTAATTTTGTAAGGCTTTTTTGTATAATTTTTATAGTTTTTAATTTTAGAATGGCAAATCATCGTCTGCTGGTGCAGAAGGGTTTGGTGTAGATGCGGTCGCAGTTCAAATACCATCTATTCTCCAAGCTGAGATACCATTGTATCGTCTACCATTGTATTCTCTAGCTCTAAAGTTTAATCCAACTTTTACTTTGTCTCATTGTTTAAAGTTTTTTACTAGATCTACTTTTTCTCCATAGGCATCTATAGCGATAGAAGATTTGTACTCTCTATCAGATTCTTCTTCCAAAACAAAAGTAATTTTGCGCAAATTGTTTGCTCAAACTTCTTCTTCAGTTCACATCATAGTGATAATTCCTTCAAATTCCATTTTCTAATTGGTAATTAAATAAAATTGTAATTGTTGTATACTAATAATTTTTTCTTTTTCAAGAGTATTTTTGTCATATTCCTAAAAGCTCCTTGAAAACTATCAAAATCACTCCTATACTTATAAACACATCTGCTAAATTGAATATGGGAAATCGTTTAAATAGTAAAATAAAATCTCTTACTCATCATAAAAAAACTCTATCAATAAGGTTTGAAATAGCTCATCATATCAAGAATATTGTAGCTCATTTTGAAATTTGTTTTTTATAATATAGATAAACTAATAGTCATAAAATCAAAAAAGTTAAAACTATTACTACCACCTGAGGAATAGATATTGATCGTGATATCCCTGCATTAAAGACAGGTTGAATGATTGATAGATCATTCAAAAATAACTTATCATAAAAAAAATGTTTTGATAGTTGATCGATTATTATCAAAATGGTGAGTACGGAACTTGTTCTTAATTTGTTTTTGATAGTCATGATTATTTAGTGTAAAAGGGACAAAAATTACTATTTTTATCAGTGAAGCATAATTAGGTCAAAACTCCAACAGTTTCGATATGATGAGTTTGGGGAAACATATCTACAGCTTGTAAAGATTTAACTTTGAATCATTTTTCAATAAACAATTCAATATCTCTGGCCATAGTGCTAGGATTACACGAGATGTACAAGAGTTTGAAATTGTTATCTTCTTTTAACTGACTGATCCGTTCAACCACATTTTTGTGTAATCATTCTCTAGGAGGATCGACAATTACCAATCATATATTGGTCAATTCATTTTCTATTTCTGGATTTTTGCTTAACACTTTTTCAGAAGGAGAGGCTATAAATTTACAATTGTCTTTTATCCCATTTATTTCCGCATTGTAATTGGCATCTTGAATTGCTTCTTCTACTATTTCTATCCCGATTAAATTATTTCATACACCTGCTTTCAAAAACCCGATTCCTATACTACCAGTTCCACAATACAGATCTAATATTTTTCATTTAATTTCTCATACTTCCAATACATTGCTTATCGCTGTTTGAAATAGTAATTCTGCTCAATGAGTGTTGGTCTGAAAAAATGAAAACGGAGAAATCCTAAAAGTGGATTCTACTTTTTCTTGTCCTATTCAATCAAGAATTAACTTTTCATAAATATATCAATCTCCGATTATATTTTCAGTGCTTATGTTTGGTCATCTTACAATATCAGCTAGTCCATCGTTATAAGTTATCACGAAACTTGTAATATTTTCTTTGATAAATTCATCTTCTTTAAATATTTTTTTTAAGTTTTCCCGATTATCAGTATTTATTTCATCTTTTTTATCCAAAGGATATACAGCCAAATTTATCATTAATTGTTTTGTATTTACTCACTCTCTAATTACCAAATGACGAAAAAATCATCTATTAAATTTTTGGTCATAAGTAGACAATCCTGATTCAAAACAAAGTTTTTTTATATATTCAAAAACACTATTTGCTTTGTCTGATATTAATCAACAGCTATCAACATCTATAATTTTACTAAATTCTCATTGTTTGTGAAATCATAGGTTCCATTTGCTTTCTATTCACTCTCTAGCTGCCATATAAACTCAAAAGCTAAACTCTATCTTGTTTCTATATCATTTTTCTTTTGGAGAAGCAACTATTGGTAAAAAACTTGGTTTTTCTTTTACCTTTCTAAAACAATCTTCCACTATTTCTTGTTTCAATTCTATTTGTTTTGGATAGCTGATCATTTGCCATTTACATCATCCACATCAAATTTTGTGTTTTTCAATTGAGCTATTGTCGCCTAAATTTGGATTAATATTGCTAAAAAAATGTGGACAAAAAATCTCTCCATCGATGTATTTAGGGTCATATTCATGAACTTTTGTGATATGTCATTCCAAATAGTCTTTTTTATTTTTTTTGATCACACAATCTACAATGCTACCAGGTAATGCTCCTCATTTTATTAAAATCTTTTTACCATCATCACTCTTAGTTATCCCAATCCCTCAATATCCAATTCTTTCTATTTTTATATTTTTTAAATATTTTACCATTACAAAAACATTCAAATAAAACATACAATTAATATCAAATCACTTTATTCTAACTTATTTATATCAAAAATCAAAAGATATTTTTATTTCTTTTCATAAAAATATAGCAACAAATGATGAAATTATTCTTTATAAAAAACATGGTTTTGATGAGGAAAAGTATATAGAAATGTAAAAAAATCAAATATTGGACAGATTAGCAAATTTTTTTGAAAAACTTTATTTTATTAAACTAGTTTTTTTGATTCTTTTTTGTAAAAGGTTTAATGAATAAGTTTTCCTCTCCAAACTTAACAAAAAGCAATAAAAAATTAACAAACTATTCAACGAAAAATAGGAATTTCCGTAAAATTTTATCATAAAATGATCTTGATTTTTTTAGTAAATACTCTATGCTCAAAATCAAGATTGACCTTTGTTTATTGCATTTTTTTGGCTGTCACTACAAGGGAAAGTCGCTTTTATATTCTATTATAAATTTACATGAAACAAACAGTAGTGTTGGGAGCACTTTTAACTTCCATTATATTCCTTTGAGGATGCACAATCAATTCAACCCTTTCTCCAGTAGACAGTGACTCTGAAGAAATTCTCCGACAATCTGATCCAGGAGAAACTGTAATGAGCCCACAAGCGACCTTTGTTGCCTGCCAAAACGAGATGGAAAAAGAAATTTTTACTGATCCTACTATATCAACTCTCAGAGAGCACTACGATCAGATATTACAAAGTCCTGAAAATCAGATTGAAGATGAACATAAGTTTTTAGGGTATTACTTTGATCTTATAAACGAAGAAGCAGAATATTATACTCTTTCTCTTGTAGAATCTTATCTTGATACTACTGTTACTACAGAATGGTTTCATGTAGATAAACAAACAGGTAATATTTGTCGTTATGATGTTGCTATGGATACTTGTAGTGACATCGAAACTACAGAGGCATATAAAGAGTTCTTCGTTCAGAACTGTGGTGATCTTTCAAAATCTGATGCCCCTGCAGGGAACAATCTTCATGGTGGAGAGTATTTTTAAGAAAATGTTGAATAAAATATAATAGCATCAGCAGAAATTGTTGTTTGTTCTGTGTTTTAAACAGTTATTTGGAGTCCCATTTTTCACAAGGCGACATGAATATTCTCTGAATCAAGTTTAATGTTAAACTTTAGATCTAAAAATAAATCTAAAAAAACAGTAGAATGAAAGAATTATCTACTGTTTTTTTATGTCAAAATATTTTTAATCTTTATTTAAACTGTTCCTTGAGCATTATGTAGTAAAGGGTTATAATAATTAAATAATAGTTCAATAATTTCACTAGTTGATAATTTTTCTGTTCTTATTCATATAGAAGTTAGTCAGTCTGTTAATAGATTACATCTACTATCCAACATATTTTTTCACTTTTGAAAGCTTCTATATCTTTCTATAATTTTTTCTACATTATCTTTTGAGTTCAACATATCCAATAATTTGGTAAACCAAGATTTTTTTATACTTGCTTCATCTTTTTCTCATATATAATAAGGAACAACTATATAGAACGATTTTTCATAAATTAGTCATTGTTTATTATCAATATTTTCTAGGAATTTATAATAAGATTCTCAAGTTTGTTTTAATGTAGGGTTTATGATTTTTGTTAAATTTTTGCTTATATAAGAAAGATAACCCGATAAATCTAAATAATTATTACGAACTATAATCTGTATTGGGAATCATAGTCAGTTTAGAAACTTTTTATACTGCTCAAGTACTATTTCTTGGTCTTCAAAGTTTTTTAAATCTAAATTTATTCATTCTACTTTTAATATAGATCTAAGTCATCAGTCTTTTAATATTATAATATCATTTTTGATTTCTGAGATTGGCATCATAGTTTCGGTATTAAATTGAGCTGGGGGTTTCAGATTTTTTTTATTTATTTTGTTTCCGATATCTAGTATTTTCATTTGTTTGATTATTTGTTAAAAAATAAAACTTATGTTGAATTTATGAGCTTGTATTGTTAATAATATTATTGGGGTTATTATAGTTATTTGTGTTATTGGCACTATTTGATTGTATCCAAAATATCATACTTACGATAAACCAAGACAATCCCATTATAATAAGGGCGATAGCAACTCATTTTAAAATTTGTTTAGCTTTTGTTATACCAGTTTCATCTTTCAAAAAGAATATCATGTAAAAAGCGTAGATTACCATGATTAATGCAATGAAACTAACAAGAGATAACATTAAGTTCACAATCATTTTTGCATAATATATAGCTTTGCTTGTTCATGCTTCATATCGTGGTTGGTTGCTTAGTTTAAATAAGGCAAGTAATTTATTGAGTGCACTATCTTCTTGTTCTACATTATCTTGTTTTATAATTTTTCATATATCTGTCTCATACTCACTTCATACTGGAGGATTATCCGTAGATTCATAAGGAAAATCATAATTAGCATTAACACTAAATCATATTGTGGTAAATATTGTTGTAAATAATATTAATAATTTGATTTTTTTCATTTTTGGTATTGATATTTAATAAAAACTAAAGGTTTGATGAGGATGTTATGTTTTGAATAATTCGGATTATAAAACTAACTATAAACCAGCTCAATCATATACCTCATAGTGCAATCGTGGCATTTCTAATTCATTTCATTCATTTTTTATATCTTGTATCGTCTCATGTAGCTGTTAATATAATAAATCCATGGACAATTAAATATATTAATGCAACAAGAGATAATAATCACAATGCTCGGTTGATTATTCTTTTAGTTATTTCAAGTATCCTATTGAAAGCAGTATCGTGTTCCGTGATTTCAACATCACTATCGGCTATTCATGTTAATACATAGCTTCAATCATCAGAATGAATTATTTGACGGACTCATTCTCTAATTGGATTGCCAATAGTACTTCACCCAATATTTGTATCTATTGTGGCTTCAATGTTGGTGTTCAAAATAGTGTTTGTGTTTCATAAATTAAAAGATCAAAATGTGCTATCCAACAACAAAACACTATTTGCAATAAACAGGATGCTTAATATATAACATATGTTTTTTTTCATTTGTGTAAGTTTTATTTAAAAATACAATTAGATATTCCAAATTTAGTACTTTTTGATGTTCTATCTTCCTTATATTTTATTCAAAAAACTATTTTTTGCAAATTTTGTTCTTGAAAATTGTAATATCTTTATTATAAACTTAATATTTATATAAAAATATTTGACTTTTT
>Ga0255347_1001966_pt1 | contig 30560 bp, 22 predicted proteins | sample wastewater_treat_2_FD_192479 | JGI IMG/M metagenome (GOLD analysis project Ga0255347, IMG submission 192479) | Wastewater microbial communities from Lulu Island WWTP, Vancouver, Canada - plant24 | ecosystem: Engineered > WWTP > Wastewater > Unclassified | place: Canada: Vancouver, British... | reverse complement strand
CGGGAAGCGGGATGGATTATCTCGGTCAGGCGCTCGAGCAGGAGTGCGACACCATCGTCACCGGCGATGTCCGGTATCACGCGGCTCTCGATGCAAAAGAGGCCGGCATCAATGTCGTGGATCTCGGACACTTTGCCACTGAGGATATAATCGTAGGCCCTCTGGCCGGGAGACTCGGCAGGGAGCTGCCGGGAGTCGCGGTGCAGGCTTACGGGGGGCAAGACGTATTCATGCATATCAAAGGAGAGTACCATTGAAAGATTTATTACAAGGACTTATCGCCCTACAGAACGTGGAGCTGGAGATCTTCAAGGCGGAAGAAGGACTGAAGGAGCTTCCCAAGGATATCGACGAGATCGACAGCATCATTCGCGCAAGAAAGAGCTCGCTCGACGCTGTTGATGAAGAAATCGCCATGCTCGAGGAGAAAAAGGTTCCTCTGGAGACCGAGCTTAAGGAAAACCAGGAAATACTTGACGCCGCCGATGCGAGGATCAAGAAGATCAAGACGAACAAGGAGTATCTGGCCCTGCAGCGGGAGATCGACCTTGCCAAAAAACGCAAGAGCGACATCGAAGAGCAGCTCCTTGGCCTGATGGACAAGATAGAGAAAAAGGGGCTCGACAAGGAGAGGATACAGAAGTCCTTTGACACGGATAAGGTTATCCTCGATGAGAAGAAGGGAAAGCTCCTTGACCAGATGAAGGAGCTTCAGGCCGTCCTGGCAGAGTACAAGGGGCGAGACGAAAAGCTTCGGGCAAGCGTCGACCCTTCCCTGCTCTCGAAGTACGATCGGATCAAGCAGAGCAAGAAGGGTCTGGCCGTGGTCGGGTGCTACCGCGGGGTATGCGGGGGTTGCCACATGCACATCCCTCCCCAGCTCTATAACGAGCTCGTGCGGGGAGACAAGATGATCATCTGTCCCACCTGCCAGCGCATGCTCTACGTAGAGGAAACGCCCGAGCAGGAAAAGACGGAAGAAAAGCCCGGGGAAAACAGCAAAGAATAAAGGGCCTTACCGTTCACACACCGAGATGATGTCCGCGGCCGGATGACAGAGTATGGTTTCCGGTCATGTGCATCATGAAAAATCCCCTGTTCTTCTCTGGGAATATCTGATAGGATTATCCCATTCAGCAAGCTTTTCTCGCAAAAGAAGATACATCCACAGCACCTCGAGTCCATCGAAGAAAAAAATTAAAAAAGTTCTCAAGTTTTTTATGGATTATCCGTATAGATATCTTTGGATACGGATTGAATGCTTACTCATACACTGACAAACATATCGGGGCTTCAAAGGCTTAATAAAATATTTGTTAAGCGAATCATCCAAAATCTTTTACCCTAAGGAGGAGTTAGGCTATGTTAACAAACAAGAAAGGTTTCACCCTGATCGAGTTGATGATCGTCGTTGCGATCATCGGTATCCTGGCGGCAGTGGCCATCCCGGCGTACTCGAACTACACCAAGCGGGCAAAGGTTTCAGAGATCACCAATGCGATGGGCGCGGTCGGATCGGCCATGATTGAGTATTATTCTGACAAAGGCGAATGGCCGGAACCCATAAACACAATAGCGGGCATCAGGGATACTCTGGGTGTGACCGTACCTTATGGCTACCTTAATGTTGATGACGACGCAGAAGGTGGTATGACAACAGATGAAAACGTTATTACTGCAACGGTTGACGCAACTAAGCTGGATTTAACATCCGCCGAAGGTAATAGCTGCACGATAACTCTCACCCTTGATGGTTCAGGAGCCAGCAGAGGGCAGTGGGGCGGCACGTGCGACGCCACATTCATTCCCAGGAATTAGGGATTGATGACCATATAGCATTTTCGTAAACGAGAATCACGACAGGGGCCCGACAGGGCCCCTTTTTATTACCTCTGAGGGTCTCCATTCTTAAGAAGCCTTTCAACGGCTTCTATATTCGAGCCAATGATCATCAATCCGTCCTGGGTGAAGAAAACCGGGACGGATTTTATACTGAGCCTTATTCCCAGATCCGTCGATCTTCTCAATAGCTCTTCCCCTTCTTCACAGGCAGGAGCAGCGTTGAATTCCTTGCCCATAACATCTTCATTCAAGTACGTTTCGAGGTCCCCCTTCAGACAGGCAATCTTTTCAGCTTTTGCCTTGCTGCTGCCCTGAGCTATCAGCAGGATCTTCAGTTCGATATTTGTTTCGTCAAGGATGGGCATGAGGTCTATCAGCGCCTTGTGGCAGTTAGGACAGTCGGGACTTGAAAACATGTACAGGGTGTTTCTGATGTCGCCCTCGGGGGTGTACCGGAGAGCGACAGCCTGGTCAATCTCGCCCCGTAGCTCGCGAAAAGTGCGGGATGTGAGCAGTTCAAACCCTTCGGTAGTGAGGTTGGCTTTTTTGCGGAACAGCTCGCCCGTTATGAGGAAGTTTTCTCTCGCATACACTGCAATCTTTTTATCACCTACCTGCAACAGGACCTCACAAATGCCTTGGACCGGCCTTTTTGATAATATCGAGGCGGAAGGAAACGGTCTGTGAGAGTTGATCGTGTCCATAGTTACATTCTCACAAGGGTTTCTTGTATGCATCTGGAATATCATGACGCCGGAAACCAGCAGAATGCTCAGGGCAGGAACAAAGTATTTTCCGGGAATCGTTTTCCATCTATTCTGACCGGTTATGGATGCGTACAGAAAAAGAAAACACGACGAAGCCAGCAGGGCCAGATCTCTGACGAGATCCATCCAAGAGATCTTTGCGCCCTCCGGCGAGGTGGAGAAACATCCGCACGAGATGTCTAGGCCGCGGTACAAGCTGATAGAGATCGCCAGGGTGAAAGATGCGAGCAGCAGGGTGGTAACCAGGGAGCCGACCCTGAGAAACACGCCGGTGACAATGGACAGTCCGGCCAGGATCTCAGTCCAAGTGAGGATGATCGCGAAGATATTTACTGTCCAGAGTGGCAGGATGTCATACGCGGTTACTGCTCTTGCGAAGCCTTCGACATCTGTGAGGTGGATCAGACCGGTGTATATGAATATACTGCCAAGAAGGATGCGCGAAAGAATGAAAGCAACGTGCATGATCTTCATGGTATCTCCTCAATCAATGGTGATTTAAAAGTATCACAGGATGCAGGCTGAGTACATATGGAGGAATTTCAATAAATGTGATCGGGATGTGGTTCTTGCATGGACAGGCTTTGCATCCCCTTCCTGACGGCTACTTGCCGCGATCCTGCCTGCCCATTGACAAGCTGATGGATGACAGCTAAGAGCAGCACGATAGTAAGAGTGTCTGACCGCAACAGAGGCCTGCCAGGAGGGCGCCATGCGGAAAGCCGTATCAGAGCGGTCTGCAACATTACGAGATATGAAAATGCCGGAAAGTCAGACCAGAAGCTATGCTGAGAATAATATTTCGATAGTACCACTATTCAAGGATATTGTTCATAGCTATTATCAGAAGCATGCACGCAAGTTCCCCTGGCGTGAAACGAGGAGTCCGTATGGAATTCTCGTCTCCGAATTCATGCTCCAGCAGACCCAGACCGAACGTGTCAAGGGAAAATACGAGAGGTTTCTTGCCCGGTTTCCGGGCTTTTCTTCTCTGGCCGGGTCTGAACTCCAATCAGTGCTACTGGCCTGGCAGGGGTTGGGATACAACAGGCGAGCCATCTTCCTGAAGGAAACTGCCGTAATCGTGATGAAACAATATGGCGGCGTGCTGCCATGGAGCCTGGACGAGCTTATGAGCCTGCCGGGTATTGGGCGTTCCACTGCTGGCGCTGTTCTCGCCTTTGCGCACAATATTCCGATCGCCTTCATCGAGACCAACATCCGCAGAGTTTTTCTCCACTTTTTCTTTCCCGAGCGTGAAAACGTAGCAGACAGCGAGATCCTCCCCCTGGTGGAGCAGACCATGGACAGAGACAATCCCCGCCAGTGGTATTATGCCCTCATGGATTACGGAGCAATGCTCAAAGCCAGGATGCCCAATCCCAACCGGAAGAGTGCCCACTACACGAGACAGGCCCCTTTCGAAGGTTCCAGCCGGCAGATCCGCGGTATGATCCTGAGACAGCTTCTTTCGGGTGGGAAAATGAACGAGGGGGTTCTGATCGAAAAGCTGCAGAAGGACCCCTCAAGGGTGAGAACGATTCTCACGGAAATGGAGCGGGAAGGATTCCTCCGGATTGTCGATGGCACCATCTCGATACGTTAATAAACAGGGATGGGTTCATGTGAAAGGTTCAGTGATATTAGCACCTTGTCTCGCATGGAAGATACAACTGATACTTCTGAATGCCCCCGGCAGGAATCGAACCTGCGACACCAGGATTAGGAATCCCAAAACCTTGGGCTTTACCCAGCATGATCCCTTTTGAGTAAGCACGATAAACCTTGACCCATCCACAATATCGTGGTTGATTTAATCCTATGTTGTACCATAAAATTTTATCTCGTCTGCTTACTATGTGCTTACTTTTCGTAGCCACGAGAACAAGGAAAATGCATGAAAAAGCCCGATGAGAAAGAAAACATTAAGCTTACAAAAACAGTAGTAGATGCCCTGCCCCTTCCAAGGCAAGGTCAGGTCTTTGTATGGGACTCAGAGATAAAGGGCTTCGGCGTGAGATTGAACCCGACAGGGATCTCTTACATCGCCCAAAGCCGGGTTAATGGTCAGTCGCGACGGGTCACGATAGGAAAGCATGGCCCCTTTGCACCGGATAAAGCCCGCAAGCGTGCGCTTGAGCTTCTGCGTGACATGGCAAACGGCATTGATCCGACCTTGGAAAAACGCCGCAAAAAGATCCAGAGAGTAACTCTCGAAGATGTTGTTAAGGCGTATATTAGCGACCGCGACCTGAAGGCCAATAGTATCAGGGACATTAACAAACATCTGGATAGTTCTTTCCAGGAATGGAAGGAGCAGCCCATCACCAAGATAACCCGTGATACTGTCCTGGACCGGTTCCGCGAGCTTTCCGAGAAAAGTAAGGCTCAGGCGAATCAGGGCTTCAGGATATTACGAGGCCTTATCAATTATGCACAGGCCACGTATCGACCGGGGGGCAGGCCCATCATCATAGAAAATCCTGTCAAGGTCTTAAGCGACGCTCAGCTGTGGCATGTCATTCAGCCAAGGGCACGGAAAATACCCAGTGATAAAGTGGGCATGGCTTGGAACGTACTGCAGAGCATAAAGGATACTCCTTCGGTTGAGAGGCCCGGGCACTCGATGGTCGATGCCGTGCGGTTCTGTCTCTTGACTGGTGCCAGGTGGGGAGAGGTAACGGGATTGACATGGGATCGGGTAGACCTCGAAGATGAAACGTGGTTCCTTCCGGACCCAAAGAACCACCAGCCTGTGACCTTGCCCCTGTCTTCCCATGCGCTCGAAATGTTGAAAAATAGGCCACGGATGGAGGGCAACAACTATGTTTTTAGTTCGAATAAGAGCAAGAGCGGCCGCATCGGGCCGGGAAGGTTTGTGACGAACCAAGTTTCAACGGCCCTGGGCATTGAGATTTCACCTCACGACTTGCGGCGCACCTTCCGATCGATTGCCGCCGATTGCGGTATCGAGCTTTGGAAAACCAAGCTGCTCATGAACCACAAGCTGAGCGGGGATGTAACGTTGGGAAGTTACACCGAGAAAAGCGACCTTAGATACCTGCAACCCGAGGCACAGCGAATAGGCGACTGGGTCCTGCGGCAAGCACAGATCGCATCCAATGATAAGGTAGTCGATCTGGAGCGCGCCAGGGCAGGGAAGACATAGGCAAAGCGATGTCGGAAAAGAAGAAGGACCAGAATGATTTAACCGCGCTTAAAGAACAGACAGCAAAGGCCCACCAGAAATTGATAGAGGACATCTATTCTAACAGGCCAAGGGCCGCACTTGAGGAACCGAGGCTCGAAGACGAGGAGGTCGAAGAAAATCCCTTTAAATGTCTCGACGACCAGAAACGACGAGCCTTTTTGAAGGATCATCCCATAATAGTACGAGCCATGGAGGAAACCGGGAAGTCCTTGAGGTATCTCATGAACGACCTGTCGATAGAGCCGAGCGATGAAGACCCCAGGAGTTGGGCGGTATCGCACACAATGACCCTCTGTGCCCGCACACCCGAGGAGCAAGGCAAGATGGCAAGGACCGGACTCGCGCTTCAAGAAGCGGCCTGGGTCATATGGTTCTATCGGGGCAGAGGAACCTATCAGCAGCGAGGCTGGGTGAAATCACTGATTGACAAAGCGATTATGACTCCTACCTTTGAACATGGACAGAGACTCTCTGGGCGTCGGCCTGGACAAAGATTCAAAAGAAATGAAATCTTAGATAGGGAACTCAAGAAAATACTGGACATCTTGGGGCCGGATGCCATTTTTCATAGTAGAGCTACGTGGTATGAAGGCCCTCGGAAAAAAACCGTCATAAAGGAAATCGAGAAGAAATCCTTGGATGGGGATGATTTTTTCAAGGAAGTGGATTTTGAAAATGAGACAGTATGTATCATGGTCAGGCACCGAGAGAAGGATATCCCGTTCAAAACGATACAGAATAGGCTGACCAATATTAAAAAAAATTATCGATAATATTCTTTATATCCAACTCCTTGCTGCACATCCTTGTGCGGAAATTAGTCCTTAACAAAATTTTTTGTTCCCGAAATGCGCCATGCCGGGAACCACGTCCTTTATAGTTCCCTCCAAGACGGGAGGGCGCTTTAATTTGGCACCCCCCCCAAAAAACAACATTGGAGGAAACATGGACCTACGATTAACCTTTCTCAACACCAAAGAAGCGGCACGAATCCTCAAAGTCAAGCCAAACACGATGGAAATCTGGAGGCTTAAGGGGAAAGGCCCAAAGTTTTACCGTATATCTGGGAGAACGGTCCGATACCGTTTATCCGACCTTATGGAATTCGTAGAAAATTCCGTAAGAACCAGCACCTCTGATGAGGGGGATTCGTGATGGGCGCCCACAACCAATACACACAAACACCGGACCCCAAAAAAGCACCCCGAGCCAAGCTCAGCAGGAGAAAGGCTATTCGCGAGCTATGTCTGGATTGTTCGGCATGGAGCACCAAGGAAGTATCGCAATGTGCGATGACCAAGTGCCCGCTCTACCCTTACCGGATGGGGAAGGGAAAACAGAGTCCGACGGCAAGGAATAAAGCAATACGAGCTTACTGCCTTTTTTGCTGCATGAACCAGCCAAAAGAGGTCCGACTTTGCCCTTACGCGGGCTGCCCTCTTTTCCCATTCAGGATGGGTGGATCGAGTAGTCAGGATGCCTCTCTTTCTCAAAAAAACGACATATACGGGGGTAATTCCGAGGACCGCGCAGGGGACGAGGATGATTCCCTTATGGGAGACAACTATGAGGTGTCCTGATACCCTCAAAACGGCGCGCGAGCGACGAAAGTGGTTGGAAAGAGAACTGCCGTTGTCCTCTGAAATACAGCGCTCGGAAGCATACCGGGCGCTCTCTGATAACACCAAGATTATATTGATGCTGATGCTACACAAGAATCGGCGTCACGGGAGGGGCAGATGAAGGCCCCCGACCCGAAAGTGCTCAAATCGAAAGGCTGGTATCATGAGCGCGACTTGCGGATGACCCAGGAGATGCTGCGGTCAGAAGCGTTTATCTCTATGACGCGCATTTCCGTGTATGTCCTGCTGCTGCTCCTTTCCCGGCGGACGTGGAGCTACGAGAGAAAAGGCCGCAAGAGAATACCTGTTTTTCAAACAACCGGGCTTAAGTTTCCGTACACCGAGGCGGAGGCATACGGTATCGGGAAAAGGCAGTTCAGGCGGTGCATCATCGAGCTCGTCGAGCACGGTTTCATTGAGATAGAAAGACAGGGCGGCCAGTTCCACGGCCACCGGGAGTGTAACGAATACACCCTCATCGATGACTGGAAGTTCTACGGCACCCCTCAGTTTACCCCACGGACAGTACCAAAGGGCGTGTGCTTCAGCGATTCTCTGGCCCGATACAACAGGGCTAGGGCATCCAGGAAAGCACGAGGCTCGGCAGAAGAAAATATATCCGAGTGTCGTGGGAGACAACCGAGCCATTGTCATGAACGACAACCGAAGGTGCAAAAGTCATGAGTACAGGGGTGGCGTGAATGACAACCGAGAAAAATGCACCCAGAATCGGCAAGACAAGCTCACACGCCTGTTTAGGGCGTGTGAGCCCAATGAAGTCCATAAATCCCCAATGGTTGTCATGTGCGACAATACTATCTAGAAAGCCAGGGGTAGGGGGTAATCTTTCTCGTCTCACAGCCAAAGAACGGGAAGGGATAGAGCGTATACCCCGCAGGCGGAAGTCACGGGGTCTCCAGTCCAAAAGGCTGGAGACCATGGAAGTCCAGGCCTGCATAGGAAGCGAAGTGGTCCCCGGACAGACACGCCTGGAATCAGGCTATCCCATTCATTGCGACCTCGAATCCCCAGGAATGCCGGTATCGCTTGGGCAGAAGCAAGAGAGCCGGTGGGGTCTAAGGATTTAACGAAGGAAAAGAGACAGGAAACAGAAGATTAGGAGCAGGAAGGCCAGAATCTCAAAAATTCATCTTACACAACTGGAGGAAAAACAAATGCATCGCTATGAATTTCACGAGATTGCGGCTTTATTTCCCATGATGGACGACAAGAAGTTGGCCGAGTTGGCTGAGAGCATTGCTTCTCAAGGATTGCTCATGCCCGTCGTGCTCTTTGGGGGGAAAATTCTTGACGGGCGCAACCGCTACCTGGCCTGTCAGCAGGCGGGGGTAGAGCCCAGGTTTGTCAATTTTGAGGGTGATAATCCCTGGGAATACGTGTGGTCTACCAACGCCGAGAGACGGCACCTGACCGACGGACAAAAGTATCTGATATGGCTCAAGAAAAATGAGTTGAGCACAGAGTGGGAAGCGAAGAGGCGGTTCATACGAGATGAAGCGAACCTCAAGAGGAGTGAGGCCACCAGGGGGCAACCAAGAAGCGAAGACGGCACGCGGCTGGTGTCAGGTGGCGGTACCGATAGTACCGCCACCTGTGGTGGGCATCCGTCCCGTCAGCTAAAGGCCGAGGCATCGAAGACGAACCGGGGCGCTGTTGCAAAGGGTGACGTGCTCTATACCAAGCGTCCCGACCTGGCAGAGAAGGTCATAGCCGGGGCGGTGAGTATGGAAGCGGCCCTGCGCGAGGTCAAGAATGAAGAGGTTGTAAGGCAGCTTGAGGATATCAAGGGGCGCGAGGCCAAGCAAGCCTGCGGGGTCTATGACGCCATCGTTATCGACCCGCCTTGGCCTATGACCAAGATTGACCGGGATGTACGGCCAAACCAGACCGCCTTTGATTACCCGGTAATGAGCATCCAAGAGTTGGAAGGATTAAAGATCCCGGCTGCGGGTAACTGCCACGTATGGCTGTGGACCACGCATAAATACATGAAAATGGCGTTTCATCTCTTGGAAGTATGGGGGTTGAGGTACGTCTGCACGTTTGTATGGCATAAACCAGGCGGTTTTCAGCCGTATGGACTGCCTCAATATAACTGCGAATTTGCCCTGTATGCCAGGAAGGGAAGCCCAAAGTTCATTGACATAACCGAGTTCTTCACTTGCTTTTCCGCTGCACGCGGGCGGCACAGCGAGAAACCGCTCTCATTCTATGAGACTGTTCAAAGGGTGACGGGGGGAAGAAGGCTCGATATGTTCTCGCGCCGGAAGATTGAGGGTTTTGACGGGTGGGGGAACGAGTCATGACCTGGGCCTACGACAAGCGCTTAACGGACAGGTTCTTGCCGGAGATAAAGGCCATTTTGGGCAGGTATCTGATTGAGGAGCCTCCCGCTTGGGAAGACCAGCAGCACAACACCGATCTCACGGTTTTAGGGCTAGGGCTCTTGAGGGTGAGTGTCAGGGTCAGGAGCGTACAGTATTTGTTCCGGTACGGGAATGAGATCACCTTTCGCACATCGAGGCCCAGTGGTGCCCGCACCGAGCTATCAAAGATAATAGGGGGTTGGGGGAATTATTTCTTTTATGGGTTTGGAACAGATGATGCCAGGCTTGTATTGTGGACCTTATGTGATTTGGAGGTATTCCGTCTGTGGTATAGTGAGCGGCTCTACAGGGGGGAACATCCCGGCAAGAAGCAGCATAATGGCGATAACTCAAGTAGTTTTCTTGCCTTTCGGTTCGATGAATTGCCTGCGGAATTCATAATCGCGCGATCATCTGGCGGGAGTTTTGACCCAAGATGAGCAGAGACCAGGACGTGTGGCTTGCAAAGCACACCTTTTTTTGTGAGCGCCTGCGGTGCCGTATGACCCCTGAATACTGCAGGTTTTTACAAGGGCTCTACTCAGAGAGCGAGAAGATTCCGCTGGCGGTATGGATGGATGCGTGTTCAGGCCGGAAGAAGGTCTTGGCGAACATCCGGCGTCCTGCCGCGTGCGCCACCTGCCCAAGGCGAGAAAAAGGTTAGCTATAAAAGGCCCCATTCCACCCCCCGTTGGCTCGTGGCGATAATCTTGGCCGGGTATTTTGCCCCACGTACGCGCGTGCGAGGGACGTCTACCAGGCTGAAGCGAGATTCACGGGGGATACCAAGCGCGAGGGCAAAGAACGTCGCGGGACCGATAGGCCTGCGACATGCGGCGGCATCCGTCCCGTCAGCTCAAGACAGAGTCGTTGAACGCGACCTGACCACCGTCAAGAAAGGTGTTTGCCGAGTGGACAGAGAGGAAGGCAACCTCATGTTGAGAAATGATGAGACTTTGATGGTGGTGTAGGGGCCACTGAGAGAAGAGCATCTTTGAAGGATGTTGAGGTTTTCATGTTAAAGAGCCAGTCAGGTCAGGGGTGAGGCATCCTGAAGGAACCTGAAGCCTTAGCGCATACTGGCATCACCATGCCTGAAATACCCTATGAGATTTTGAAGGCTTACACCTGTGATCTGAACTCCTACCCAGGCAAGCTCTTGGTCGAGCACGACAAACTCTTTGGACGGCAGAAGTGGCTCCGGTCGTTGAGATATGGGATGGCGATGTATATAAGTGTAAACATCGTCAGCCCTTACGTGGCGGGTGTTACGAAGTCGTCCCTCATCCGGAAGGCCGCAGACGAGCCGCTCTCAACGAGGATGTCGAGCAGGAAGAAAACCGCTTGCCGGATATCAGGGTTACGCTTCAGTTTCAGGGGTCTTCCATATATATGCCTTTGCAGCAGGACTTCTAGAAGAAAGACCGTATCGGTTTTCGCTAGCATTGCCTGGGGATTTCCACGCTTTAAGAAATTTGCGATATGGACGAAGGCTTCTGGAAGCGATTGCTCGCCAATCTGATAGAGGAAGCATACGTAACTATCGAGCACTATAGATGAAGGTGGCAAATCTCGGAAAAGAGTGTCAATGTGGTTGGCATAGCCCTCTAAGCTTTTCCAATGCCTGACATTTTCTTTCCACCCTGAGATGAGAAAAATAGCAGACAATATCTCACTGCCGAACGGATGTTCATCATCAAGCCCCTCGACCCAATTCGCTTTTCTTATTCCATCGGCAAACAGGCCCCACAAATACCAGTAGTGTGCCGTATTCGGTCTACTGGCCTCGATTCCTGTCAGGCCCAAGACAATATAATGAATTTCGCGGGGATGTTGTTCAATCGCATCTAACACGGGACGCAAAGCCTTAAGCGCAGAAGCCGATGTGGTTTGCATAACGAAACGTTGCAGTAGTTCTGACAAAGCAGCTTCGGCTTCGAAATTTCGTTCACGTCGATGCGTGCCATTATCATCTGTGTCCCACCAGCCGACAAGTGTTCGGCTGACTCGCGCAAAAGCATCGACAGCCATAGGGTCTTCCGGAACTTGACTAAGAATCGCAAGCATTCTGCCGATGGCTTGAGCCCCATATCCTTCAGAGATATCCAATTTACTGAACGCATCTTCATCGATTGCTTCTTCTTGCCAGAACTGCTGACGTACGGTGGTTGCGGCCTTTTTGATAATTTCTTCAAAGCTAAGTTGCTGCTCGTATATCTGTCTCTTTTTAATCACCCACTCATGATCGACGAGGGTGGCCTCAGTTGCAATTGCATTAACACAACGCAGTGCCGTGGCTCGATCGACAGCCCAGAACTGGTCGTCGATGCCCCATGTTGCGTACCACCGAACTTCTTCGATTGGGTGAGTGAGCGCAGTCGCGAGGGCCTGGCGAACGCAGATCGATTGTTCCTCGGTTAGCGGTTTGTGAAGCAGCAATGGGACTGTCGAAGCGCATGAACGATCGGCTGCCATCGGGAACCTTTGCATGCGCTCGACATGTTCCCACTGATCGGATTCACGGAATATCTCGGAACAGACTACGGCAATGCACCAATCACGCTCATCGACAGACATCTCTTCCCAATGGTCGCGAACGCAGACAGCAGCAACAATACCAGGTCCGTGTCTACTACCACCAGCTTGCTCAGTCTCGCGGTCCATTGTTTGAGCCTCGACTAGCTTTTCCTTCCACAGAGACGGGTTATGATTTCCGTTCTCATGTTTGAATGCTTGAAGGCCCCATACCAGTATGCTGAGCCGGGCATTCATTGAACTGGATTGGGCCGCACTCTTGTCCACCATCGCCTGAACATCCGGGTCCGGAGGCTTAGGCTCAAATTTAATATATGGTTTTGTAGACTCGCTGGTACCACCTCCTTTATCAAGATTCTCTTGGATATTCGTGTCAATGACTGTGTACTGGCGCAGGTCCATACGATGAATAGCAAGGCGCCAAATCAGATCACTCTCATCCTGCTCTGTGTTTGGCGGTAGTTTTGCCAGGTGCTGGTCGAGAATAGCGTGCACACGCAAAAAAAAAGGTCCAGTTTGAAGGTTGAGGATCGCAGCTTCCAGATCTTGTCCTCGGTGCGGTAAATTGTTCGCATCTTGGCGCTCTGAGATATGTATTTTGTAGTCTACCCTGAGATTGGGAAACATACCCGTCAATGCAGAGGCCTGAGACTCGCCTGCCATACGGTGGCGATCGAACATTATGTATTCGGGCGCGCTAAGAAGAATCAGCAGCGCCTCGCCGGAAGCATGTGGATATGCAGTGGCGACACTAGCCACAACCCCAGCCAGCACTGCCGATTCGCTTCGGCGTAGGATATCAACCAAAAGATCATCCAACTGAGTGGGATATTTCCTCGCGTATTCAAGAAGCCACTTTTCCAATGCCATCAACAGGGATTGAAGCACATAGGGACCTACCGATGTACCTCGGTACAAGTTCCAGAGCCTCGGATTTCCCCATTGCTTTTTGGTGGTTCCATCAGCAAAGGTCAACTCGATTTCCCATGCGGGCTCAAGCGGGTCATGCACGCGAGGATGAGCGTACCAGTAAGCGCTGTGGTTGAAGATTCTAATATAGAAGTCGAGTGCCTTCCGGGGATGATATTGTAGCAGAAAGATCCAGGGGCCGCGAAAAGCGCTCGCAGGAAAAAAGTCATGACGAAGGCTTTCTTTAACCCCGAAATAATGACCAAGACCCAGCGAACTTAAGGATCTTTCTTCTGGAAGATCACTTTCTGAGATAAGCAGGTAGTCTATTGCCACTGATATAAAAAGATCCGGCAGGTCTCTCGCTGCTTGCATGCCATCAATGGTGCTAAAGAGAATTTCACGGAAATCTTCAGCGACACGATCACGTTGCTGTCTTTCCTTTACAGTGCCACGCAGAATAGCCTCGAAACGAACTGCGTCTGCCTTTGGAATCTTCGCGATCACCTTGAGCGCACGCTTACGCAACTCTTCTGACCTAAAGTAGTCCAAGCTGTGATAGCCAAAGCCTGCCAAGATGGAATGGGCGATGCCAGCTACAGCCTCTGCACCATCGATTTCCGGTTCCTTACTGCTGACACTGCGGGCCGCATCTTCAATCAGGCCAAGAAGAAGTGGACGATCTTGTGGTGCGAAGCTATCAATCCTGCTGTATACTATTTTCAATATGATCGCCCATGCTGGGCCATCAGGCACGTTGAATACCGATCCATGGCCTGCTGCCCCTGCCAACCAAACAGGTGTTTTCAAACATGCAACACGAAGCACCTGAATCATACGTTTGAGGATGGCCTTATCATTCCCCCAGAGTTGGGATTCATGCCTTATGAGGAACGCTGACACTGATGGTGCCATCAGAAGAGATACAATCGTATCATCACGGAACTGTGAGCTGATTTCGGTTTCAAATATTGCGGCCCTGAACAGGCGGTCTGCATCATCGTGGTTTCGTTCGATGAGTTCGGCGATCCACTTACGGTAAGAGCGGCGAATAGCAGGGTGTGTGCCTATTACGGCAGACAGGTCTTTAAACGATTCTTTGTACGTGAGGTGTTGCTCATCAAGCCATTTCAAGATCGCCCAATCCTCAAGGACATCATGTGCAGGTGCGACAAGGGACGGATTCTCCTCAGAGGACACGATAAGAGAATCTTGTCTCTGAGCGTCTAAAACCGTAGGGTCTAAATCATTGCACATGACATAAGCAGAGAGTGCCCGCGCGCGACGAACCGCAATTTCCTGAAAGACCTCTTCACGGCGTCGCGCCATCCCGGGTAGAGCGCTCATCTCGGCTCTTACGATTTGCCGCCAAAAGAGATCCCGGAATTCGCGCTCGCTCTCAGGAACAGGGCGTTCTTCAGACCAAGATATTTCGAGCGCTTTATCAATGAAGTAAGGGTTACGCAATACTTCTCGCAGGGCAGGATTCTTTAAAGGGCGTACAAGCACAGGAAGAGCCTCTTCGATCTCTGATAATTCTGAGTCTTCCAGAGGTGGCACGCCCACAATAGTGTGATTGATTCCTGCGGGCTGCAGAAAGCTAGCACGCACTAAATCAGTCGAATAGTCCCTGCAGGTGAGTATGAGGTACATGCTACTGTCTTGTGCAACCATGCACATGAGATCGCTAAAAGCATCACGTGTTGTCTTTTCGAGAAGACGCTCGACACTTTCGATAAGAATTACCTTGCGGCCTTGAGCCGCAAGAATCGCAGATAGAGCTTGAGCGTTTCCAGGAATCTGCCCTGCTTGTAGCGTCGCGTCAATGTGTGCCTGCGCGAATTCCTCTACCCGAAAGCCAAAGACGAAGTGGTCCTTCAAGAGAATCGTGACCGTATCCTTACCTATCACGGACTTTCCACTACCCGCAGGGCCGGATACGATCACCACCTTGGCGGTCTCTAATTCATCGAGCACCTTCTGGACGAGAGCGGCACGTTGCAAGTGGAAGCCCTGACCTATCGTCGGACGGATTCTGCTAAGGACAGGCGCGGTATGGCCCTTGAGTGCATTCAAGATGCGCCGTTCGTGCATGTCGAGCGACCCATGGCGTTGTAACAGATCATCGGGCAAATCGGCACGGCAAAGACTACATGCTTGTGGTATCGCATAACTCGCGCAAACCAGTAGCGAGTTCCACGTGGTGGATGCGATATCCAAGGCATTACCTTCCGTTACCGTGTGAGCCAGAAGGTTCTTGATCTGGGCTTCGGTCTGCCGTGTGGATGTATGAAGGTCCAGACTGAGCACATATAGTAGACGCAAAAACGACCAGAGATCGGCTGCCTTGACAGTATCACCTTCTAGATCGGCTATGATCTTGCAGAGATCTGCACAGTACTCGACCGACTTCTTCGATATAAAGCCCTTCGTGGTCAGTCGGTGCTCAAATTCTGCACCGTCACGGGCCGCTCTGGCACAATCGAGAAGCCCTACGAAGTTCTCAAGAAGAGTATTGGCGCCACGCTGAGTCACAAGTACAAGCCGGTCATCCGCCGCAGAGAAGTGATCCGTACTCTTGAAGTCCTTCCAGAAATCTGCAATGGCCTTTCTGCATTCGTCGTTCACTGAACTTATGGTGAAGTTTTTTTTAACCTGTCCTATGAGTTTCTGATCAGTTCTTCCTGGGCGCTCGCAAGCAACCAGAAAGTCATCGGTATTCCACCCCAGGTGCTCTGTCTGGAAGCAGACCTCCTTGACGGTCGTCTCGATCAGAATTGGCGGAATACCACCCACAAGCAGTTGTGCGAGCCAGTATGCCGCAACATGTTGTTCGAAGATGTTCCCGGCCCCACCTGTGGAAGCAGAACTTGAAGTGCGTTGTTCAGTCAAACAAACACCCCTTTAAAAAATCGAAAAAGCCTTTCTTGCCAGGTTCTCTTGCCCAGAGTCGCACATCGAAACATCAGGCGCACAGGACCTTGTTTCCCCTTTCATTTCATGCCACCACTGCCGATCCATAGTACGGTGAAGGCACTGTGGGATATACACGGTATACATGCCGATAGACCTCTTCTGCGCGGGCCTGCACGTCTTGATCGGTGTACTGATTCACAGGGAGCCCGGTCGAGTCATTCCAGAGAAAATCATGGATGGCCTGGCGAACGGCATCGCGCGTAGCCTCCTTATCCCGCCAGTGGTCGATTCGCAGTTTGTGTTCTTTGATCGTCTCAAGCAGTTCCACGGCGATAGCCTTGATGCGCCTGATCTCAGGGGCCGACAGATCAGGCTTTTTTAAGAGGTCGAATACGGCCAGTGATTCCTCGTCAAGGCCTTCCCGTACGGCGCGGTTTTCTTCCTCGTTCATATCACTAACGAATCGCAACAGGTCCTCGAACGTTTTCTCGATGGTCACCCTGTCCTTCTCGCGGTTATACTCGGCTATGATCCCTTCATAATGCCTCTGAAAGTCGGTGCGCAGCGGGTTCTGCTGAAGCAGTCGCTCAAGACGCTTTTCGATGACCATTTTGAGATTCTGTACGGTGGTCCGCTTGGCAGGGCTGCGTTCGAATTCCTTGCGTAGCCTGTCGAAGTCGATCCTGCTGATATCGTAAGGCTTGAGATCCTCACCCACACAATCCGGCATGGTTTCTATCGCCTCATCAACCACGCGGTGCAGTTGCCGGATGATGTCGGTGATGTCCGCCTTCTCTCGGTCCTGCTGAAGGCTCTTATAGACGATGTTTATTGCGCTGTAATCTCCGCGATAGGGGTTGACACCCTCGACCGTAATGCACGCCTTGAACTTCGTGAACACCGCCCGGCACATCACCTCGAAGCGTTTGCGAGTCTCGTCGTTCTCGTTGGCCGCCTCTTTTGCAGCGAGAATGGCCGCATTCCTGGCAAATCCCGTCAGGGTGATAATATCGTTTAAAGACGCGCCCCGCTTAGTCAGGAATTCCCGCACAAACGCGATTGCCTCGGCCAGATCGGCCAGCAGCTCTTCTTCCGGCTTGGCGGGTTCAGTTTCGCCGCCTTTACCGCCGCGACCGCCATCACCAGTCCCCGCAAATGTCGCTAAGGCCTTTCTAAGGTTTTTGAGTACGCCGCAGTAATCCACGATCAGCCCGTTGTTTTTTCCTTCGTTCACGCGGTTTGCCCGTGCGATAGCCTGCATCAGTGTGTGCGCCTTGAGAGGCTTATCCAGATACAGCGTCGAGAGGCTCGGCACGTCAAAGCCCGTCAGCCACATCGCACAGACGATGGCGATGCGAAACGGGTGTTCTTCTTCCTTGAATGCATTATCCAGCTCCATAGATTGCATGTCGTGGAACTGGGGCTTTTTCCTCATTTCCTCTGGAAGATCCATTCCGTCCTTGATCAGGCGGCGGTGCACCGTGATGTCCAGGCTCCACTTGCGGAACTTCTCCACTTCACCTTGCTCTTCACTGACAACAACCGCTATGCGACTCTGGCGCATCCACTCGATCTGGCGACGCAGATGCTGTTCTTCCTGCTCGTCTGCTGCCGATGGCAGCGCCGCTTCCAGCTCGGCGATCCTTTCATCCCAGTATGTAACGATAAGGTCGTACATCCGCACGCAGGTGATCTTGTCGATGCACACGAGCATGGCCTTGCCGGTTTCCCACGCCTTTGAGTAGTGCTGCACGAAGTCCCGCGCCACCTGGTCCAGCCTTTTTCCGGCCGTGATGATATGGTAATCGCGCTTGAGCTCTTGCTCAAGGCGCTGCTCCACGTCGATATCATTTGTTTCCAGTTCTTCAAGCTTCTCTGCGATCCTCTCGTTCAGATCACCCACCGACACACCGAGCTTATCACCCCGTGCTTCGTAGTACAGGGGAAGCGTGGCATGGTCGTCTACCGCCCGCTTGAAGTCATAGGTCGATACGTACTCCCCGAACACTCGCCTGGTGATCTCGTCGTCCTTGAACAATGGCGTTCCGGTGAACCCGATATAGCTGGCGTTCGGCAGGGCATCTCGCATATTCAACGCCAGCATCCCGTACTGCGTGCGGTGTGCCTCGTCCGTGATGACGATCACATCATCACGCGGGGTGTAGCCGATATCCGGGTCTACTTTCTGATTGAACTTTTGGATCAACGAGAAGATGTACGACTTGTGCTGGGACAGAAGCTGGCATAGATGCTCGCCATTGCTCGCCCGGCAGGGATCCTTGTCATTGTTCACCACGCCGCAACCGGCGAACGTTTTGTATATCTGCGTATCCAGGTCATCGCGGTCGGTCAGCACGAGAAATGTGAAGTTTCCGCCTAGCTTGCGATGGATTTTTCGCGTGAACATCACCATCGAGTAGCTTTTTCCCGCCCCTTGGGTGTGCCAGAACACGCCCAGCTTGCCGCCTCGGCTCTTGCGGTCACAGACTGCCACGATGGCCCGGTTGACGCCCAGATACTGGTGATTACGGGCCAGAATTTTCTTTGTCTCACCGGTAGAGTCATCGAAGAGGATGAAATTCTCTACCAGGTCCATGAAGTTCTTCTTGTCGCACACGCCTTTGAGCAGCGTTTCCATGTCCACAACCCCGGGCTCTTCCTCAGCCAGTCGCTTCCACTCGTGAAAATGCTCGAACCGACTGGTTATCGAGCCGAGCTTCGCGTTTACGCCGTTGGCCAGAACGATGAGCGCGTTGTGGTGGAACAGGTGCGGAACCGTGTCTTTGTAGTCCAGGAAGTTTTTCTCGTAAGCGGTGCGGATGTCTTTGTAGACGTTTTTGAGTTCCATGAATAAAAGCGGCAGGCCGTTTACAAACCCGATGATGTCTGCCCTGCGACGGTACAGGTCGCCCCGCACCCACAGCTCTCGCACGCAGAGGAAGTCGTTGTTCGTCGGCTCACCGAAATCGAACACCTTAAGACGCTGGCGCTCTCTCTGACCCTTGTCGTTGCGGAAGGCCACCTGAACACCATCACGGATCAGGTCGTACTTTTCCTTGTTCATTGCCACGAGCGACTGTGTTGCAGCTATTGCTACGATCTGCCTCACCGCGTCATCGTACGCCGCCTCAGGCAGTCCCTTATTCAGCTCAACCAGCTTGGCTCGCAGAATCCGGGTCAGCACCACATCCCGATCAGACGAGCGCCCGAGCAGGCTGTCCGGTCCGAAGTCCTCGTTGTTGTATGCATACACCGAATCCCAGCCGAGCTGATGTTCCATATATTCGGCGGTGGTCTTCTGGACGAGGTTATCTTCGGTATAGGCCGTCATCTTTCCTCCCACAGGCGGGAGAGAGGCACTGCGTACAGACTCTCGCCAAAGGGAACCACGGCATCCCCGTCATACAATACCACACCGGCAACAAGGCGTGCGCCCACGGCATTTTGCAGCTTACGCAGACCCCTGAAGTCGGCGGAGGAAACGGTCGCTGCGGCCTTGACTTCGACACCGGTAAGTTTTCCGCCTGACTCTAACACTACATCCACTTCATCCCCATCCTTGTCGCGGAAATGATGAAATGCAAACGGCTCTTCATGCCAACTGGCCTGGCGTCGCAATTCCTGATAGACGAATGTTTCCAACAGCTGCCCGTACAAGGTGCGATCTGCCCACAGGGCGGCGGCGTCCAGCCCGAGCAGAGCACATGCAAGCCCGGTATCGCCCAGATGCACCTTCGGCGTCTTGATCAGGCGGCTCAGCCGGTTGCTGTGCCAGGGCGGTAGTTCTTCGAGCAGAAAGATCCTAGCCAACAGCGTCATGTAGTCGCGAATCGTGGGTCTGCTTAATTGAAAAGGCGCGGACAGGTCGGTCACGTTCAGGAGATGCGCCGTCTGTCCTGCGGTCAAGGCCAACAGGCGAGGCAGTGCATCCAGGGCGCTGATGCGGGCCAAGTCTCGGACATCGCGTTGCACCAGGGTGTCGATGTAATCGCGATACCAGGCAGCACGTCGTCGGGCGGTTGCACGCACCAGAGCAGCCGGATACCCGCCCGCTACCACACGCTCTGCCAGGCCCTGGCCCATCCTCTGGCCGGATACGTCCGCCTTGAACCCTTTTGTAAACAACCGGGACAGAAAGTGGGAATCTTCTCCGGCAAGTTCCACCTGGGAAAGCGGATGCAGCCGCAGAAGATCCATTCGCCCTGCCAGGGAATCCGCCAGCTTGGGCACCAATAGGACATTGGCTGAACCGGTCAGTATAAAGCGTCCCGGTTCACGCCTGGCGTCCACCGCCGCCTTCAATGAGGTGAACATCTCCGGCACCCGCTGCACCTCATCCAGGATCACCCTGGCGGGCAGTTCGGCGACATAGCCCACCGGGTCGGCCTGGGCGGAGGCTCGCTGCACATCGTCATCAAAGCTGAGATATGAAAACCCCGCCTCATCCCCCACCAGGCGCGCCAGCGTGGTCTTGCCGCACTGGCGCGGACCATGGATCAGCACCACCGGGGAATCGCTCAATGCCTCTATCACGCGCGGCATCAGATATCGTGGGGATAAAGTATTCTCACTCATGGCGACCAATTGTAGATCTTTTTCCGTCTAATTGAAAGGTTATTAGCGTCCAATTGAAACTATTGATCCGTCCAAATGAAAGCAACATCATCGCTGCCGGGGCGTGGATTGACGCTCTTATGGGATGAAGCGCTGAGAGAACAGGGGTGTTTTCGGTGTCGCCGCTCATAATGCTATCTCTCCGTTCATCAAACGTGGCAATAGCAGGTCACGGGCGGATTCAAGACACTTTATAGATCGCTTAAGACAACGAATCTGCCGAACGATATCGCCAGTAATTCTTGCGAATTCAATGACGAGAGGCTTCTTTGGGAGGACAATACTCATTTCACGGAAACGCCCTTTGCTGATTTCAGGGTAGGTTGTTCCCTTAGCATTTCCCCGAAGTTCATTGACTCTGCTCATCAAATTATACAGCAGGTACATCCGCAGTTCATCGTCATGAAGAATTATATTGATAAATCCTTGATTTGTACATACTGCCTGATCCATCAATGCGAAATAACCCACAGATGCACGGCTCGTCATCAGTATAGTTCCTGCGGGGACCATTTTCGCAGAAGATTCACGAAATCCTTTTTCAGTGATCTTACGCTCTGAGTCGAGTAGGACAATGCAGTCATTTTTTGTTATATCAGAAGGCACAACCCATGTGATATCACCATCCCAATATTCTGCCACACGTGTCGAAGGCGTTCCCCCACCGAACGTGTTACATACATCGGCGATCCTCTTTTTCTCCCACCCCTCCGGCACGCCGTCGATGATCTTGGCGTGCTCGTAGCCGGGGAAGCGTAGGTGGATAAACCATTCCCTGTAGAGCAGCCGAGCCGCCTGTTCCAGCAGCTGAATCCGCCGCCGGTTGTTCTCGATCAGGTCATCGTAGGCCGAGAGGATTTTGACGATTCTTTCCTGTATGGGATATTCTGGCAGCTGGATTTTAAGCCGATGAATATGGTTTCGATTCAGTGTTGGATTTGAGTTTCCGACATCGTAACGCTCAAGACCAAGAGTATGCAGGAAATAGAATACATAACGTGGTAGGTTACCTCTAAAATCTTTGCTCCAGAGCGTCGTATCGTGTGGCCAGTATGGGCCTTCAACGTAATGCACGGTTCCGAGTGAACCCTTACGACCAATTACAACACCAGGACCTTCTGCCTTCGCTTCGGAATGATAGCTATTCACGCCAGAAGATGATACTACAGGTATATTACCCGGCTTCTGCTCATCCTTAGTGATATCAAATCCCCTTTGCAAGAAGACAAGATCTTCGAGAAATGCCTGTTTCCATCCAGATCCAATTTTCGAGATCGTACTCATACCCCCAGCTCCTCAAAGTTCTTCTTGATCGTCGCGGCCAGCTGCACAGCTTCCTCATTCAGGCATTCCAGTTCAATATGGATGTTACGAAGAGCCTCTTCGAAGTCGAAATCCTCGTCTTCTTCTTCAGGGGCAACCCCGACATATCGCCCAGGTGTAAGTGACCAGTCGTTGGCCTCGATCTCTGATTTATCTACCAGCTTGACCAAGCCCTCTACATCACAGAGCTTCGCTTCCGGGAAGCGCTCGGTCAACCAGTGAGCCTGTCGCCAGAAGTAGCGAACCTGTTTGAGTTGCTCGACGGCAAGCGTTCGAGCGTTATCTGCGGCCTTGCGGGCGCGGGTGATGTCGCGGTTGGCCCAGGTATCACTATCGCGGCTATTGCATTCGCTCTCGCAGATCTCGATGAGTCGGCAGGCGAGCTTATAGAGAAGGTCAGCCTGCTTCACGAGATCACGACTGGCCTCGGCGAGTGGGGCGAGGCGATCCACCGCCTTTTTCAATTCGCCGTTGGTGGTCTTCTGTATCTTCCATACATCCTGCTGCTTAGATACCGCATTCCGAAAGGCATCAACGTCCGCCGTGAATGCGGATCTGGCGTCACCAAGTTCCTTGAGCACCTCGGCATGGGGGCCGTCTACAGGCAGGGTCTTCAGGAAGGGCTGCATTGCTTCTCGCAGCGCGGCCAGTGAGGCGATGAAAGTCGGCATCAGCTCGATCTTTTCACCGTCATCATCCTTGGCGGTAAAACAGCTCGCGCCCTCATCGAGCATGCGGTTGCAGTAACCGGCCACGAGGTCGAGGTACTTCTGAGTGCAGCCGCGATAGAGCCAGACGATGGCGAGGATGTTCTGTTCCTGCTCAGGGCTGAAGTCGTAGATCTTGCGCGTGACCTTGCGATAGATATTCCGCCCGTCGATCATCAGCACCTTGTCGCGATACTGCTCGGGTTTATCCCGGTTGAGGAACCACAGCTCACAGGGGACGGCGCGGGTGTAGAAGAAGTTTGACCGGATAGCTATCATGATGTCAACATCACCTGTCTCGATAAGTTTCCGGCGAACTTTTGCTTCGTCCCGCCCGGCGCTGGATGCCTGGGACGACATGACGAACCCTGCCCGGCCGTGCTCGTTTAAGTAGCTGTAGAAATAGCTGATCCAGACGTAGTTGCCGTTTGAGACCTTACCCTTCTTGTTCGTACCCGGCAGACCAAAGGGAAGCCGGGGGTCCCTCTTGACCTTGTCAGCGTCGATCTCGTCTACGTTAAACGGGGGGTTGGCCATCACGAAGTCGGCCTTACCGAGCAGTTCGTGGGGATCATCGTAGTAGGTGATGGCTTTTTTGATATCGCCTTCGAGCCCGTGGACGGCCAGATTCATCTTGGCAAGGCGGATGGTGGTTGCGTTTTTTTCCAGGCCATAGAAGGTAAGTCTATCCACCGGGTTCTCATCGTGTCGCTCGAGGAAGCGGGCGCTCTGGACGAACATGCCGCCGCTGCCGCAGGCAGGGTCTAAAACAGTGCCGCCCGCAGGTTCGAGAACGTTTGCGATGAGAGACACCAGTGAGATGGGTGTGAAGAACTCGCCACCGTCGTGGGCCTTCTGATCGGCGAACTGGGTGAGGAAATACTCGTAGATGCGGCCGAACACATCGCCTGATACGCGCTTGAGTTCGTCAGGGTTGAGCGTGCGGATAAGCTGGCCCAGGACCTGGTTGTCGAGTTCCTGGTATTCGCTCTTGGGAAGGACACCGCGCAGGTTCTCGTAATCACCCTCGATAGATTCCATCGCGTCGATGATGGCCCTGGCTCTGTCATCGCCGTCGGTCAGGGCAACGAGGTGATCGAACTGGGCCTTGGGCTGAAGGAAGATGGCGCTCTTCTGCGAGAAGTCCGCTTTGGTGAGCGGGCGTGCTATGCCGCCACGCATGGGCAGATTGGCTACGATTGCGTCCTTGACGCTTAAATACCGGCTGTAGGCGTGACGAAGAAAGATCAGGCCCATCACGGGCAGGAAATATTCGTTGCTGGCGTAGTTCGAGTTCGCCCGTAGCGTATCCGCCGCATTCCACAGGCGCTTTTCAATCGCATCAATATTCTCTAGGTGTATCAATACGTATTCTCCTTCTGTGTTATCTGGATGTGCTTGTTCGTTGCGCCTAAGTGTCGAATACCCGCCAGTTATCTTTATACGGCAATAAGGGACCATAATTGATAGCTGGCATATTGCTCGGCTTATCCCTGTCTCTGTATGATGCACCGAAGAACTTATTGATATCTTGCAGTATTTCCCGGCCAGACACTATGAAGAACTCTTCTGGTTGCTCAAATTCATGAAGAAGAACGAAGACATATACATGGTCCGGTTTAACGTTGTCTTTCTTCATGAGAAAGCAATTTTTTTCTCTGAGGGCCTTTACCTGAACAGCGTATGATTTATCGTTTCCGGGATTGTATACCAATACATCGATGGCCTTGGCATTGCCGAACGTAACTGACGCCTGATATCCACGTTTAAACAATTTTCCGACAGTGAGGAACTCCCCCGCCATTGCGGTAAGCTGTTGATCTCGACTGTTGGGTCTCATTTCACCCCTCCATCATAATGGCGATTACTGCAAGTACAGGCGGTTATATGCCTGGCTGCACGTTATTTCATTGAGCATCTGTCAAATCTTGTATTTTGTGATATCGAAGTCTTTTGTTCCGGCCCGGCCGGTCATGAAGAATGATTTTCCCGCTTTTCGGATCTTGACATGCCAGTAGAATCGATCGGGCAATTCAGTTTTGCTGAAATATTCAAGCCATGACTTGAATTCACTAAAGGGGATCAAAAATAGAGTTTCTGCATCACCGCACCCGAAAGAGACGAATGCTTGCCCTGCGTTCGTCAGGAATTCGTCCTGGTGAGGATGAAAGGCAAACCAGTAACTTTTTGCGCGTTCGTGGTAGCGCGATACTGCGCACAACACCCTGGTTGAATCGTCAGCCGTTCTGAAAGAAGCGCGTGAATTCTTCACAAGCGTCGTGTTGAGGCGCTTTTCTATCCTTGCGATACATTCCTCGTGGAAAGCAACGGGTGTAAATTTCTTCTCCTTCGGGTTCTCGTCATCTCTTTGTCCCTCGGATTCCTTCTTGATATCTTCAACCGCAGCGAATGCGATCTCAACGATAGGATCAAGCCTCGTGAATTCATGTGGGATGAGTATGTTATGGATACGCCTGAGAAGTGAGGGGTCCTCTACTTCCTCTTTCAGTTTGAGCAGGCGAAGAAGAGCATCGACGCTGATAACCCGCATATCCCAGGCGTGTCGAGAACCACGAATCTGGGCTTCCAGGTCACCGGTATCTTGTCGTCCCACGACAACCAGCATGGAACTGGCTTCAAGTCGAATTTCACCATGCTTTACCAATTCCTTACGGTAGTTGGCTACGGTGCCGAGATCAATGCGGTATGCATCTGTAGTCTTTACCTCGACCACGATGCAATGCTTATCGGCGTCTGCCCACAGACCGTCATGTCCCGGATGTTTGGACGTTCCTCGATAGCGCCCGTGAGTGATTTGAAAATCCAGGCGGCGGCCGATCTCATTGACAATATCTTGCAGTGCGAGGCCTGAGTCCTGAAACGAGGCCTGCAAGCACTCGTCGGCATAGCGTGAGAGTTGATCCGACGGGATGTGTCGAAGGTAGTCTCTGAATTCGGTCGAGGCCAATGACCCGTCACGAAGCTTCCCATCCCCGGCGAACGCGATAATTTGATGGACTTGCTTTTCAGCAAGCTGTGCGCGGTCCTTTGTCCATAAGTCAAGCAATGCCATTCCTGTCTCCTCTTGCTGCAAGACGCACAGAGTATAAACTGTTATCTCGTCGAATATTATAGCAGTACGGAATGGTTATAGCAATAAGAATGAGTTATTAAGCACATACAGAATCGGATGGTGATGAGATGACGGATATGAGCCAAGGCATACAGTCAAAGGGGGTACAGTGATGCTCTGGGATACCCTTTTTTTGTAGAAAAACGTCATATAGGGGGGTGTTTTGAGATGTCGTTGAAAGGGTGAAGGGGATCCTTCATATCAGATATAACTTTTTATAAAAAATCAAATTATTATTCATAGTTATAAATTATCTTCCCATATTATATAAAAAGATGTAATATCAGGATATTATCTTAAATGGTTTTGTATTGGCATCAATGAGATCAGAAACGATCTCAGAAGATGAATTATTGTTACAAGAGGGGCTTCCTTGATGAGTGAACCTTTATTGTCAGATTATCAAATACGTATCGGTAGTGAGAATATTATATCTAGGAATTTGCTTGGTGTTTTGAGCACTGATCCAGAGGACAAAGAGAAAATTCAAGCTAAGCTCGAAGAAGTCCTTAAAGAGATGCGGGTCCGATTCGGAACGATCATCAAGACTGATAACGTCTCATTTTTGATAGGTGCTGGCGCATCTCTGGATGCCGGGGGCGTGTCCCTTGCTACAATACCTAAGCCTCTTGAGAAGGCCCTTATTGATAAAGCAAAAGAACATAAAGATGGATTAGCCCCCGGGTGGATAGATCTTTTTTATAAAATAGCTTCAGCCCTTTCACAATATGAGTTTTCATTCAAAGCTCGTTTAGAACTTTACTCTAAAGAAGAGAACGATGTTTCCCCCATTTGCTTGAACCTCGAATCTTTCCTCAGTCAGTTACATACATGGTATGCAGGAATGCCCAATAAAACCAAGACATTAAGTCTTGCAGGGGGTTCCGAGTTGTCAATCAACAAAAGCGATTTGACAAATTTAATCAAAGAGGTTCATGCATCCTTGGCAGATATCTTGAACCTTCCAAAGGATGAGCATCATGAGCCTCTTCGAATTCATAGGAAATTCATTAAAAAGGTTCTCACTCGACCACTTAACCTACGAAGAGCTAATATATTTACGCTCAACTATGATACCCTGATTGAACAGGCAGGGGATGCTGAAGGTGCAGTTCTCGTCGATGGATTTGTGGGGACATTGCGACGCGTTTTCAGGCCCGAGTCGTATGATATAGATTTCTATTTCCCCGCGCAGACCACTGAGGGGCGTGTTCATCGTTTTGATCGTGCTCTTCATCTTTATAAACTTCATGGCTCGATCACATGGCATCGCTGTGAACCGGATTGGGAAAACCCCTTCGGTTTATTTGCTACTTTCTATAATGATGACTGTCACATTGATGATGTCCTGATCTATCCAACGCCGTTAAAGTACGGACAGACGCTGGGCATGCCATATTCAGAGTTATTCCGGAGATTTGGAAGTGCAGTTGTTCAGCCTCAATCAGCACTATTTGTGATCGGTTATGGATTCGGGGATGACCATGTCACTTCTCTGATTCGACAAGCACTTGCTATTCCGAGCTTTACCCTTGTTGTTGTAGATCCTGACCCCCAGAGCACGTTTGTTTCAGAATTAGAGAAGCTTGGGGATGAACGCGTCTGGATTATTAAAGGCAAGGGTTTGGGAACATTTGAGAATTTCGTCACCAAGCTTTTGCCGGATCTAAAGGAAGAAGAGATTAATGCAAAGGTGATGAAAACCTTCAATGCTCTCTCATTGCTTTCTGAGCGAAAGCCGGATGATGGGGGGGATGATAGCGATGGCAAATGATCATGAGATAGGCCGGGTCGTCGCAGTTGACACGGCCCAGGTAACGGTTGAGCTTAACCGAGACCTGAAAGCTCTCACGCGGTCCACTTATGAAGGCACATTGGAAGTCGGTCGAATCAACTCGTATATCATAATCCCTGTTGGTGCTAGGCAAATAGTAGCCATGGTCACACGAGTACTATTAACAGAGGAAAGTGAATTAAAAGCAGACAAGACCATGGTTACATTGCCTTCATCTCGAAGACTGATGAAAGCAACAATGATCGGCACTATCGATGAGGGCAAGTTCCATCAGGGGATCAATATATTCCCGGTTCTTGATTCATCGGTACTCATCACGACACGAAAGGATTTAGACATCATATTCGGCAAGTCTTCCGGGGTAGAAAAGATCTCAATAGATGAACCAGGGTTTTGTATTCCTATAGGTCGATCCACTTTATTCCCGGATTACCAGATCAAAATCGATCCAGATGCGTTCTTCGGAAAGCACGCTGCTGTTATAGGTAGCACTGGTTCAGGCAAGTCGTGCACCATAGCAACGATCATTCAATCGATCACTCAACAAAAATCTGTAAGGCAAACACGGTTCATAATACTCGATACTAACGGTGAATATCGTGCTGCTTTCCAAAAACAAAACGATAAGGATGAATGGGCGGATGCGGATAGTACATTAAAATCTCTGTACATTCCGACCGATCCTGCTGAGAAAGAGAGGCTAGTTATCCCCTATTGGTTCATGAATTCTGAAGACTTTGTTCGCATGTTCAGAGCATCCCCCGGTGTTCAGAGACCCATTCTTCTCAACGCATTATCCTTGGCTCGTGGCACAGATGGATATGCCGAAAACTGGCCTCACGTTCGTGAAAATTTAATCCAAGAGTTTAATAAGATACTTGGGCTTTCCACTGGTAATGAAACCAAAGCCCCAAGAACTATAAGGCAATTGTGCGATGGGTGCTTAGGCTACATTGAAGACCATGATATTAAACACCAGGTTACTCTTCTTTCAAAATATTATCCGAGTATTACAGTTGAAAATTTAAAAACTGTTTTTGATAATGTTAGAAATATCGCCAGAGAAGGGATTCACAGCGAGGGGGGTCAGTATGAAAATTATGCAGCACTAGATGTTGGTAAAAGACGTCGTATTGAGACGGCAATAACACCGTTATTGAGTGCGTTATCTCGCCTTCCAGAAAATAGCACGATGCTCAGCATTGCATCGGCGGACTGCCCAAAATTTTTTAGCAAGAGCCAGTTTCGCTATAAGTATCTTGAACAAATAATGACTCGTGAGGATGCAAATTCATCACGAACGCGCGATAACTGCTCAACGATGTTGATGCGTATTTACCGACTACTTGAGGATTCACGATTTGAATTCTTATTTGGACCCACTTGCTCTGAGTGGCCTAAGGTAAATCATTCGCTTGCTACATTTATGCGCGATATTTTAGGTGTTGAATGTTGCCCAGGTGCTGATCTTTCCAATGGGGATGGCTCTTGTGATAACCTTCCTTTCTATGCTCGACAGAAGTGTGGTGCGTGTCGATCAAATGTTGTCATCATTGATTTAAGCCTTCTGGCATCTGAAGTTCTAGAGAATGTTACAGCAATGATAGGACGCCTTATTCATGAGTTTTTGCAGAGATTGAGCGATCCAGTTAGCGGGGTTAACCGTGGTGAGTATCCCGTCGTTCTGATTCTTGAAGAAGCGCAGAACTACATTCGTGAGGGTGGAAGAACAGAAGAAGATTCAATCTCTAAGCTTGTTTTTGAGCGTATTGCCCGAGAAGGAAGAAAGTATGGGCTGGGATTGGTAGTAGCCTCTCAGCGTCCGAGTGAATTGTCAAAGACGGTTCTCTCGCAGTGCAATAGCTTCATAGTCCATCGTCTTCAAAACCCTGAAGATCTACGCTATTTCCGAGAAATTGTACCTGGTATCTATGGCCAGCTTCTTGATCAGCTTCCAGCTCTTGCCCCGAGAAGTGCTTTGGTATTGGGGGAATGCGTACAGGCACCTGCCCTTGTTGAAATGCGAGAGGCAAGTCCTGTACCGAAAAGCAGAAACCCCAAGTTCTATCGAAGTTGGACTCAAGATGAGGCGCAACCCAATTTTGAAGCCGTATGTGCAAAGTGGGAAGGTGCATAGCCTCTTTGTTATCTATAAAAACCCACTTATCAAAGACTCAGGTGGTAATGCTGACCCGGTTACCATCGGCAAGAAATTTGATGAAGCTTTTTTGCTTAGTGCTTACTATGTGCTTACAAATCAAATGATCAACGATGTATTGTATCAATTTAGGCTGTAACTCGTTGATTTTAAATGCCCCCGGCAGGAATCGAACCTGCGACACCAGGATTAGGAATCCTGAATATACTAATTTTTTAACTGTTTCCGGTAACTTCGGGTAACTTTAGGGAAGCCTTCAGAACAGGTTGTAGAGCTGATCTAGAAGGATTGCCCTTGCATATGATGCATCTGGTAATAAACCAGACATAGAGGTATTTTCATAAGCAAAAGGTACTCAAATGGTACTCATCTTATGAGATGCCAAAGCACCATCTATTTAAGGGGGGATGCGGATGCACTATGGGTAAGAACTGGTAAGGAGTCATAGAAGGTCTCTCTCGCAGATTGATTGAGATATACGATAAGGGCTTTCTATGATCAACCTGTAGAGCCTCGGGAATTTCTATGTGGTATGTGCTGGCATACGCCCGAGCTTCTCCGCCCACTGGGAGGAGAAGCTCAAAAAGTTTATTTATCCCAGATGCTCTGTATGTTAAGGGGATTTGCCATGCAATATGATG
>Ga0255347_1001965_pt1 | contig 30575 bp, 28 predicted proteins | sample wastewater_treat_2_FD_192479 | JGI IMG/M metagenome (GOLD analysis project Ga0255347, IMG submission 192479) | Wastewater microbial communities from Lulu Island WWTP, Vancouver, Canada - plant24 | ecosystem: Engineered > WWTP > Wastewater > Unclassified | place: Canada: Vancouver, British... | reverse complement strand
TTGAGCGGGTGGCCGGGGCCCCCCCATGCCTTCACATTTTTGCATCCCTCAGCACTATCCCTGGCTCTTACACGAGGCATGCACGGCCTTGCTCCATTCTTCAGCCAACCTTATGTCGAATATCCAGAGGCATCATGCCGATTCAGTTCAGCATATATTCCAGCGCCGAGGCGGTGGGCAAAGAGGTATGGAACCGTCTGGCTGCTGCTGCAAGCCCGATGATGGAATGGGAATACTTCCATGCCCTGGAAGCATCAGGGATAGTCTCGCCGCAAAGGGGATATCGACCCTGCCACCTGGTTGCCTGTCGGGACGGGCAGGCGATTGGGCTGGCACCCCTGTATGAACGGGACCGGGCCCTGGTTGAGTTCGGGGATGGTGGGCTGGTGGAGTATCTGACCGAATTGACCGGTATTCCATATAGTTGTGGGGTAGTCGGCATGATTCCCTATACTCCGGTGCCCGCTTATGAATTCCTCCATGACCCGACCGTGGCTCCCCTATGGGCCGATCTCTCCCTCCTTGATTACCTGGACTATCATTGCGCCAGCCGGGGCCTGCTCACTTCGCGCCTCTACTTTGTGACTTCCGCTCGGCCCCAACTCCACGCGCTCCTGCGCGAGCGAGGGTACCTGCACCTGCAGGCCGAGTACTCGATCTGGTTCAATCGGCATTATGCGGATTTTGAAGATTACCTCCAATCCCTCAAAGCAAGCCGAAGGACCAAGATCAGGCGGGAATGGCGGGCAATTCGCAACCAGGGGATTACGATCAGGATGGTTCCAGGTCAAGAGGCCCCCTCAAGGTATTTCGAGCTGGCCTTCCGCCTCTACGAAAAGACCTGGCACAAACACATGGGCGGTCGCATCCATCCGTTTCTCAATGAGCGGTTCTTTCAGCTGCTGGCAGAAGAATTCCGACATCGCAGCGCCTTCGCCGTGGCCGAGCAGGATGCGCGAAGCATCGCCATGGCATTGTTCTATGCAAAGGAAGGAACGCTCTATGGGCGATACTGGGGATGCTGGGAAGAGATTCCCTTCCTGCATTTTGCCACCTGCTACTACCGTCCCATCGCCTATGCCATCGAACAGGGGATGAGGATGATGGACCCGGGTTTCGGTGGTGAACATAAACTGCTACGTGGCTATGAAACGGTGCCGATTCATCACTATGTGAAGTTCCATGGAGCGCGGCAACGGCGGGTCGCGTACTCCATTCTGAAACAGCTTCAGCGGCAGCATGCCTTCTTTCGAGACGGCCCGGAGGGACCCACCCGCCGGGAACAGTCTTTTCCCGAAAAGACCTGATGAACCCTCTGGAAGCCATGCCGCTTGCGCACGAAAGAAGTGAGGCAGCCTGTGTTTCGACCGCCGGAAAAGAAAAGAGAGAGTCAGGAAGGAGGGGGAGACCTGACTCTCTCCGGAGGAGGAAAGATGTTCTTTCCGGCAATAATGTAACATAAGAGTGAAGAGATGGGAAGAGCTTCCGAAACGCTCGCGAATTTTTTTTCTTCTTTTCTCAAGTTTGCATTTTCGACGCATTCCTGATAGGTTCGCGGGAGGAAAGCGAAGGCGGGTTATCTTGAGGGCCGGGGTTATGATGAGAACATCCATCCAGGATGGGAGACCGGGTCCAGCGGCCAGCAGCCGATGGCGGTTGGCGGTCCTGGTATTCTTGAGTGGTCTTTTGGTCTGGGGAGTTTCCGTCAGCCAGGCCCTGACGACCGATGAGAAGCTCGTCAGCAGGTTTGTCGGTAAGAACTGGGTGAATGGGCGTTCCTGGGAGAAGCTCGACTACTCCGGCAAGCTGGGGTTTGTCTGCGGTTTGTTTGATGGGATTACCCTTTTTTGGTCTGCGGCAGCGGGTGGCAAGAAAGCCGATATTGATTCCGTCTATCAGGCATTGAGCGTCTCGTCGAGCCTTACCGTCGGGGATGTGGTGAAGGGTATCGACGAGTTCTACGGGGATGGCACCAATCTCGGCCTTCCCGCCGTCTGCGCCTACCTTTATTTTGCCTTCAAGCAGCGGGGGGATTCCTCTGAGAAAATGGAGAAACGTCTCACGCTCTGGCGCAGGATGTTCAATCGCTGATCCCCATACTACTCCACCGCGGGTTCCCGTGCTCCTTGATAAGGTGGCACAGCCTTCTTTCACGCTCGTGAGAACTTCCCCCGGATAAGGGGCAATCCTTGCTCAAGGCAGTTGGTGGCAGCATGCCGGGACTGTCACCGGAGAGTGGCCGCTTCGTAGAGGCCGGTGGGATCGAGCGGATAAGACTCCAATTCTTCCTGGGTACTGCTGAGGGCCTCTACGGTGCCGTAGGCTGCCTCGGCCTGATCCTGGCGGTTGGCCGCAAGTTCCCGGAAGGTGATTTCCAGGTACCATGCCTGCATGGCCAGCAGGCGTCCCACAAGCGCAATGCGGCGCGCTTCGGAAATGCTGCAGCGATCCGCCAGGGACTGGTACTGGAACAGTAGTTCCTCGCCTGAATCCCCCCATTCTGCCGTCCACTGGGAAAACTTGTTCTGCCGATCCCAGTCTGGAAGGAGCTCGTCTTCACCGCCCGGGGTTGCCTCGCCGGCAGCGATGATCGCTGCCATTTCGTACCAGCCCGGTTGCTCGCCAAGGGTCCGGATGTCAGCGAGGAGGGTATTTAACGATTCATAAAAAGCATTGATGTCGGCGCGTAAAGAATCCAGGGTGGCGTTGGCTTCCAGCAGTTTGGCTTCAGCCCTGGAGTTTGCTTTGGGAAGGGCGGCACAGGCTCCCAGGTGGATCAGGACCAGAATACAACCAAGCAGACGGGGCAGCATGGACGGAATTTGACCTCCCTACTCATTCAAATCGATTCTGCTGATCATGCAGGCGCGGCAGGAACCGGAGCGAACCCGGGCAACCTCAGCCAAGGTTACCACGCCGACAATATCGGCGGCGCCTTCCTTATGCACATACAGGCTGTCCAGGTCCCAGAAGATCATCTTCTTTACAGCCTCAATCAGGCGTTCGCCATAGGCACAGGTGCGTGCCGGGCCACTCATTACCGACCTGGCGGTCGTGCTGGCAGGAACTCCATGCAGGTAGGCGAGCGTCAGATCCGTAGTGGTTACGACTCCTCGGTGAAGGCCATCCCGGCCCTTGATCAGCACCGTCCGCAAACGGTTGGCCGACATGGTCTCCATGATCTGGAAGAGGCTGTCATCTTCTTCATGAGCCCGAAAGGTGGTTGTCATGAGTTCACCTACCCGGAACTCATCCGCAACCTTCTTGGGGCAGTCCGCCTCCAGTTCCCGAAGCGTTCGGTGTTTGCACTCATGACAGAACTTATAGAGCATCCCGAGGATGTCAGCATAGGCCAGCACCCCGATCACCTTGCGGGGCTCTTCTCCCACCACGTACAGGCGCTGCACCCTGGCCCGGCGCATGTGATCCAGAACCGAATCGAGGGAGTTGTCCACTCGGCAGAACAGGGGCGGGGAAACCATGATGGCATCCACGGGGGCGGTGATGGGAAGGCCGGCATAATACCCACCCAGGATATTGACCTTGGAAACCACCCCGACTGCTTCACTCCGCTCGTCGTGGATCAGCACCGCGTTGATCTTATACTTAACGGTGTGTCGGATGGCCTGCTGGATGGTGGCGCCTCGACTCAGGCGACAGATGAGTTTGCGCATCGCCTGAGCCACGGTCAAACCACTGAGAGCACTCCCACGGTCGATGACTGCCATGCTCTTCTGCCGCTCCCGGTTTGGCCCTAGCCCGCCAGCCTCTCCATCAATTCATAGAAAATGGTCGAGGTGTAGACGATGCCGATCACCTTGCCGCCGTCCACTACTGGTAACCGGCGAATATGCTTTCTGATCATAATATCCACAATCATGAGAAGATGGGTATCGGGCGTAATCGTCACCACCTCTTCCGTCATCACGTCCCCGACCCGGATGGCGCGGGCACGCCGGCAGGCTTCCTCAATGAAGCCGGTAACATCGATATCGCGCATTTCCCCCCAGATGTGAATATTTTTCGGGCGCATGAGAAGCAGCATGTCATACAATGAGAGCATCCCCACCAGCAGGCCGCGAGCATCGGTCACCATAAGGCCGAAGACCTTCTGGCGGCGTTGTTCGCTGGCCTGCTTGAACGCCTTGACGGCTTCGGCAATGGTGTTTTCGGGGCGAACGGTGCGAAAATCGGTATCCATCACATCTCGAGCGGTCACGCCCATGAGACCTCCTCAGTATTTGATGAGGTTTTCCTCAGTCGAGCTAATTCCGCACTCTTCTCCCGTGCCGGCGGGAGGCTCAAGCGCCCAGCAGGGTCTGGGCTGTGGAGCAACGAAAGGGAGGACCACCGGTTACCTGCCCTGGGGCCATCTAACGCCGGTACTTGTCTCTCGCCGTTAGCTTGCCTCATGTAGTTCCTGCGTGTCAATGGCTTTTAGCTTCCGGCAAACCACCAGGAGAGGCCGTTTTGCGCCGGGAAAAGGGGGCTGCGGGCAATTTGGTATTCTGTGAAGAACGGGAAAGGGCAGTGCGGCGAGCCGGGTCCGGGGTGGTCCGGCAGTACTGGCACCCGGGTTTGGCAATGCCGGGCCCCGTTCAGTTTGGTGGGAAAGCTTTCGCTGCCGACAATGACGGTCAGGAAACCTGCCGAATCCGGTCCGGTGATGGGGACTGGAGGGTTCCTCCGCTGTTGATCGGGGTGAATCCCTGTTGCTGGGCGATGGCGTCCAGGTGCAGCAGGCCGAAGCCGGCCACTTCCAGGACCACTTCGTTGGCCAGGCTTCTCAGATCAACCCCGATGAGGTACTTTTTGCACTGGTGGCAAGCCTCGATGCGCTCGTGCTCTCGCCCATCCACGAAGATGAGCTCGAAATCCTCTGGTCCTTGAGCATCGCAGAACGGGCAGGTGGTCCGATGAAAGCGCCAGGTGCAAGTGCAGTAGCCGCATCGCAACCAGCGCTGCCCTTCCTTTTCTTTCAGCAGGCTGAGCCCGGGCAGTGATCCGCACAGCGGGCAATACCCCTTATGCCAGGTGAGGCCCTCAATGAGCGGGGCAATGGTTTCCGCCCGCTTGTCGATGGTGGGTTTGGCTGCCTGGATCAGGGCAAATTCCAAAACCTCTGAGGTAAAACCGGCCGCCTCGGCATGCTCGCGGGCTTCAGCGGCCCTGCCTCCGAACAGAGCGCTGAGAAAGAGGTCCGGGGCAAAGGCCCGGCGCTGGATGGCGGTCTGCAGCTGCTGCAATTCATGTTGGAGCTTGGGAAATCCGGCAATCATGACCGGGATCATCCGTTCCGCCGCGGTGGGCCAGAGTTCGCCAAGCCGACAGAACCATTCCCGGTCGGTCAGCGGAACCCCTTTTTCGAACCGGTCGGGGTCAGGACGGTTGATTTCCGGACAATCCGGAATCGGCAATTCCGCCTTCCAGCGCGCCTGTTCCAGAAGAATTCCCCGGAAGGCCTGCAATACCTCCCTGAGATGAGGATTCTCCGCCTCAATGCTGTTCAAGGCGGCGGCCAGCTTGTCTACAGTGGTGCCCGCAGCGGCTTTCTGTTCCATGAAACATGCTCCTCGTGATCAATGGTGCGCAAAGAGTCGCTGGACACCCCAGCAAAAGCCCATTGGGCAAAAAAGAAGCGGGTGCTCCTGCCAAGACCGCCCTGAGAAAGCACCCGCTCAGCTTTTAAACTACGGCAAATTCATGATACTTGGTTGGATCGTCGGTAACGATGTAGATCACCCTTACCTCGTCGGCATTCAGCGCGGCGGCTTTGGGATAAGTCTGCTTCAGCACTTCCACCCGCTTCTTGGCCTGATCGAGGATGACGTCCCGGTCCCCGAAGCTCATCGCTCCCGTGGGACAGCTCAATACGCACGACGGGACACGGTTGTTGGTAATCCGGTCGATGCACATATCGCACTTAACCAGGACCTTGGTCTTTTCGTCCTGTCGCGGGATGTTGTAGGGACAGGCCGTGCGGACATCCTCGAAGGTTGCCTCTTTCGATTTCTCGTAAAAGAGCACTACTCCGGTCGCGTCATCCTTGTTGGCCGCGGCATCGTCGCCGATGGCATCCACACAGGGAGGCTCGACACAATGGCGGCACTGCTCGGAAAAGAAGTACCAGAAAGGCTTGCCGTTTTCCTTGACCCCTTCGGAGAAGCGGACCAGTTTCAAGGTTTGGGCCGACAGATCCGGAGGGTTCTGGTAGGTCCCGGTCTGCTTGGTCTTGGTACCGGGGAGCCCCTTCCACTGCTTGCAGGCAACCTGGCAGCCGCGGCAGGCCGTGCACCGGGAGGTATCAACCATTATCGATTTTCCATTTGCCATCTCTCGCTCCTCCTACACCTTCGTCACGTTGACCATGAAGGCTTTGTATTCCGGGGTCATGGTGTTGGCATCACCGACCGTTGGGGTAAGAAGGTTGGCCGTGTCACCGCAATCCTTGGGGAAGAGCCAGCCGTAGTTGAAGGTCATCCCCACCTGGTGGATCGTGTTTCCCCCGATCTGGAAGGGACGGAACCGGGTGGTAACCATGGCGACACATTCAACCTTGCCGCGAGGAGACTCCACCCGAACCTGTTCCCCGTTTTTGATGCCGCGAAGCTCAGCCAGTTCTTTACTGATTTCCACATAGGCCTGGGGTTGAGCTTCGGTGAGCCATGACTGCCATCTGGTCTCAGCGCCGGTGCACCAGTGCTCCGTGGAGGAATAAGTGGTGCAGACGAAAGGAAATTTGGGATCGCAACCCGAATAGACGTCGCATTCCTTTTTGAAGATCTTGATGGTCGGATTGGTCAATTGCGCCGACAATAGGTTCTTGGACAACGGTCCCTCGAGCGGTTCATAATGCTCGGGGAAGGGGCCTTCCACCAGCCCCGGTCCAAACAGAGCGCCGACTCCGTCAGGCTTCATGATGAACGGCAGCTTGCCTTTTTCCTTGTCGCTGAGAGGCGGCCAGGGGCCATCGGGAACATCGCCGACCCATTTGCCGTTCTCCCATTTGAGAATCGCCCGGCTGGGATCCCAAGGCTGCCCGTCCTTATCCACTGAAGCGCGGTTGTAGAGAATGCGGCGGTTGACCGGCCAGGCCCAGCCCCAATCCGGGTAGAGTCCAAGACCGGTGGGATCGTCCTTCTTCCTGCGAGCGATGAGGTTGGTGCCGTCGGCAGCGAAGCTTCCACACTGGATCCAGTTTCCGCAGGAAGTCTTCCCGTCAGCCTGCAGGTTGGCAAAACCGGGAACACACTGCCCCTTTTTGTAGCTCTTGTCGCCGATGGTAACATCTTCCGTGAAAAGGCCGTTGATCGCCTTGGCTACCCCGAGCGGATCGTAGTTGCCTTGCTGATCGGTATAGTTCCAGGCCAGGTTGACAATCGGGTCGGGAAACACGCCTTTGTCTTTTTTGTAGAGCGCCTTGAGTTTGTTCATCAGGCGGATGACGACATCGCCAGTGGACAGTGCATCTCCCGGCGGCTTTTCCGCCACGTACTTCCACTGCAACATGCGCCCGCTGTTGCTCATGCTGCCTTCCTTCTCCATGCTGGCAGCAACCGGGATAAGAAAGACCTCGGTTTTGATCTTCTTGGGGTTCATCCCCGGTCCCTTCCAGAAAGACGCGGTCTCATTGTCGAAGATGTTCATGTGGACCATCCAGTCCAGCTTGGTGAAGGCTTCCCGCACCTTGTTGGCGTTGGGAAGGCTGCAGGCCGGATCCTGGCCGACGCAGGTGAACCCCTTGACCTTGCCTTCGTACATGGCGTCGATCATGTTGAGGAGCGTGGCATCCTGCCCGTCATCGAGCTTGGGCACATAGGCATAGCCGAAATCGTTTTCCTTGGTCGCCTTGTCGCCGTACCAGGCCTTGAGCAGGCTCACCATGTACTTGGGGGTGTTCTGGTACCAGTTGGCCGACTGAGGTTCCTTGGTAGTCGGGGTGTTCTTCTTCAGATAATCTTCCAAAGTGGCCAGAGAAGCCACCGGGGCTTTGAGATAGCCGGGAAGGATATGCGAAAGAATGGCATGGTCGGTCGATCCCTGGACGTTGGGCTCACCGCGCAACGCGTTGATGCCGCCGCCCGCAATTCCCATGTTGCCCAGCAGGAGCTGAATGATGGACATGGTTCGGATGTTCTGCACACCGACCGTGTGCTGCGTCCAGCCCAAGGCGTAGAGTTCCGTGCCGGCCTTATCTCTGACTCCGGTCGAGGCGTAAAGCTCATAGACCGTCTTGAGGTCCTCCACCGGGGTACCGGTGATCGAAGAGACTTTTTCGAGGTCATAACGGGAGTAATGAGCCTTCAACATCTGGAGAACACACCGCGGGTTCTGGAAGGTCGGGTCTTTCTGGGGGATACCGTTCTCATCCTTCTTGAAGACCCACGTCGCCTTGTCATACTTCCGGGTGGCAGGATCATAACCGGAAAAGAGGCCGTCCTTAAACTCGAATTTTTCGTCGATGATGCAGGAGGCGTTGGTGTAATCCCTCACATACTCTTCAAAATACTTGTTGTTATCGAGAATGTACTTGATCATGCCGCCGAGGAAGGCGATGTCGGTGCCGGAGCGCAACGGGACGTGGTGATCCGCGAGCGCCGACGTCCTGGTAAAGCGGGGATCGACATGGATGATCTTCGCCCCTCTGGTTTCTCTGGCCCGCAGCACCCACTTGAAGGAAATGGGGTGCATTTCCGCAGCATTGCTGCCCATTATCAGAATGACGTCCGCATTTCGAATATCGATGTAATGATTGGTCATGGAACCACGGCCGAACGACTCTCCCAGAGCCGCTACGCTGGGACCGTGTCAGACCCTGGCCTGATGATCGATTTGGATCAGGCCCAGTGCTCTTGCCCACGCCGTGATCAGCCAGCACTCCTCATTGTCCAGCTTGGAGCTGCCCATGTGGGCTATGGCTTCCGTCCGGTTGACTACCTGCCCCTTGGCGTTCTTGAGGATGAAGTTCTTGTCACGCGTGGCCTTGATCTTCATTGCGATCTGGGTCAGAGCCCAATCCAGGGTCTTGGGCTCCCACTTGTCGCCCCCGGGTTTGCGGTAAAGAACCTTGGTCAAACGGTGTTCGTTGCGGGCCGACATCTGGAGGCTTGCCGCACCCTTGGCACAGAGCGATCCCTCGGTGACGGGATGGTCCGGGTCCCCTTCGATGTTGAAAATCTTGCCGGTTTTCGGATCGGTGCTGCAGATCAACCCGCAGGTGACCGAGCAGTAGTAGCAGAGCGAATAGATCTGCTTGGCCGTCTTGATTCTGTCGATCTTCTTGAGCTCCTCCGCATAGGCTACGACCGGGCGCATGTCGACCCCAAGGGACGACAGCGCCACTCCCGCGCCCATTGCGCCGGAAATGAAGAGGAACTCACGCCGTGTCACTCCCATGTCCTTCTCCTTGTCTTCTCTTAACCCCTGAAAATCCTATTTCCCATTGACAAGTGAAAACTTTTCCGACTGTCCAACCAAAGAGCCTCCTAAAGCACCCAATGCTGAGTTGACCGTAGACCGTTTTGACTGTTATTACAATATGTTAAATAAAACACATAGGGCTATGGTGTCGCGAGAGGGGGAATTGCAGGGGCTATTGCGGGTGATGCGAGGGTGGGTGGATGGGGGAAATTCAAAAGTGCCGGAAACAATTGCGGACGACACTGGGTCTACCTTCAGGAGTTAAGGATTCTATCCGGGTGGGAGTAGATGCTCATGCTGTTTTCCCTCAGAAAGCCGATCAGGGTGATGTTCAGCTGTTCGGCCATGGACACTGCCATACTGGTAGGAGCGGAGAGACCGCAGAAGATTTCGAGGCCGAGAACGGCTGCTTTTTGGACCATCTCGAAGCTGAGGCGAGACGAGACGATTGCCAGAAAAGCATCCTGAGTCGCGCTACCGAGGACGAGCCGCCCAATCACTTTGTCAAAGGCGTTGTGTCGCCCGATGTCTTCGGCAAAGGCCAGCATCTTGCAGTCAAGGTCGAAGACAGAGGCAGAATGGGTTGCCCCGGTGAGCTGGAAAATGGTCTGTTTGGTTTCAAAAAGGGTCTTTAGAGCCAGCAACTCGCGTAGCTGAAGGTGGTGAGAGGCTGCCACCGGATCGAGTCGGCGGAAGATTTCGTCGGCTTTGCTTCTCCCGCACAGACCGCAACTTGATTGGCTGACGTATACCGGCCGTTCTTCAGGGCGCGTGTGGTCTTTCGGTTGCTCGTGTTTGAGGTGAACGAGCACCCTGCTCTTGCTGCTGTTGGCCTCACAGCGCTTGATCGCAACGAGATCATCGCGGGATTTGATGATCCCTTCGGTAAAGCAAAACCCGGCCGCCAAATTCAGGTCGTCTCCCGGCAGCCGCATGATGACGGCATACGGCGCGTCAGCTACGTAAATTTCAAGAAGCTCTTCCACCGCCAGGTGGTACTCGGCAGAGAAAAGGTGGTTGTCCTTAAATCTCGAGGTCCTATGTTTGAGGGTCTGCATGGGTGCTCAACATTCCTCAGACCACCGTCTCGACCAGTGCCGCCAGGAGGGGAAGCGAAAGCCATAGGGCGATGAAGTTCTGGGGGGTTTTGTCGGGAGCCTTCTCTTCAAAGCTTCTGACCGGCCAGGAAAAAAGCTCTCGGGCTCTTCTCAAAGCCCACTGTTCAACATCCTGGAACCACATGAGATATTTTTCCTTGAGCAACTCGCCGTGCTCGGTCAGGCGGTGTCCCCCTTTCTTGCAGCCTTTCTGGGCGATCAGCCTCACTCCGAGAACTTCCTCCGTCTTTCTGATCTTACCCCAGGCGGCGCGATAGGACATCCCGAGATCCTCAGCGGCCTTTTTAAGAGAGCCATATTGTTCGATTTTTACCAGGAGAAGCGCTCGCCCCGTACCGAAAAACACCCCCTCAGTGGTTTCCAGCCAGAGATGCAGGCGGATTGTTGCTGCTTGTTGTTTGGGTGCGATTTCAGTAGCCGGCTCGCTCTGATGGTGGTCTGGAGCCTCTGGACGAATGGCTTCGCCGGCAGGTGACGTCATGCTTTGCCCCTTTTCTTGAGTCATGGCATCAGCCGCCAAAGGGGCATTTGGGGAACGTGCAGGCTTTGCATTCCAGGCAGAAGGAGCCGTGACCCAGCTTTGCCAGGTCGCGGCGGGTGATTTCCATGCCCGCAAGCAGCCTGGGGAAAAGCAAATCGAAGCTGGTGGTCTTGAAATAGAGCGCACACGCCGGCACGCCCATCACCTGGACCGTGCCGATGCGGGCCAGCAGCGTCATGGCGCCGGGCAAGACCGGTGCGCCATAAAGCATGTCGGTGGCGCCCGCGTCGATCAACCCCTGGCGGGTCACATCGTCCGGGTCGACGGAGAGGCCGGCCGTCGTCACCAGCAAATCCGTCCCACTCCGGAGCAGATCCTGCACCCCATCATGGATGGCCTTGCGATCGTCGGGAACAATGATCGCCTTGACCACCCGGCAGTCAAAGGCCTCAACCTTGGTGCCAATGATCGGAATGAACTTGTCTTCAATCAGTCCCTGAAAAATCTCGCTGCCGGTAACCAGGATCCCTACCCGAGCCTTGCGCAGGGGAAACACCCGCATGATGGGCCCGTGGCGAAAGATGGTTTTGGCCTGGAGAAGAGCGGCTCGCGGCAGAAATAAGGGAATGGCCCTGGTGCCCGCCAGGTTGCGCCCGGCGGTCACGGGCGTGTAATTCCTGCGGGAGGCGCACATGACGCCGGGAATCATGTTGAACTCTTCCAGGCGCTGTTCATCCACCACAAACAGGCCGTCCCGGTCCGCCACAAAATTGATCTTCCCCTCTCTGGGCGGCTCCACAAAGCGTACGCCCTCTCCTGCCATGCCCTGGCCAAAAGCAAGAGCTGCCTGGTTCTCATGCACCCAGTCGCTCTCGGCAACGTTGGCCTCTTCCACGTAAACCCGCTGCTTGCCCATCTGCTGCAGGCGGCAGAGATCCCCCACGGAAAGCTGCTGGCCGCGAATGAACGCGGCCCCTTTACTCTGCCCGGGGACAATCATGGTCATATCGTGCAGGGCCGTTTTGCCGACTGCCTCCTCGATGGGCAGGGCATGCAGTGGCGGCCCTTCAAAAAGGGCCTGGGAAGCCCGCCCTTCGGCGTTCACATAAGGTGCTTCTCCCTGGCAGGCCCGGCAGATCGCGCCATCATCAGCCGGATAAGGCTCTCCGCACAAGCTACAGGTAGCGATCCGCCCCTTATGACGGCTCTTCAAATACTGGGGCTGTATCTGGATGGCTTGAATGCCGAAGAGCTCATGACCCGCTTCCCGAATCTGATTGAGGAGCAGTTCCGCGTCCTGGTCTTTTTTGGGCTTGAGCTTCAGCATCCAGGTCTCCACTTCCGACCAGGCCCGCAACTTCTGCGCGTCGATAAAAACCCGGACGCCATCCCCCTGGTATTTATCATAGAGGCTGAGAGCGTACCGGCCAAGATTCAGGATCCGCAGCCAGCCGTTTCCAACCGTACACGGGGTCAGGAGCTGAACGGCATCGGGCAGGCAACTCCTGGTCTCGCAAACGGCATCAAACAGCACCCCCTCCTGCATCTGTCTCAGGGCCAGGTCCACCATGAACCCCCCCATCATCAAACCGGGAGCGGCATAACCGTGAAAGGAAATGACTGCCTTCAGATAATCTTCATAAGTATAAGGGCCTATCTTCATGTTCGAGGCTCTCCCAACGTGAGCGTGCAGTAGCGGTGCATCGGTTTCAGGCACAGTCCCAATTTCCCGGCAGAGTGTGACTGCCGCCAATTATGTATCAAATTACATAATTGATTGCAGTATAAACCGCCCCCCGAGCAAGTCAAGGGAAAGATCTCACAATCGCTTCCGCTGCTGATCTTCATGAGTGCATGGAACACGGCTCGGTGGTACGGTGGGGGTGCTGAATGGCCCGTATGGGACGGAGCCAGGCCATGTTCGCCTGGTTGCGGGAACCGTCCGATGATGAGCTGGGGAATAGAGCGGGGTGTTTATGGTGATGAGATGGTCCTGGGTTGCCGGACGGTTGTTGGGCCTTCTGCTGGCGGCATCCGCCGCGACCCTGGTCAGCGAGGCCCTGGCCAACGGGAGCGGGCGCTGGCTGTGCGGTGATTTCCATTCCCATACCGTGTTGACCGACGGGAATTGCACGATCTACGAGGTTGCCCGGCAGGGTCTGGAACGCTACGGTCTCGACTGGATGGCGAACTCGGAACACGGGGGAAGATCACGGCGTGATCTCCAGGGCAACCCGCTTCCGGGCCCGGTATGGCGGTGGCTGAGCCTGAATCTATACTCCTATCCGGCGGTCCAGGAACTGCGGCACGAGTATCCTTACAAGCTCATCGTCCAGGGGCTCGAATGGAATGTCCCGGCCCACGAGCATGCCAGCGTCGGCATCGTTGCCAACGAACCGGTTGCCATCAGCACCTTCGAGTACCAGTTCGATGCCGCCGACAACGACACCAGCCGTGCCCAGGAAGGCCTGGAAAAACGGCATCGTACTCACCAGGATGCCCTGGCCGCCCTTACCTGGCTCAAGGACCGTTATCCGGAAACAAGCTATGTGATTTTCAACCATCCCTCCCGCCAACTCAAATACTCGGTGGCGGATCTGCGTGATTTTCATAATGCCGCGCCCGAGGTGGTCGTGGGTTTCGAAGGTCTTCCCGGACACCAAAAGGCGAGGGACCGGGGAAATTATGGCAGGAAACCATTGGCCCCCCAGGTTGACAGCGATCTCGAAACCAGGAGCCGCACCCATGGGGGAGCGGACTACATGGTGGCGAAAGTCGGCGGTCTCTGGGATGCTCTTCTTGGTGAAGGGCGCTGTTTCTGGGTATTCGCCAGCTCTGATTTCCACCAGACCCGGAGCGGATTCTGGCCGGGAGAATACGCCAAGACCTGCACCATGGCTCGTGGCGGGGATTATCGCGCCCTGGTCGAAGGCTTGCGCTCGGGGAATTCGTTTGCGGCCCTGGGCGATCTCATTCAGAGCCTTGGGTTTCGGGCGGTTTCAGGATCAAGGCAGGCGACCATGGGCCAGACCCTCATCGTCAGGAAGGGGCGGCCGCTGACCTTGACGATCCGCTACTGCAGTCCTGCTTTCAACCATCATGGCGAGCCGGTGAGGGTGGATCACATCGACCTCATTGCCGGTGCCATCCGAAACCGAGCCGTTCCCGGCACTCGCGAGTACCAGCAGGATACTAACGACTCGACCCGGGTGCTCAAGCGGTTTGCCACCCGCCGTCAAAAACCGGGCAAAGACGGCTGGGTCAGCCTTTCCTTTAGGTTGGCGAGCGTCCGCAGCCGCTGTATTTCCGACTCAGGGGCACCAACCTGGCCTCCTCGATCCCCAATGAAACCGGCGCCCAAGGCAGCCCCCTGGCAGATGCGCTCATGGGTGTCAACGATGCGGCCAAAGCCCGCCGAGACCTCTGGTTCTATTCGAACCCGATTTTTGTCCAGCTCGAGACCAGCCGACGGTGAAAGTGCGGCAGCCGGTCGAAAGCTGCTCCGGTATCATGCTCACCAGGAAATCTTTGCTTCTCTGTAACGCAATTGTAACAATGGGCTTCTAAAATACATCCACCAGTCGCGAGCCAGGAGAACTTGCCTGAGGCGATAATAGAACACAGACCCGGTAACTGTGGGCAGGGAGGTATAACCATATGAAATGGACGGCAATGTTATTTGCGCTGATCTTCATGGCGGGCTTGGGACCGGCCAGCGGTGTCGCCGGGACCCTGCGGATCGATGGGTCGACAACGGTTCTGCCTTTTGCTCAGAAGTTGGTGGAAGCCTTCATGGAAAAGCACCCCGAGATGAACATCAGTCTGTCGGGTGGTGGTTCGGGCAACGGCATCAAGGCGCTCATTGACGGGACGACCAACATCGCCAACAGTTCCCGCTTCCTGAAGGATGAAGAAGTCAAGCTGGCGCTCGAAAGGGGCGTTTATCCGGTTCCCTTCGCCGTCGCCTATGACTGCATCGTTCCCGTGGCTCACCCGGCCAATCCCGTGACTGACCTGACCATGGCCCGGCTCAAGGCGATTTATATGGGAGAGATCAAGAATTGGAAGGAAATCGGCGGCGTCGACAAGGAAATTATAGTGGTGTCGCGGGATACCTCGTCAGGGACCTATGAAGTCTGGGATGAAAAGGTGATGAGGAAAGAGCGGGTGTTTGCCGGAGCGCTCCTTCAGGCCTCCAACGGCGCGGTGACGCAGGCGGTTTCCAGGAACAAATACGCGCTCGGCTATCTCGGCATCGGCTACCTGGACAAGAGTGTCAAGGCGCTTACGGTGAACGGGGTTCCCGGCAACGAGGAAACGGCGCTCAGCGGTCAATTCCCCATTTCCCGCGCCTTGTTCATGTTCACCAAGGGGTGGCCTACCGGCGATACGCTCACCTTCATCAATTACGTCCTCAACCCCACGAAGGGCCAGAAACTCATTCGGGAAGCCGGATTTGTCCCGCTGCACTGATCCGCCGCAATGATGGCCGTTCAGGGCGGTGAGGCAACAAAGGAGCAATGATTCATGGAGACTCGCCAGACTGGGGAAAACGCCATTCGCGTGGGTTTTCTCGTAACCGCTTCCACTTCCATCCTGGTGCTTTTTCTGATCCTCCTGTTTCTTTTCGTCGAAGGCCTCCCGATTTTCCAGAAGGTCTCGGTATCCAGGTTCCTCTTTGGCCAGGAGTGGTACCCTACCTCCTCGCCTCCCGATTTCGGTATTTTCCCGCTTCTGGTGGCATCCCTGGCGGTGACCCTGCTTTCCGCCATGATGGCGATCCCGCTTGGGGTCATGACCGCCATTTACCTGGCCGAAATTGCCTCGGCGCGGATTCGAGAGGTTGTCAAGCCGGTCGTCGAGCTGTTAGCGGCGTTGCCCTCGGTGGTTATTGGTTTCTTTGGAATGGTGGTAGTGGCGCCCTTCCTGCAGGAGTACCTGGACCTCGCCACCGGTTTGAACCTCTTCAATGCTTCCTTGATGTTGGCCTTCATGTCGGTCCCGACCATCTGCAGCATTTCCGAAGACGCCATCTACAGCGTGCCGCGCGAGCTGAAAGAGGCTTCCCTGGCGCTGGGAGCCACCCACTGGGAGACCATCCTGCGGGTCATATTCCCGGCCTCTCTTTCCGGGATCAGCACGGCCGTGATCCTGGGGATGTCCCGGGCCATCGGCGAAACCATGGTGGTCCTAATGGTGGCCGGTGGGGCAGCCATCATCCCGACGGGGATTTTCAGGCCGGTCCGGCCCATGCCCGCAAGTATTGCGGCGGAAATGGCCGAAGCCCCCTTTCGCGGCGACCACTATTATGCCCTTTTTGCCATCGGCATGGTGCTCTTTGTCTTTACCCTCTGCTTCAATCTGATGGCCGATCATATCGCTCAGAAGCACAAGCAGGTGGGGGCGGCAACGTTATGAAGCGGTGAAGGGGTGAAGGAGATGGCGCGGGTGGTTGGCATTGATGGAGGCAGGTAGATGACGCTCAAAGGGGCTGCTGCAGGTGAGGTTCGGCGCAGCTATGCGGCTGGAGAACGGGAAAGGCCGCGTTTTCGGGCAGGAGGCGAGGGGGATTCGCTCAGGGCCAGAGTGAGGCCGTCTCTGGCACCGCGTCGCCGGTGGGCCCAGTTCGGGGTTTTCGGGCTGTTCCGTCTGGCAGCTCTGATCAACGGCCTGGCGCTTGTCATCATCCTGGTCTTCCTGCTCGTGAACGGCTGGCGTGCCATCAGCTGGGAATTCCTGACCGAAGTACCCCGGGATTCGATGACCAAAGGGGGCATCTTCCCCTGCATAGTGGGGACCTTTCTGCTGAGCTTTGGAGCGATGGTGATCGCTTTCCCCTGGGGTGTGGCCTCGGCCATCTACCTCCATGAATACGCGCGGCCGGGCCTCATGCTGCGAGTGATCCGGCTGGGGATCAACAATCTGGCAGGGGTGCCGTCCATTGTGTTTGGCCTCTTTGGGCTGGCTTTCTTTGTGATCTGGTGCAATTTGAAGGTGAGCCTCCTGTCGGGGGCGTTGACGCTCGCAGCGCTCATTCTGCCGGTCATCATCGGGACGGCCGAAGAAGCTCTGCGAGCAGTTCCGGCGACCTACCGGGAGGCTTCGCTGGCCCTGGGAGCAACCAAGTGGCAGACCATCTACCGGGTCGTGCTGCCCGCTGCCTTTCCCGGCATGCTAACGGGCTGCATCTTGGGGATCAGCCGGGCGGCAGGAGAAACCGCGGCCATTATGTTCACCGCGGCGGTCTTTTTCACGCGCCAGTTGTCGTCATCCCTGCTTGACCCGGTCATGACGCTTCCCTACCACATCTACGTGCTGGCTACCGCCGGCACCCAGATCGAACTCACCCGCCCGCTTCAATACGGTACCGCCCTGGTGCTCATTGCCCTGGTCTTCAGCATGAACCTGATTGCCATCTTCTGCCGCGCCCGCCTCCAGCGAAGGTTTTGAGTGTCGCCATCCGAAATCTACTGCTGGCAATGGTGTTTGATGTTAACCCCTTTGTTGATGAAGATGACGCTTTCGGCGATGTTGGTGGTCTGGTCGGCCACGCGTTCGAGGCAGCGGGCGGCGATGATGGTTTGTACCGACTGTTCCACGGACGGCACATCCTTACCTATATATTCGAGAAGGTCCTTCAAGATCCTGACGTTCAGATCGTCGGCCGTATCGTCCATCTGGCAGACCTCCATGGCCTGCTCCGAGTTCTCGTTCACAAAGGCGTGGAGAACGGTTCGGAGCATGTCGGCGGCTACCTCTCCCAGCTGTTCCATGGCGGGATGGGGGGGCAGGGGCGGCCGGCTGCTCAGGAATTGGGCCCGCTGAGCGATGTTGACCGCCTGGTCGGCAATCCGTTCAAGATCCACGGCAATCCTCATACAGCCGACGATGAACCGCAGATCGCGGGCCATGGGCTGATCCAGGGCGAGCAGGCGCAGCGACTGCCGGTCGACGTTGACCTCGAGCAGGTTGATTTCCTGATCGCTTTCGACGACTTCATCCGCCAGCTGCATGTTCCGTTCAAGAAGGGCTTGCAGGGCTTTCTGCAAAGCTCTTTCGGTCAGCGCCGCCATTTGCAGGATCATCATCCTGAGCTCTTCCAGTTCCTGGTGAAAACGACTCTCCATGAGCTTACCTCCTAACCGAACCGGCCGGTGATGTAGTCTTCCGTCTGCCGGAGTTTGGGTTTGGTGAAAAGCGTCTCGGTGACATCGACTTCGATGAGCCTTCCCATATAGAAGAAGGCGGTATGGTCGGAGACTCGGGCAGCCTGCTGCATGTTGTGGGTGACGATGACGATGGTGTAGTCGGCTTTGAGGGTCGTGATGAGCTCTTCGATCTTCTGGGAGGCAATGGGATCCAGCGCGGACGCGGGTTCATCCATCAGCAGGACTTCCGGTTCCACGGCCAGGGCGCGGGCAATGCAGAGGCGCTGCTGCTGGCCTCCCGAAAGACTGAGGGCCGACCGGTGGAGCCGGTCGCTCACCTCATCCCACAAGGCCGCCTGGTGGAGGCTCCGCTCGACCCGGTTGGCGATGAAATCCCGATCCTTCACGCCATTGACCCGCAAGCCGTAGGCAACGTTCTCAAAGATGGTTTTGGGAAAGGGGTTGGGCTTTTGAAAGACCATCCCGACCCGGCGCCGCAGGGTGACCACGTCAAGTCTCGGATCGTTGATGTTCTCCCCGTCCAGGATGACCTCGCCCGCTACCCGGCCGGTCGGGATGAGGTCATTCATCCGGTTCAGGCAGCGCAGGAAGGTGCTCTTGCCGCACCCCGAAGGCCCGATGAGAGCCGTCACCTGATGGAGCAGAAAATCAAGGGAGATGTCCTTCAGCGCGTGAAAGTCACCGTAATAGAAATCAAGATGCTTTGCCGTCATTTTCACGAGTGCACTCATCGGTTTGTCCTGTCGCTGTAGGGGAAACGGTAGTGATTCACCCGACCGTCATCCGCCTTCATTCCGTCTCTGATTCCCCATCCGTTGGCGGAATCAGGAGGGTGAAGTAAAAGGTTGCGCCATTATCGCGGCCGGGATTGGGGCTTTCGACCCAGATCAAGCCGCCGTGGCGGAGCATGATATGGCGGCAGATGGCCAGTCCCAGGCCGGTGCCTCCCAAATCACCGGTGCGACTCTTCTCCACGCGATAGAAACGCTCAAAAATCCTGCGCTGATGATGCCTGGGAATACTGGGTCCGTTGTTGGCCACGCCGATGGTGACGGTATTCCCCTGGGTGCGGCGAGCCACGGTAATGGCATCCCCTTCGGGACTGTGCCGGATGGCGTTTTCCAGCAGATTGCGAAACACCCGGGTGAGCTGGTGAAGATCGGCCCAGACCTCGAGCGCTTCCTGGGGCAGGTGGTTTTCCAGGCGGATCTGTTTTTCCCCGGCCACGGGCAGGCAGGCCTTCCAGGCGGTGTTGAGCGCCTCGGTGGGGTTGACGGCGGCCGGCTCGAAGACTTCCTGGTGCGCCTCCATTCTGGCCAGTTGCAGGAGATCATCGACCATTTTCGCCATGTGATTGGTGTTCTTAAGGATGACTTCCAGAAACGGGGCCAGCACCTCGGGGGTTGGTTCGGACTTGGCCAGCAGGGTTTCGGTATATCCCTTGATGGAGGTGAGGGGGGTACGCAGTTCGTGGGAAACATTGGCAACGAAGTCCTGGCGAACCTTTTCGAGCTGCTTGAGGCGGCTCAGGTCGTGGAAAACCACCACCGCCCCGGGCCCCTGGTCCGAGTCCTCGAGGCGAACGAGATTGACCTCGAAGGTGCGTTCGCCACTTTCAATGGTCAGCTGGGTCTGCGGAACATCCGCGGGGGCGCCCCTCAAACCCAGAATTCGTTCGCAGGCATGCTGCAGTTCCAGACTCATGAGGACTTCGAGGGGCCGGCGGCCAAGAGGGCGGGCGTGTGGGTCGAGGAGGGCACCGAGGGCGGCGTTGATGCTCACGATCCTTCCCCTCGCATTGAGTACCATCACGCCGTCGCTCATGGCTTCGAAGACCGCTTCGAGCTGCTGTTTTTCCGAGATGAGTGCCAGGAAGCTGCTGCCGGTGTTTTCGGCCAGGCGATTGAAGGCGTGAGCGAGGGGGTAGAGTTCGTCAGCGGTGGGAAAATACAGGCGCTGCCCAAAGTCTTTCTCACCAAGGGCGTCGAGAGCCTCGACCATGGTGTGCGTGGACCGTTTGAGGCGGCTGATGAGGAGGAGGGCGAGGAGTGGGGCGAAGACCGAAGCTGCAGCGAAGACCAGCAGCAGCACCTTCCAGAGATGATCGAGCAGGCTGGCGACAGGCTTCACGGAGGCGGCCAGACGGACTACCCCGGCCGGGATTTTCGGGCTGAATTGGACGCTTCTGGCGGCAAATACCTGTTCCGATTGGACAGTCTTGCTGAACCGGGTCATATAGCCCACCCCGCCGTGGAGCGCCCGGGCAATCTCGGGGCGTCCGGAAAAATCCTCCAGGTCCTTGAGTTGCTCGAACGGGATTTCGGAGTCAGCCAGGACCTGCCCCTCTGCTGAGACATAGGTGAGGCGGACTTCGAGGGGGCGAGCCACGTCCATGAACCACTCCTGCAGTTCCTGCGGGTCCTGAAAATCCGACCGCTGGCGAAGCAGCAGGCAAACCAGCTCCAGCTCCCGTATCAACTGCCGCTTGGTTTCGGCTTCCAGAGCCAGCTCGAGTTTGTCGAAGGCACACCACGAGGGGAGGACGGCAGTGACTGCCAGCAGGCCCCAAAGCGAGAGGGTCACGAGCGTGCGCAGGGAAACGCCACTCCTCATCACCTAGCTCCGCAAGCGATAGCCGACGCCCCGCACAGTTTCAATCCAACGGCAGTAGCTCCCGAGCTTCTGGCGCAGCCGGCGGACATGGGTATCGACAGTGCGGGCATAGCCTTCGAAATGATAACCCCAGACCTTATCCAGCAATTGATCGCGGGTTTGCACCTTGCCGCGATTGTGGATGAGTTCCGCCAGCAGCTTGAATTCGGTGGCGGTGAGCGGGATTTCACGGCCGTCGACGGTAGCCTGGTGGGCTTCGAAGTCCACGCGCAGGCCCTCGTTCTGCCACATGGCGGCGGCTGAAGGGTCATCCAGGGAACGGCGCAACACGGCGCGGACGCGAAGCATCAGTTCGCGGGGACTGAACGGTTTCACCACATAGTCGTCAGCCCCCAGTTCCAGACCCACAATGCGGTCAACCTCTTCACCCCTGGCGGTCAGCATGATCACGGGAATGTTCCGGGTTGTCGCACTCCTTTTCAGCTCCCTGCAGACCTCCAGGCCATCCATCCCCGGTATCATGAGGTCGAGCAAAACCAGGTCGGGCAAATGCTCCTTCGCCAGATTGACGGCTTCGCTGCCCGTTTCGCAGGTCATGACCTCATAGCCCCCGTTGCGAAAATTGTAGGCGAGGAGGTTGAGGATATCGCGGTCATCCTCCACAATCAGAATGTTGACTTTTGCCATCCTTTCCTCCGGCTTCGCTGAGACAAACCAATGAACCATCAGAAGATGACGCAAGCGTGACGGTTGTGTGACGGTGCTGTTACATTTTCCCCCGTCGGGCCGGAAGGACTAATCTTCCGGTCTCCCAAGTTCCTCGAATCGGCACTACTTCAGTCAATAACACACGATTCAAAAGCTACAAAGCCGAATCCATAACCGTTGACTTCTTACCTTATCCGATCATAATCATGATAAAATTCTATCATTAAATTGAAAGGAGACCTTATATGCCAGTGATTCGGCCCATATCCCATATCCGATTTGCGCAACAGGGCGATGGAAATATCCGAGCTCTGCCATCGCGAGAACCAGCCGGTTTTTATAACCCGCAATGGGAAAGGCGATCTGGTGGTGATGAGCCAGACCCATTACGAACGCCTGCAGAACCTGATCGAATTGTATCGCAAGCTTGGTGAAGCGGAGTCTTGCGATGTTTCCGGCGAACCGGGTATTACCCATGCAGAGCTAATGCAGAAGCTGAGAGCCCGAATCGCATGAAGGATGTCTTTGAAGTGCGGTACTTAGCCACAGCGGTCGCGGATTTGGAGGGCATTTTCGACTACATCCTGCAGGACAATCCTTCCGCTGCGGCTTCCATGCTGGAAAAGTTCGATGCAGCGGTCTCTCGGCTGGCAGGCAATCCATACCTCGGCGTCGTTCCGCGGGATGAACGCCTGCGAAGACTTAGCTACCACATGCTGATGATCATCGCAGAATATCTCGTTTTCTATGTGGTGAAGCCTCACATGGTTCAGATCCGGCGCATCCTTCACGGTGCCAGAGATTACCGATTTCTCCTCTGATTCCGGAGTGAGACCCGCCACCGCAGAGGCCGATCATTGCTGTTGGACCTTCTGCGGCTGGAAATTCGATATCTTACGGTTCTTCATTCGCTTTTCACGCGCGCTTCATCGAGCCGGTCGAGCAGGTCCACGATGGTTTCCCAGCGTTTCAACTCCGAGAGCCACTCGACCGGCATGCCGTCAATCCCCAGGTGTGCCCCCAGGACCATTCCCAGCACCATGCCGCGAGCGGCGGAATCGCCCCCCGCCATGACGTTTTCGATGAGGGCTTCCCGGAGGTCTCCTTCGTAGCGGGCGATCAGATGCACAACTGCCGGAAAGGCCTCCTGCACGTCACAACTCTGGCCCAACCCGGCGATGGCCTCACGCGAGCCCTGTTGCTGGGCCTGCAGTCCAGTGGTGACCCACGCCGCCAGCGGGGTGTCGGTGTATAATTCTTTGCCCACGGCGGCCAGGACCGAGGTGGGACGCTCTCCCTGGAGGATCCGGCGGGCTGCCTCCGCAATAAACCCGGCGCTGGCGATTACCAGCGGATGGTTGTGAGTCATGGCCGTTTGGGCTCTGGCGGAGGCTGACAGAGCTTCGGGGTCATGGCGATAGCGATAGACAAGCGGGGCGATCCGGGCCGCTCCTGCCAGATCCGTGGAAGGAGAACCGGAGGCAGTGGGGGAATGTCCGTCACCGAAATTCTTGAGAGTCCCTTTGGTGGCCTTGTCGAAGTAGCCGCGGTAGGAACCGAACATGGCTCGCCAACTCCCGGCGAAATGCTCGAGCGCGAATCCCTTGGCAGCCGCGATTGACTCCAGCAGCACCAGGGTCTGATCGCCATAATGGGTGAATTCCCCAACGCTCTTGCTGGCATGATAGGAATCCTTGCCCGGTTGCAGGAGGTGCTGGACCCGCCCGAAGCGGTTCTCGATCTCCCTGGTGTCATACATCCAGTGGGCTCCCAGGGCCAGAGAATCGGCCGCAAAGGAAGCCAGGACCATGGCTCTTGCTTTCGAAATCATCGGTTTAACCTCCTTCTTGACCATGAATGCCCAGGGCGAAAGGTGACGCTGCCGTGATCCGCCCGGTGGGCACTATCCCGTTCATCGTTCTCGCGGCCGTTCCGCTGTCCACCAAGAAGAGCTCTACTATTACCATGAAGCACAGGAAGGACACGAAATCATTTCTTCGTGTGGGTTGCAGGTTAAATCGGGCTGTTGGAAAAAGCTCCAGCGAAAACCCGGCCGCAATGTCCCTTCTCACCGCCTGACGAAAGGCGTGCCAGAGTAGCGGTTTGCCTGGCAGGATGGTTAGAATATGGTGGACTGGGTCGGGAAAAAATAGGAGAGTGATGTTCCCTGAAAGTGCGGGTGCCAGTCTCAATTGCCCGAAGGGCACACTCGTCACCCGCAACTCGCAACCCGTAACTCGTAACTCTCAACCTGCAGCCCTGGAGCGATGATGAAACGACTGTCCGTATCCATCCTCTCCGCGAATTTCGGGAGACTCGCCGCTGACGTCAGGCTCGCTGAAGCCGGCGGTGCCGACTGGATTCACGTGGACGTGATGGATGGTCATTTTGTTCCCAACCTCACCATCGGGCCGGATGTGGTGCGAGCCATCAACGACGCCACCGATCTGCCCCTCGATGTGCACCTCATGATCGAGAAGCCCGAAAGGTATTTCAAAGCCTTTGTCGAGGCGGGTGCCGACTGGCTGGGGGTGCACGAGGAGACCTGCCCGCATCTCCATCGGACCCTCCAGCAGATCAGGGAACTGGGCGCCAGGCCCGTCGTGGTCCTGAACCCGGCCACCCCGCTGGTCACCATCGAGCATGTCCTGTGCGAGGTCGATATGGTGCTCCTGATGACCGTCAATCCCGGCTTTGGCGGTCAGCGGTTCATCGCCGGCATGCTGCCCAAAATCCGCCAGTGCCGACAGGCGATTGCTGAGCGGTGTCCTCAGGTATTGCTCGAGGTGGATGGCGGGGTGAATCTGGCGACCATTGATGCGCTGGTGGCCGCCGGCGTGGACGTCTTCGTGGCCGGGTCGGCTGTGTTCCACGGGGAAGACTGCGCTGCCAACATCAAGGCCTTGAAAGAGCGAATGAGCCCCGTTGCCGATTAGCGTGGCATGGTGGGCAGGGGCTCAGCCGTTCCCAGCCCAGGCGGATTGCTCACTTTCCAGCGCAGGCGTCGCTTCCTTCCCCCTGAGCCTGAACGGCGGTTATGGCGATGGTATTGACAATGTCGGCGACGGTGCAGCCGCGGCTCAGATCGTTCACCGGTTTGTTGAGACCCTGCAGCACCGGCCCGATGGCGATGACGTTGGCCGCCCGCTGAACTGCTTTGTAGGCATTGTTGCCGGCATTGAGGTCGGGGAAGATGAAAACCGTGGCACGGCCGGCCACTTCGCTTCCTGGCAGCTTCACACGGGCAACGTCGGGGTCGATGGCGGCATCGTACTGGATGGGGCCTTCCAGCTTGAGCTCCGGGCGGAGCTGCCGGGCGATGCGGGTGGCTTCCTTCACCTTGTCGACTTCCACACCTTTCCCGGATTCGCCCGTCGAGTAGGAGAGCATGGCAACGCCGGGCTCGATACCGAAGCTTTGGGCGGTTGCCGCGGAGCTGATGGCGATGTACGCCAGTTGCTCGGCAGTGGGGTCCGGATTGATGGCGCAGTCGCCGTAAACCAGGACGCGGTCGGGAAGGCACATGAAGAAGACGCTCGACACGATGGGGCAGTCCGGCCTCGTCCTGATGACTTCCAGAGCGGGGCGAATGGTCTGCTGGGTCGTGTGGACCGCTCCGGAGACCATGCCGTCGGCGATTCCCCGGTGGACCATCATGGTCCCGAAGGTGCTCACATCGGTCATGGTGTCCAGAGCCATCTGCCGAGAAACGCCCTTGTGTTTTCGGAGTTCGAAATAGGTCTCTCCGAAATCCTCCCGATATTCCGAGGTGACAGGGTCGATGATGGTCACATCGCCCAGGGACAAGCCAAGGGCGGCGACCTTCTCTGCAACCTCGGCCGGATTTCCCAGCAGCGTAAGATCGACGACATCCCGCAGGTGCATGATTTCTGCAGCCCTCAGGATCCGTTCCTCGGTGCCCTCAGGAAGAACGATGTGGCTGCGCTTCGCCCTGGCCCGGCTGATGAGGTCGTACTGGAACATGAGCGGCGTGACGCGGGAGGATCGCAGGACGTCGATCCGATGGGCCAGTCCGGCCACATCTACATGGGATTCGAAAATGCCGAGGGCTCCGGCAATCTTCCGTTTGTTCTCGGAGGTGATTCCCGCGTACACGGAGTTGACCGCGGTTGCGGTCACAAAGGTGTCGGTCTTGACATGGAGGATAGGGACCGGGGAACGTTTCAGCCCTTCGAAGAGACGGTGCACCTGTGGGACCGGCTTGAAGGCGCCGGTGAGGACGAGGCCGGCAACCCCCGGGTATGAGGTCGCTGCATCGGCAACGAGCGTTGCGATGAGGATATCGGAGCGGTCGCCGGGCGTGATCACCAGACTGCCCTCTTCCAGGTGGTCCAGGAAATGGGGCAGTTCCATGGCGGCCACCTTGAAGTGAAGCACCTCCCGGTCGAGCCTCTGCGGGTCGCCGTGCAGCATTTCGGCCTCGAGAGCCCGCTTGATTTCACCCACGGTAGGCCTGTCGAGGAGAGGGTGTGCCGGCAGCACAAACACAGGAGCCTGAGGGGGCGGGTCCTGCTGAAGTCTCGCAACGGCGTCGGCCACGATCTCCGGTGCGACCCGATTGACGACCACCCCGAGGATATCGCACCTCTTTTCGGCCAGGAATTCCGACATGAGCCGCACGGATTCGAGGATCTCCGCCACGTTCCGGCCCTGCCCGGCGACCACGGCCAGGAGTGGAGCGCCAAGGTTGCGCGCCACTTCCACATTGAATTCGAACTCGAGGGCGGGATTCATGGCCTTGTAGTCGCTGCCCGCACAGACGACAAAGTCGCACTCACGGGCCAGCTCCCGGTACTCTTCGAGGATTCGGCCGTGCAGTTCGTCTTCCCGGTTTCTGGCGATCAGGTCCCGTGCCCGGGCATGGGTGGTGCCAAACCTGCTCTCACAGGGGACCGCGAGGTCATATCGGCTGGAGACGAGAGCGGTCAGCGGATCGGGACATTCCAGTTCCTCGACGACGGGCCGGAAGAAGCCGATCCTGCGACCATGCCGCGCCAGCAGCTCCACCACCCCCAGTACCACGAGGGATTTTCCGCTGCCTGCCCCCATCCCTGCGATATAAACGCTCTTGGCCATGGTCGTCCTCTCACCTCCTCGAGTTATTTCTGTTTCGCCCCGGAACCCGCATCTCTCGACTCATGCGGAGAGCGCGACGCAAGATCCCCCGCAGCTACATGGTCCTTGGCTGTCCCGTGGAGGCCAGGACGGTGTTCCAGAGCCATCCGTCCGGATCGATTTTTTTGCGCCGGGAGACGGCCAGGGGAATGGGGACGTGGGTGAATTCGCCACCCCAATCACCCACCACCATGTTGGTTCGTCCCGCCATTCCCGCATGGACTGCATTCTGGCCCAGGAGCAGACAGAAGGCCGAGTCGTGGGCATTGGCCGGTACGCTCCGGATGGTGTAGCTGGGATCGATGTACTTGAGGTTCAGTTCCTTGCCGAGCTTCTTGAAGTGAGCCTTGATCTGGTCGCGCAGGAAGAGCCCGATATCGCCGAGACGGAGGTTGCCCGAGGCATCCCGTTCCCCGCTTTGCTGCAGGAGGTCCTGACCCGCCCCCTCGCCTGCCACGATGACGGCATGTCCCTTCCGGTCCAGCCGCTTTTCCAGCGTCTCGAGAAAACCTTCGAGGGTGAAGGGCACTTCTGGAATCAGGCAATAATTGACGTCGTTATAGGCAAGCGCCGCGAACGCGGCAATGAAGCCGGATTCGCGCCCCATCAGCTTTACCAGGCCGACGCCGTTCCTCGCGCCGGTTGCCTCGGTGTGGGCGGAAGTGATCGCGGCCCCGGCCTCCGTTACCGCGGTCTCGAACCCGAAGGAGCGCTGCACATAGGAGATATCGTTATCGATGGTCTTGGGAACTCCGATCACCGAGATTTTCAGGCTGCGTCTACCGGCCTCCGCCGCGATTGCCTCTCCTCCCCGCAGGGTGCCGTCCCCGCCGATGGTAAAGAGGAGCCCGACGTTCATTCGCTCGAGGGTGTCGACCATCTCCGAGATGTCCTGAGGGCCGCGCGACGAACCCAGGATGGTTCCTCCCTGCTGGTGAATTCTCACCACCGACTGGGGGGTCAGTTCCATGGGCACGTGCTTGTGCCGGTAGGTGAGCCCCTCGTAGCCATAAAGAAAGCCGAACACGTTCTGCACGCCATAGTGATGAAAGAGGCTCATCACGATCGCCCGAATGACGTCGTTCAAACCGGGACACAACCCGCCGCACGTCACAATCCCGCATTTCAACTTGCAGGGGTCGAAGTAGAGCTTCTCCCTGGGGCCCCCCCTTTCAAAGAAGGGTGGGGCTTTTCCCAGTCGGAGGTACTCGTTGATGGCCGGCAGGTTATTGTGAAAGAGAACGTGGTCATTGTCAGCCACAAAGTGCCCACTGGCCATGGGGGACGGGATGCGGCATTCGCCCAGCCTCGCGATGCGCAAATCCGGATCGGACGCATTCACGGTCAACCTCCTTGACGGCCCTGGAATTCCGGGCCTTCTGAAACAATTCCTGCCACTCTCCCGGCCGCCTCGCGGCCGGCTTCAACCGTTCCGGGCGGATTGGTGTTATCGCTCTCTCATGCTCCGGCATTGACCGGACAACTCTATCATCCTTTGTTCCGCTCTGCCACCCCGAGAGCCCATAATAACGTCAGGAGGCAACGGCGGGGAAGCTATTCAACAAGGGCCATTCCGTCAACCCGGCGAACCTCGACCCCCGGAGTCCTGCTGGATTTCGTTTGACCGGAAGGAAAACACGATGAGGGTCGTTTCCGGATGGGCCTCTTCCTGGTGGTGTGAAGTTTTCTGATTTGACCGAAGAGGCTTTCCGGGCGGCCGCAATACTTCGTGGGCATTTGCGAAGATATCACAAGGCGCAAGCAAGCCGAGTCGGAGCTCCGCTGGAGTGAGGAACGCTACCATGTCCTCACCGAAAGCACCAGCGACTGGATCTGGCAAATCGACCGTTCCGGCACATTCGTTTACGCCAGTCCCAAGGTTGTGCAGCTCCTGGGCTACAGTCATCGGGAGATCATGGGCAGGAGTTTTTCCGAATTCATGCCGGCAGAAGAAGCAAACGCCGCCCTCACCATCTTCGAACAGCAGAGCCTGGCCGGCAAACCGTACGAGGCTGTGGAAAAAACCCTATAGTGAAGAGCGGTATTCCCTGGAAATATAAACCCACATCGGCCGCCCCTTAGAAAACAGTTGCTACAAAGCCGCATGGTTGTTTTTGGACGGTCACTTACCAACATCCGGGAATTGACCACCTCAGGGGCGGCAGTGCCGGTTCGGGTTACGCGTCATCGGTTGTTATCCCTGGAAGTCGGTGTCTCCCCTGTGATCGGCAGCGTGATGCGAAAAGAGGTCCCTTTGCCCACCTCGCTTTCGACAGCGAGGGTTCCGTGATGTTTCTGGATGATCCCATGGGACAGAGACAGGCCGAGGCCGGTTCCCTTACCCACCGGCTTGGTTGTGAAGAAGGGCTCGAACACCCGACTCAGACTTTCCGGGGGAATCCCCTTGCCGGTGTCTCGAATCTCGATCTGGACGGTGTCTCCCACCTGTTCGGTAGAGATCGTGATCTGACCGTGGGCTTCGATGGCCTGGGCGGCGTTGACGAGAAGGTTCATGAAGACCTGGTTAATCTCCGACGGGATGCAGCTGACCTCGGGCAGGGCTCCATAGTTCTTCACTACCTCCGCTTTGTACTTGATCTCGTTCCAGACCACATTGAGGGTACTCTCGAGGCCTTGGTGGAGATCGGCCATTTGCCAGATCTCATCCCCCGTCCTTGCGAAATCCTTCAGATTTAAGACGATGCGCCCCATCCGCTCCAGGCCGTCCTTCGTCTGAGCAAGCAGCTCTCGTGAGTCCTGGGCCAAGTATTCGAAGTCCTTTTCGGCAAGCTCACGCTCGTATCCGGCGGCCAGGGTTGGATCGGCGACGCCTTTCAGACATTCTCGAGCGGTCTCCACGAGACTCAGGAAATCATTTATATAATCCGAGAGGACCGTAACGTTCAAACCGACAAAACCGATGGGATTGTTCAGTTCATGAGCGATGCCCGCTGCCAGCAGGCCGATGGCCGCCATCTTTTCGGCCTGGATGGCCTGCCTCTGAGATTGTTCGAGGGCCTGCGTACGCTCTTGAATCCGTTCTTCCAGTTTAGCGTTCTGCCTGGCCAGGCAGTCACGAGCCTGCTTGAGCTCCAGATGGGTCCGCACCCGGGCTACCACGACCGCAGGACGGAACGGCTTGGTGATGTAATCGACCGCGCCCATATCGAATCCATGCTGCTCGTCTTTTTGCGCATTCAGCGCCGTAACAAAGATGACGGGAATGTGACATGTCGCCGGGCTCCCTCGAAGCCGCGCCAACACTGTAAAGCCGTCCATTTCCGGCATCATGATGTCAAGCAGAATCAGGTCGGGCCTCGGCTCCGTTCCCGCAGCACGGAGGGCCTGTGCTCCGGAGCGGGCGGCACGAACCTGAAAGTGAGGTTTGAGCACCCCCGATAGAATTTCAAGGTTCTCCGGCTGGTCATCGACAATCAGAATCGTGGGACGTGCTGCGTCCGGTTTGTTACCGGCACAATCTGGCAGCTCACTCATTGGTGCTTCCTCGTAACGATTGGGCTGAGTTCGACGCATGGTGCCGCAGCCGATGGTCGATGGTGGTCTCTCTCCACTCGATCATTGCTCTACCTTTCGGCTGTGCACAAGGTCCCGAAGAGAGTGCAGAGTCTGGAGGGCATCGGCGTAATCGAAATCCTGGATCTGCCTGCCCAGCTGCCGAGCCTTCGCACCCAGGGCCGAAATCAGGAGCGAACCCGTTTGTTCGAACAAATCGTTGGCGCTGGTGTTATCTGCGGCCAACAGCGGTTCGAGACGCCTCAGCACATCGGTCACCTGCGGCCAGTCCACGGCTCCCGCTTCCTCGACCTCGGCCTGCGCGGGCAACACTCTGCGCCAGGCAGCCAGCAGGGTAGTCAGTTCCGATGCCAGCCGTTCGATGGCGCCTCGGAGTTGTTCGGCATCGCCCCCCCC
>Ga0255347_1001962_pt1 | contig 30646 bp, 18 predicted proteins | sample wastewater_treat_2_FD_192479 | JGI IMG/M metagenome (GOLD analysis project Ga0255347, IMG submission 192479) | Wastewater microbial communities from Lulu Island WWTP, Vancouver, Canada - plant24 | ecosystem: Engineered > WWTP > Wastewater > Unclassified | place: Canada: Vancouver, British... | reverse complement strand
GCGCGTAAGCGCAAAATCAAAATGTGCAGGGCTGTCTGTTAAACGTCCGGCCGCGATGCATGCGGCCTCTCTCACCTCTGGTCATATCCCGCTGTCATCGCGAGAACAATAACGTACCGTGCTTTCAACACACATTACCCTTTGTCAAATCCGTGCCGCCAGCATACGCCTTACCGGCAGGCGTTGTCAACAGCGTTTTTCGCGGGTGCGGAAAAACGTTCGAGTCACCGGCAGGGACGCCTCCCCGAGGCGTCCCCGGCGGGCGGGGACGCCCGCGCTTGTCTCCAGACTTTTTACCTCTAACCCTATTACTTATTACTTCGCATCACAGCGGGTAATCAAGGGCCTCGGGGATCATGACATGCACAAGTGCGCGGGCGGCGCGGTCCTTGGCGAGGCGCGCGCCGACCATCGCTGCGTCCGCCTTGGCGCGCAGCGCCTGGAACTCAGCCGACTGCTCCGCCGTGGCCGCGCCGTAACCATAAACCAACTCGGCGCAGATGCGACCCGTCTCGCCGACGGTGCGCGCGATCTGCATGTGCGCCAGATCAGTGAAGGTGTTGACGTAGCCCTCGGCCTCCGACCCAATCACCGGGTGCTCGGGGCCTTTGGCGGCGAGTTCGCGGATGTCGGCGACAAGCGAGCGCGCAGCCAGCAGCCACGAGATCGCATCGGCCATCGGGAAGAGCACGCCGTGGCGCTGGCTCTGCGAGAGCGGGCGGCCTTCAGAGTCCTTAGAGGTCTGGATGAAAGCGAGGGTCCAGCGCCAGAGCGCGAAGCCTTCGGCCAGCGTGTCGAGGCCGTTGCCGGGCGCGGCGGCGGCCTGCTGGCGCAACTCCGCGATCCACTGGGCGACCTGAGCCAGAAAGACTTCGTTGTTCATGGTGACGCTGATCTGACGGCGTTGCACTACTTCCGGGCCTTCGTAGGTGGCTTCAAGCTGGGCATCGGTCCACTTGTAGAACAGGAAGCCGGGGCAGTCCTCGGTGATACCGTAGCCACCCATCAGGCTGACCGCCTCGCGCAGCATGTTAGCGCCGTGTCCGGTGTCCCACAGCTTGGTGGCCGGGCAGAGCACGTTGCAGAGCGCGCTGAGCCAGACGTACTGCACGAGCGGATCGGCCTGCAACGCCGCGACGCGGGCTTCGTCACGCTCGGCCTCGGGTTTGCTGAGCTGATCCAGCAGTTCAATGGCATCAACCTGCGGCTTGCGCAGCGCCCTTATCAGGGCGCGACCGGAGATGCCTTGGGCGGCGAAATCTGCGAGCACTTGGTTTTCAACAGGCGTGAGGGCGTCAAAGGCGCGCGCGGTCTCGAAACCGAGCGAGGCGGCGGCTTCGCCGGTGGCCCAGACATCAGCAAGACGCTGGATGGCGTCCTCCTTCATCTGGATACCCTGATCGTAACGGGGCGTGCCGGCCTCGATGCCGGCCGCACCGCGATAACGCTCGCGATGGTAGCGGATGACCGGCTCGACGGCGGAGAGCAGCTTGGCGGCGGTCATCAGGCCGACCGCCACGCGCGTCCGCGAGAAGACCGCCTCGATAATCTCGCTGTGGGTCAGGTTGGGCACGATCACGCCGTCTTTGACGGTGTAGCCGCCGACGATACGGCTGGCGGGAATGTCGAGGCTGAAGATCGGGTCGTGGGTGTTGGAAAGCTGGTGGACCATCTTGAGGGTCGGCGCGCCGCGGTCGAAGACGCCCGGATCAGTGTCTTCGAGAATCACCATGCAGGAGGATTTGATGCGCGGGTCGGCAGTGTCCACCGCAGCGGTGAGCACGTTGGCGACGGCCATGTTGGTCAGGAAGCGTCCGCGCTTCTCGACGTGCAGGACCGGCTCCTGGCCCTCTTCCCACTTGGCCACGGTCAAGCGTCCGCTGACCACGCCGGTGTCAACGCCGACATAAGGCAGCGGTTCGGTGAGACCAAAGGCGGCGCGCCACGGCTTGCGGTCCTCGCCGGGCTGGGCCGGGGCGCAGGCGCGCATGTACTTCTCGCGCTGCTCGGGCGTGCCCTTCTCAACGATCGGCCCGAGACCGAGGTTGTTGATCAGGCTGGTGGTGGAAGCGCCGCCGTCGACCCAAGAGAGTTCGAAGGCGAGCAGGCTCAGCGCCAGATTGCGCGGCCCTTCGATGATGCCGCCATACTCCATGTCGAGACCCGCCGCAGTGATCCCCGACTCGTCGAAAGCCTGATAGAGGCTGTTTTTGGCTTCGGTCCATTCGTGCGTCGCGCGTTCGCCGTCAGCCACCAAGCGGGCCACGAGGCCGCGGGCCACGGAACGGGCGCCCATCACGGCCATCTGGATATCGTATCTGTCGGCGTAACGCCACATAATCTGGCGAATTTCATCGCCGGGCAACATTTTCATGGTCTGCTGAGCCTTATTCATCATGTGCACCTTTCTTGCCGTAAAACTGAGAATGACATTTTATTGATTTTTGTCACAGAGGCAAGGCTAAAGGGGTTTATGAAAAAACATGTGGCGTAAATGACATCAAAGCTTATATACTTTAGTCCTTATGAAAGACAAAGCCCTGATAATTATTCCGACATACGACGAACGCGATAACGTTACGGCCATGTCCAAGGCGGTGTTGCAGCAGGTTCCGGAGTGCGAGATACTGTTCGTGGACGACAACTCTCCAGACGGCACCGGGGCGGTGCTGGACGAGATCGCCGCAGCAGAGCCGCGCGTCTCCGTGCTGCACCGGCCCGGTAAAGAGGGGTTGGGGCGCGCCTACATAGCAGGGTTCAAGTGGGCCTTGGAACGCGACTACACCTACATCTGTGAGATGGACTGTGATTTCTCGCATGATCCGGCTGCGCTGCCGTCACTCCTTGAAGCCGCGCGCGAAGGCGCTGACCTGGTGCTGGGCTCGCGCTACATCGGCGGCATCCGTGTGATGAACTGGCCGATGAGCCGCTTGCTGCTCTCCACCGGAGCGGCCAAGTACGTGCGACTGATTACCGGCATGCCTGTGAACGACCCCACCGGCGGGTTCAAGTGTTTCCGGCGTACTGTGCTGGAGTCGATAGACCTCGACCATATCACTTCCAACGGCTACTCCTTCCAGATCGAGATGACTCACACGGCTTGGATGAAGGGCTTCAAGATCAAGGAGGTGCCGATTATATTCGAGGAGCGCCGTGCGGGTTATTCCAAGATGAAAGCCAACATCGCGACCGAAGCCATGTTTGTGGTGCTGAAGCTCTGGATGCGTTGCGGTTTCCGCCGCTCGCCGCGCGTACGGGCTGAGGAACGGAGTTGAGTCGGGAAAAAGCCATACACTGGCTGCGGGCGTTGCGCCCGGCACAGTGGCTGAAAAACGCGGTGGTACCTGCCGCTTATTTCTTCGCGCGCTGGGACCCCAGCCAGCAGGGACGCGTCGAAGGGCTGATGCCGCTCCTGCTCGAAGCGCTGGCTTTCTGCTGCTTCTGTGCGGTCTCGAGCGGCGTGTACCTGATGAACGACATCCGTGATATCGAGGCCGACCGGGCGCACCCGCTCAAGCGCAACCGCCCGCTGGCGGCGGGGTTGATCGGAACAGGGCAGGCGCGGCTGGCCTCTGCGGCGTTGCTGGCCTCCGGCATCGGGCTGTCGTTCCTGTTGCCGCGGGCGTTCACCGGCGTGCTCGGCGGTTATGTGGCGATGCAGGTCGTGTATACTTTCGTGCTGAAACGCATTCCCTATGTGGATGTGTTCGTGATTGCCACGGGCTTCGTGCTGCGCGCTGTGGCGGGTGCCACCGCGCTGGCAGTGCGCATCTCCCCCTGGTTGCTGCTCTGCACCTTCCTGCTGGCGCTCTTCCTGGCTCTCTGCAAGCGGCGTCACGAGAAAATCCTGTTAGACGCCGCCTCCGGCGAAATACATCGCGCGGCATTAGCAGGATACGACCGCTATCTGCTCGACATGCAGATCGCGGTGACAGCCGCAGCCACGCTGGTCTGCTACTCGATTTATACCCTGTCGGAAGAGACTGTGCGCCGCTTCGGTACTGACCGGCTGGGCTTGACCATACCTTTTGTGGTCTTCGGTCTTTTCCGTTATATGGAGCTGGTCTACCGCCACGATGGGGGCGACCGGCCAGAGACGGTGATGCTCACCGACAAGACCATGATCGTGACAGTGGCGCTGTATCTGTTGACCGCCCTAGCCGTGTTCCTGACGGTGTGAACTAAAAAATGCGCTTGTGGCTGATTCCGCTTGTGTAACACGCCGTCTTATTGATAATATTACATGTTTCACGGAGGAAAAAATGGTCAAAATCAGACTTCGAAGAACAGGTAACAACAATAATGCCGCGTATCGCGTGGTGGCGGCGGACGAGCGTTCGCCCCGCGACGGCAAGTTTCTGGAGATACTCGGTTGGTATCTGCCGAGGCAGGCAGGCGACAACTACAAGCTGAAAATGGACCGGGTGGATTACTGGCTTTCCAAGGGTGCGCAGATGAGCGAGACAGTGGCCAGCATGGTCAAGAAAGCCCGTAAAGCCGACGTTTCAGCTTTCTGACGGATTTGCCCGGCATGAGCGCCCCCATGCGGATAGATGTGCTGACGGTTTTCCCCGGCATGTTGCGCGGGTTTTTGGAAGAGAGCATGTTGCGGCGGGCGGCTCGGCTGGGACGGGTGGTTTTCAGGACTGTAGACTTGAGGGATTTCGCGCATGACGCGCGACGAACCGCCGATGACCGGCCATACGGCGGCGGGCCAGGTATGATAATGAAGCCGGAGTTGTGGTTCGAGGCGATCGAAACGGTGCGCACACCGGAGGCTCGGGTTATTTTGATGACCCCGTCCGGCCGCCGGTTTAGGCAGGCCGAGGCCCGCAGGTTGGCGAAAGAGCGGCATCTGGTTTTTGTCTGCGGACATTACGAGGGCATTGACGAGCGGGTGCGCGAAGCGCTGGTGACGGACGAGTTGTCGATCGGCGATTACGTGCTGACGAACGGCGTGTTGCCGGCGGCGGTGGTTTTGGATGCGGTGGTGCGGCTGCTGCCCGGTGTTCTGGGCGGCGGCGAAGAGGCGGTGCGGGGCGAGTCTTTCACGGAAGGCCTGCTGGAAGCTCCGCAGTACACGCGGCCCGCAGTGTACAGGGGTATGGCGGTGCCGGCGGTTCTGCAGGGTGGGAACCATGGCGAGATGGAAGCCTGGCGTGCGCGGCAGGCATTGGACAGGACGGCCAGAAGGCGTCCGGACTTGCTCGGCGAGCGCCGGGCATATGAGTCGATGGATTGAAGTTGACAGGTAAGGAGTGAGAAATGATTGCGAAAGCGATTGACAAGATCAATGCCGAACAGGTCGCCAAGGCGAATGAAGGCAAAAAGGCGCCGGAGTTCAAGGTCGGCGACAGCGTGAAGGTTTTCGTGAAGATTAAAGAGGGCGAGAAAGAGCGTGTGCAGGCTTTTGCGGGCACAGTCATAGCGCATGACGGCGGCCGCGGCAATAACGCCACTTTTACGGTGCGCCGCATCTCGTTCGGCGTCGGCGTCGAGAAGGTCTTTCCGGTCAACTCGCCTTACATCGACCGCGTCGAGGTCGAGCGTTCCGCCCGTGTGCGCCGCGCCAAACTGTATTACCTGCGCAAGCTCACCGGCAAAAAGGCGCGTCTGCGCGAGGCGTGAGAGCCGCGCTGCCGTGTTGCGCACGGAGCGCGGAATCAGGAAATAGGAGTCAATCTGGAGGCGGGCGTCCCCGCCCGCTGGGAGGGACGAGCGTCTGCTCGTCCTTGTTTCTGGGCAAGCCAACGCTTGCCCTTTCCGTTCATACACTTGAACGCTAAGCGTTGCAAGTTGAGCGTTATTTCCGTCTCCGGTGGGTAGGGCGGTTTCGCCGAAACCGCCGCGGACGCCTCGGCGAGCCGTCCCTACCGACAACACGAAGAGTGTATAACGTTCGAGTTTTTACAAATGTAATATCTCGAACGTTTTTGCTGACAGCGTGTGCTATCCTGTTCACATAACCATGAAACAGGAGAAGTGCATATGAACACGAACAAGTTGCTCAAACTGTCTTTGATCGTCATTGTTATAAGCATCGGTGCGCATGCCGGAGATTTCATCTGGCAGGCCGCGCCGTCGAACAACGTCTGGTCCACGACTGACCAGAACTGGAACACGGCTGACGCCTGGCCCGCCGGGGCCGGGCACACAGCGATCTTCGGCGCTTCCGCCGAGCAAGAGGTCAGCGTGGGCGAAGCCATCAGCGTCGGCGCGATCCGCTTCCAATCCGACGGCTACCGCATCTACGGCGAACCTCTGACCTTCACCGGCGTGTCGCCCTCCATTTCGGTCGAGTCGGCTTCCGTGACCTCGCTGCTGGAAACCGCGATCTTTAACGACAGCACACTCTCCAAGACCGGGCCGGGCGTGTTGCGCTTGGGCGCGGCAGACTATAACGGCACGACCAATGTGCACAATGTGGCGGTGGCTGAAGGCGCACTGCATGTCGAGGACGGGCGCACACTGTGCTCGACCGGTGTTTTAAGCGTGGCGGCGGGTGCCGCGTATGTCCAAACCGGCGGCACCAACCTGCTGCTCAACGGTGGCGGCGTCCTGGTGCTGGGGGACGGGGACGAAGCGCAACCCGCATCTTTCGAGATCACCGGCGGCATCTGCCATGCGACTTCATCGGCTTACTCTGCCCCTTACTGGGGTCATTCCAAAATCATTGCGGGCCGTGACCAGGACGCCTGGTTCCGCATCGCGGGCGACGGGTCGGTGCGGGCCTCGATTTTTGATATGACCGAACTGGCCGAGGGCCGCAGTTCAACCCTGCAGCTCGATGGCGGCAGGTTGACGGTTCTTAGAGCCACCGGCTCGGGCGGCGCCAACAACACCACCTCGCGCATCCTCCTTAACGGCGGCGAAATATGCGCACTCGACAGCAATTCGGGCTTTATTAGCGGTATGACCGAGGCCCTGATGCAGGCGGGCGGCCTGACGGTCAATGTTCCGGGGGCAAACCGGTTCTATAAGACACCGCAGTCCATCGCGCACGATCCCGAGCTGGGCGCGACGCTGGACGGCGGCCTGACCAAGATCGGGACTGGAAACCTGCACCTGCTGGCTGACAGCAGCTACACGGGGACCAACCGGATCGAACAGGGCAAGTTGTTCGTCGCAGCCACCAACGCACTGGGAACCGGTCCGGTGGAGGTCGGCAGGGCAGGCGACAGCGCGGTGCTGGTGGGCGACGGCAATGGCAATAACATGTTCGTGACACTGACCAACACGGTAACATTCGGTGCGAACGGATCGGTCGCCACCGCAGATGGCGGCACGCTTGAGCTTCAGAATATCGCTTTTGACGCTGATTGCGAGCAAATCAACGTCGGCGGACATGCGAATGTCGGTACGGGCGCGGTGCGCCTCGCGCTGGATCCCGCCACAACCTCCCGTGTGTCTTACGTGTTTGTGTTTGACCAGAATAATCTGGATGTCTTAGGTGATACGGTTATGGCGCAGTCTGACCCGTTGTCAGCGGTCAGCGGCACCCCGCGTGTCGAAGTGCGCTACGGCTCGCGCCTGCGCGTGGCGGACAATGCCGTGCTGGACGTGCCGGGCCTCTACCTGAATATCACGGGCGGAGAGTACCGGCAGGAGGGCGGCACAGCCGCTTTCCGTTTTGTGCACGGTACGACAAACTCGCTCAATAAAGTGGCGCCGGAAGCACCGGCCAAGATCGTTCTGGACGGCGGCAATCTCTCTTTTGCTGACTCCTCGATGTTCACCTCTCTCGGCCTCCGCAGCACCGAGACGATCATCAACGGCGGACACCTCAAGGCCAAGCGGGTAAACTTCTCAAAGTCGTTTGTCGAGCGCCAGAATCCGTTGCTGACGCACACGCTGGAGCTGAACGGCGGCGTGCTGGAAGCCGACGAAATCCGGTATGACGGCGGCACAAGTTCGGTTGAGCCCGCATTCGTGCGATTCAACGGCGGCACGCTGAAGGTGGCGCAGACCAGCACGGCGACTAACAATTTCGTCAGCGTCAACGGCGTTGACCTGCTCTCGCTATATATCGGCCCGAACGGCTTTGTCTGCGACACGGACGGTCAGAATACCGTGATCCGCAAGGCGTTGTCCGCCGACCCCGCGCTCGGCAATGCTGCGGATGGCGGGGTGCGCAAACTGGGCGAGGGCTGCCTGACCCTGACGCAACCGCTGGCCGCATCAGGTCCCGTGACGGTGGAGCAGGGCACACTGCGCTTGGCAGAGGCCTGGTTCGCAGGCGACACGATCAACGTGCAAGACGGCGGCACGCTGGAGCTTTTCGGCGGCGGCATCTCCAACACGGTGATCAACGTGGCCGCGGGCGGCACGTTGCGTCTGGCCGAGGCTTCGCCTGAAACGGAAATCCTTAACGGCAGTTTTGAGGTCTACGATCCACCGACTCTTACGACGTACAGGTATAATCCAACCGGTACCGGCTGGACCTTCTCAGGAAGCAACACGAGCGGCCTCCAGGCCAACGGCAGCTTCTTTTCCAACGACCCCATTTATCACACGACCAACGGCACCGTGACGGCGCTCGTGAAGCAGGGGACGATCCAACGCGAGTTCACAGTCGTGCGCTCCGGCAATTATCGCCTGAGCTTCGAACAGGCCACGCGTAACGGTTACAACAGTTGGTTGCGCAACGTGGACGTCAAGATCGATGGTGCCACTGTCTACACCATAACCCACAACGCCGGCGAGTTGCACGGTTTCCTGCCCGAAGAAGTCATGCTGATCCTGACGGCCGGGACGCACACCTTGGCGTTTGAAGGGTTACCGTGTCCAAATAGCAACGCGACAGTGCTCATCGACGCTGTGCGGCTGACAGCGTGTCCGCTGCCGCTGGATCTCGACGGATCGTTGCCGGCAGGCTCGTACCGGGTTGTGGAGGCGGAGACATCGGTGGCCGTCACTAACGGCAGCTTCGAAATCTACGCATCGAACACCTTCGCCTCGCTTGGACATAACTATGCGCCGAGGGAAACCGGCTGGACCTTCTCAGGAAACTACACGAGCGGCATCCAGACCAACGGCAGCGCGTTCTCGGAAGATCCCGAATATTATACGACTGATGGCGGCGTGACGGCTCTCATCCGGGAAGGTTCGATCCAAACGACCTTCGAAGTGGCAAGAGCAGGAAATTACTTGCTCACTTTCGAACAGGCGACGCGCAACGGTTATTACAGTTGGGAGCGCAATGTCGAGGTGCGCGTGGACGGTGTGACCGTATATACTATAACTCACAACGGCTATCACAGCTTCCTGCCGGTCGAGGTGCCCGTGACGTTGACGCGGGGTGTGCACACGCTGGAGTTTGTGGGTCTGTATGCCGCAAGTGATAACGGTGCCGCCACGGTGCTGATCGATGCGGTTGGCCTGAAACGAATTAACTTAGCCCGTCCGGAAGAACCTTCAGTCCTGAATCTCTCGACCGGCTCGATGGTGATTCTGGAGAACGACACATCGCTGTATCTGGAGCACATCTACGTGGATGGTGTGCGGCTTTACGGTGCGTTGCGCGCAGGAATGTCCGGCGGCGCGACCGTGCTGGGCAGTGGCCGCATCCTGACCACGAGCGGCGGAACGATGATCTGGGTACGGTAACCGGTTAGTAACAAAGGGGTACGAAGACAATGCGTTCCTGATGAAAAGGGGAGCAGAGAGTCGGGAGCGCGGGCGTCCCCGCCCGCAACAACGTGTCTTGCAAAAAGCTGATGCGTACGTGTGCTTGATTTGTTTTTGACATGATTAACATGATTGACATGACTGATGAGGCGCAGCAATGGCGGGTGTCCCCACGAGCCGCCGGAGCGAAACGGTGGAGGGCGAGCGTCCCCACGAGCCGCCTTCCGCTGCGTGGAAGGATGGTTTCAGGTTCGTTGCGGAGCACCGGGAGGGACGAGCGTCTGCTCGTCCGCGGGCAAGCAGACGCTTGCCCCTCCCGGCGGCGGTCACGCCGCCACCCCCAAAACCTCTGCGTCTCTGCGTTAAATAAACTCTCAACGTTCAACGCTATTTGTTACGTCCTGGTCGCCGCCTGCGCGGTCGCGGCTGTCGCATGTATTGTCGGATGCTCGTCCGGCAGGCAGCGCGCTGACAACTGGCAGCAACTGCGGCAGGCGGCGCTTGAGCGGCGGCGTGTGGTGATCTACAACAACGACGGCAACGAACCGGTGTTGTGGCCGACCAACCAGCCGTTTTCGGTGGACTACTTCATCAAGATGCGCACCGCGGTCGTGGCGGGCAGCCAAGTCGACTCGATTTTCTATTGCCCGATCAGTTCGGGGTTCGGTTTCCTCACGGCCGACATCCCGTCGGCAGATTTGAAAACCCGCCCGGTCGGCGGCGTCGAGCATCTGGCGGCCTATACCAACATGCTGCAGGCTTTTATCGATCACGGCACTGACCCGGTGCGCGAGGTAGGCAAGTGGTGCCGCGCCAACCAGGTGGAGTTTTTCATCTCGCTGCGCGTCAATGACACCCATGACATGCAGGCTGACCAAACGCGCTTGGGCCCGCCTTATGACCGTTCGAACTGGGCTTTCTCGCCTTTCAAGGCGCAGAACCCGCACATGCTGATGGGGTCGTACACCAACAGGCCGCCGTTCTGTAACTGGAGCGCGGTTGATTTCACCCACCGCGAAGTGCGCGAGCGTTTTTTCCGGATGTGCCGGGAGCTTTGCGAGATGTATGATCTGGACGGGCTTGACCTGGACTTTTTCCGGCACCCGCAATTTTTCCGTTCGGTCGCTTGGGGCGGCACCGCCAGCGACGAGGAACGCGGCATGCTGACGGATGTGATGCGCCGCCTGCGCGATGCGGCGGAGGTTGCCGGGAAATGTCGCGGCCGCCCGATCCTGCTTTCGGTGCGCGTGCCTGACTCCGTGGCCTATTGCCGGGATATCGGCATTGAGTTGGATGTTTGGCTGCGGGAAGGTCTGATTGACATGGTTATCGGCAGCGGTTACTGGCAAAGCAACCCTTGGAACTATCTGGCAGAGCTTTGCCGCGGCCTGCCGGTCAAATGCTATGCTTCGCTCGACGAAAGCCGCCTGCCGCAAACCGAGGGCGCACCAATAGAATTTAGCCGCCGCAGCGTGGCGACATACCGCGGGCAGGCCATGGCCGCCCGCCAGGCCGGGCTTGACGGCGTGATGTACTTCAACATGTTCAACCCTGCGGATGTGAAGCGCAAGATGTGGGGATGCCCCGATACGATGCGGCTGCATGACAAAGTCTATCCGGTTTCATATCGCGGCCACCGGCACGCCACGCGCTACTGCAAGTCCGGCAACCGCCATGTCACGCTACGCGAGCTTTCGACCCGAAGACCGTCAAAACTAAAACCCGGCGCGACAGAAGGGTTCTCGGTGTGGGTCGGCGATGATTTTGAGGCCTTGCGCCGTGACAACATCAAGCCTTCCTGCGAACTGCTGTTGCATGTCGCCGTGCCGGCTGGACAGGATCTGCGCGTGGCGGTCAACGGCCATGAGGTTGTCTGCCGCAAGTCAGAACAGGAGTTCCGCCGTTATGAGGTGAAGGCAGAGCATTTGAACACTGGCGAGAACCGCCTCAAGTTCACAGCCGGTGCCGGCTCTGACGCGCGCGCGGTCATCGTGCTGAAAGATGCGGTGCTCTCAATTTTCAATTTCGAGCGGGGAGGGGCAAGCGTCCGCTTGCCCGGCGGCGTAAACGCCGCCCACAGGACCAAGGGCGTAAACGCCGCCCACAGAACCGGGGTTGTAAACGCCGCCCACAGAACCGGGGACGCTCGCCTTCCAAGCTTCGTGTCCTTCGTGCCTTTGTGTGAGAAAAACCGAGCAATGCATGAAACCTGAAACCAAACACGAAGTTTGTTATGTGCTGGCCACCGCCTTTGAGCGCAAAGGCGGGTGGTCGCTTGATACCCAGTTCGCCGAAATCGTAGGCGCGCCCTATTTGCTGGCGCACGGTCTGGGTATTCCGGTAGCGGATGCCGAGACTGCTGTCACGCTACCTGCGGCAGGCGCGTGGCGCGTGTGGGTCTACACGCGCAACTGGGTGCCGGACGCGGCACAAGCGCCGGGGCGGTTCCAGATTTTGGTCAATGGCCGTCCGCTGGAAAAGCTCTTTGGTGACACTCCTGACCGCTGGGGCTGGATCGATGGCGGCACGGTTGATGTTGCCGACGCGCGGGTGCGCGTCGCGCTGCGTGACCTGACCGGATTCGACGGGCGCTGCGCTGCGCTCGCGTTTTCGGCTTGCGGGGACGCGCGCCCTCCGGACGCCCTTGACGAAATGGGGGGCGAGTGTCCTCTTGAGCCGCAAGGTGCGGACAGGCACGGAGACCAGCCTCCGCGGAATTTTGATCTGGTGGTTGTCGGCGGCGGCATTGCCGGAACCTGTGCGGCGCTGGCCGCGGCGCGGCAGGGTTTGTCGGTGGCCTTGCTGCATGACCGGCCGGTGCTGGGCGGTAACGCCAGCCAAGAGGTGCGTGTCTGGTGCGGCGGTGAGGCGCGCCATCCGCTGGTGCGCGAGGTGCGCAACCGTTTCATGAATCGCGAGCCGGGCGCGGCGCTCTCCGACCGCGAGCGTATGCGCCTTGTGCGGGACGAGCCTACACTCACTCTCTTAGCGGGCTGGCGGGCGTGCGGCGCGATTATGGCGGCGGACGGATCGCGTATTGAAGCGGTCGAGGCGCGCCAAGTCGAGACCGGGATGCAGGAGCGTTTCGCGGCCCCGTTGTTTGTGGATGCCACGGGTGACGGCTGGCTCGGCTACTGGTCGGGTGCGGATTACCGCATGGGGCGCGAAGCCGCCGACGAGTTCGGCGAGAGCATGGCGCCTGCAGTTGCCGACGAGATGACTTTGGGGAGCACTCTGATGTGGACGAGCATGGAGGCCAACGACGATATGCCGTTCGAGCCGCTGGAGTGGGCCGAGCCAGCGGCGCAAGGAATCGCCGCCACGCAAGGCGAGTGGAACTGGGAATACGGTCTGGATCGCGACATGATTTCAGAGGCGGAAGAGATCAGGGATCACCTGTTGCGCGTCATCTACGGCAGTTTCAGCCTGGCCAAGCGCGACAGGGCCAATGCGCGCAGAGCACTGGATTTCGTGCCGTTCAATTTAGGCAAGCGTGAATCGCGGCGGCTGATGGGCGATGTGATCCTGACTGAAAACGATGTGCGCGAGCGCAGGGAGTTCCCCGATGCCGTGGCCACCGGCACATGGTCGATAGATCTGCACGACAAGAGCGGAGAGGCTGATTTTCTGACTGTCTGCCGCCAGCCGTTGTTCGGGCGTTACTGGATACCTTTCCGCGCTTTGTATTCGCGCAATATCGAAAACCTGATGATGGCCGGACGCTGTTTCAGCGCGACGCATGTGGGCCTGGGTAGCGCGCGGGTGATGAATACCACCGGGCAGATGGGTGTGGCGGTGGGGTGTGCGGCGGCGGTCTGCAAGGACAGGGGCATTTTGCCGCAACAACTGGCGCGTGATGCAGCAGCCGTGAGCGCATTGCAGGGTCTGATCGGCGGCGGGTTTCCGGGCCATGCCGACCCGGCGCGTGCGGGATGGCTTGTGATCGATGAAAGCGATAGCGCGCATGTGACGGTCTCCGGCGAGTGGCACAAGGGGCTGCACGAGAATGGCGGTCATTACGGCGAGGGTTTTTTGTACTGCGCGAATGGCGGGCCGGAGAGCTGGATCGAGTATGCGCTGCCGATTGAGGAACCAGGCGTTTACCGATTGCGCATGCTCTGGAACCACTATTGGGACGGTCGCGCCTCTGCCGTGCCGGTGCGTGTGACGCATGCGGCAGGTGATGTGTATGTGACGGTGGACATGCGGCTGGGTTCGGGATTGTGGCATGTTCTGGGTGATTTCAAGTTCACGCCGGGCAAGCCTGCCACTGTGCGCATCGGGACGGCGGGTGTTGACGGGATTGTGGTAGCCGACGCAGTTGCTGTAGAGAAGTGCGTTAGTTAGGATGGAACAAACCGTAAATGAACATGAAATTAGGCAAAGGAGAACGATGAAGGGGAAACCGAGATTTCCGGCACGCGTGCCGGAGGGCAAAGAGTTTGAGGGCATGGGCGGCGTGTATGTCGCGCTGATGACCCCGTTCACAAAAAAAGACACGGTGAATGTCGCCGTGCTCGAACAGCAGGTTGACTATTACGCCGCGTGCGGCATACGCGGCTTGTATGTAACCGGTGGCACCGGCGAGGGGCTGTTGTTGACCCTCGCGGAGCGGAAGCGCGTGCTGGAAACCGTGGTGCGAGCCAATGCTGGGCGCATGCGTATCATCGCGCACATCGGCTGTATCAATACGAATGATGCGGTCACGCTGGCGCGCCATGCGGAGAAGACCGGAGCCGACTGGATCTCGTCGGTGGCGCCGGTCTATTTCGGGCAGACATTCGCGGCCGCGCGTCGGCACCACACCAAAATCGCCGCCGCCACGGGATTGCCTTTTCTGATCTATGCCACGGTCGGAACCACGCTGGATCCGGAGCGGGACGCCCGCCTTTTTGACATCCCGAATGTGATGGGCATGAAATACACGGGTCTGGACTTTTTTGCGCTGCAGCGTCTGATCTGGCGGCTGGGAAAACCGGCCATCTTCTTTGTGGGCATGGAACAGTTGTTTGTACCAGCGTTTGCCTCGGGATGTATTGCCGGGTGCATCGGCACCACGCAGAATATCGTGCCCCGTCACTTCGTCCGTATGTTTGATGCCATGACGCGAGGTGACTTCGCATCGGCGACGCGCTTGCAGGCCGAGGCCAATCGCGTTGTGGAACTGATGATTGAGAACGAAAACTGGTCATACCGCAAGGCCATGGTACGTTATCTGGGTTTGGATGTGGGCGCGGCGCGCCCGCCTTACGAGCCGTTGACGGAAGCGCAGTATGCAGCCTTTGCCGCGCGCATCCGGGAGCAAGGAATCGTGCGCGAGAATGACGCATTGCGCGTATGATCAATCCGATCCGCCCGATCCGCCCGATCAGTCGGATTCAAAAAAAAGATGATGATGCTATGATGTTGAAGAAACGTAAAATCGTATTTGGTGCCGCGCTGTTTTTTGTGGCCGGATTATTGGCATATGATGTGCCGGAATACAAGAAAGAGACGGTGCTGTCCGACAGGCGGGGAGAGGTGCAGCCTTATCTGGCGTTCCCGGCGTTGCTCGATCTCGGCGATGACATCTTGGTTTCATACAAGCGCGGCAATGCGCATCTCGCCGATTCCGGCGCTTTTCTGGAAATGTTGCGTCTGGACGGCTGTAGCGGTGCGGTCAAAGAATGCAAAAATATCGCTGCCTTGGACGGCCAGATCATGCAGATGGGCGAGTGGGTGCGTTTCGCGAATGGTGACATCGCCAGCTACATCGACGCGCAGAAGAAGGGGCAGCCCAGCCGTATCGGTCTGCGCATGGTGCGCTCAAGCGATGGCGGCAAGACCTTCGGCCCGGTGACGCGCGTGGGAGTCATCGACGGCGTGGAGTACGGATATGCGTTTGAGGCGGTCACGCGCGGCCAGATCACTTGGATGCTGGTGATGACCTTCACCAATCTGACCGGGGGTGTCTACAGCAAGGTTCTGCAACGCCCGGTGGCGGGGTCGGTGGATATCGTGCGCACCGAAGACAACGGACGGAGCTGGAAGTTTGTGCGCAGTGTCACGAGCGAGCTGGACGGAGCCTCGATCAATGAAAGTTCGTTCGCGTTATACAAGGACGGCTTCATACTGACGGCGCGCGGGTACGATAACCGCCAGTGGCTGATCCGGTTGGACGCGGAGTGCAAGCTTGTTCAAAAGGTCAACCTGACTGCTGAATATGAATTTATCAAAAGCCATATCGGCAGGCCGCGCGTGTTCGAGCGTGACGGGCGCTGGTATCTGCTCGGGCGTAACTCGATTGATAAGGGGCCGATGCGCTTGAGCCTGTTCCGCTTCGATCCGGATACGTTGGCGATCCAGCGTCATGTGGTGCTGGACAATGACGAGGGCGCAAAGCTCAGAGACGGTTACTATGCGGTGGTGTATTGGCGCGAGAGCGGCGGCAAGACCATGTTCAACGTGGTCAACTACAAGGCCGAGAGCGGGCCGCCCGTGATCCACCGCCTTGAGTTCGACTGGGAGGAAGTGCGTTGAATATCGCATTGAAGAGTTTCGGTTTGTCTTTGCTGTTCGCGGCTGTCTGCTGTCAGGCTTCGGTCAGAATCGAATGGCAGACGGACGGACTGCCGCAAGTGCTGGAGGCGCAGCCAGCAGTGGAGATTCCGGCGGAACTGCCGTCCGGGATACGCAAGCCCTTGGTGTGCCGCCATAACACCGACAAGATCAAGCAAGCGTATTTCGTGTTCGAGGGCGACAACGGCGGCAAGGACGGGAGCGTGGCCGGATATGAGGCCGAGATCTCGCCTGCGGGCAATGTGGTGGGTGCATGGTTGCCGCTGCCGCCGCCGGTCGCCAAGTCTGGCGGACGGGCATACCATATTATCGGCGGCTCGATGTTGCCGGTAGGACACCAGCACCTGCTATTGACAGCGCGGGACGCGGGCAGTGGCGGACTGAAAATCATCGCGTACCACACCGTCACCGCAGGCTGGTTCGAACTGGGCGACGTGCCCGGCGCGCCGGACGGCGAGCTGACGCTTTTGCCGGACGGCACGGACAGCTTCATGCTGTGTGTTGCGGCAGAGGGCGGGCTGACCCCCTACCGCCGTGCCAAAATGGTGCGGGTGGAGAAGTTCTCGTTGTTGAATTATGTTGTGGTGGCAATATACTTCGCCTGCCTGCTGGGAGCGGCGATCGTCATGCTGATCCGTAACCGCGACCAGACCGCCAGTGAGTATTTCAAGGGCGACGGCAAGCTGCCTTGGTGGGCGGTGGGTGTCAGCATCTATGCCGCCATGTTCAGCGCGATCTCGATGATCGCCGGTCCCGGCATCAGTTACCTGCTCAACTGGTCTTACTTCACGGTTGTGATCAGCAAACTGTTGATCGTGCCGATTATCGCCTGCTTCTACCTGCCTTTTTTCCGGCGTCTGAACGTCACCAGCGCATATGAATACTTGGAGGGCCGCTTTAATCTGCCATGCCGGGTGTTCGCCAGCGCGGCATTCGCGGGCTTCATGATCTTCCGCGCGGCGCTGGTGGTGTTCCTGCCGGCGCTGGCGCTCTCGGCGATTGTTGATATCCCGCTGGACGCGACTATCATCGGTCTGATGGTGATAGCGGCGGTTTACTGCGTTGCAGGAGGCATCAAAGGCATCGTCTGGGGTGATTTCTATCAAGGGCTGATCCTGATCATCGCCATGGTTGTGACCGTGATTGTGCTGATCAGCGGCACAGACGGCGGGTGGACAGGGTTCCTGTCGATCGCGAAGGCAAATAACAAATTCGATGTTTTCAATTTCACGTGGGATTTGACCCTGCCGGTTTTCTGGGTGATGATGATCGGCGGGTTTGTCTCCAACCTGAACTCATACACTAGCGACCAGTGTGTGTTGCAACGCTTCATGACCACCAAGGACGAGAAGTCTGCGGTTCGGAGCATCTTGTTCTGCGTTTTGGTTACTTTCATCTCCGGTCCGTTGCTGTATGCCATCGGCACGGGGCTTTACACCTATTTCAGCAGTCATCCCGAACGGCTGGATGTGACTATGGCCAAAAACGACGCTGTCTTTCCGGTCTTCATCGCCACGGGGTTGCCGGTGGGTGTGGGCGGGCTGCTGCTGGCCGCCATCTTCGCCGCGACGCTGACCACGCTGGCCGCGAACCTGAATGCGACAGCCACGGCCCTGACCACGGATTTCTACCTGCGGTTCAAGCGGGACAAAGGCAGCGACGCCCAGGCCGTGAAATGCGGCAAGGGTCTGACGTTGGCCTGCGGTGTTGTGGCCGGTTTGCTGGCGCTGCTCTTTGCCCATGCCGACATCCATTCCATGCAGGAAACCTTTTATAAGTTTCTGGGTGTGCTCACTTCCGGGATAACGGGGCTGTTCCTACTGGGCATGTTCGCGCCGCGGGTCGGCGGCACGGCTGCGATTATCGGGCTGACGGTCAATTATGTGATCTGTTTCACACTGGCTTTCGTGCCCTTGCCGTGGAAGCCGCACCTCATGCTGTACGGTGTGGCCGGGCTGGCCTCCTGTCTGGTGGTCGCGCCGCTGGCCAGCCTGATCTGGCCCAACCGCAAGCCGGTGGCGGGCTTGGTCTGGAGCGGATTCAAGGCGCGTTAGGTAGCTGGAAGTTGTTTCATGGGAATTTCGGATTGCGGGCTCTGTCCGAGTTTGGGAAGGATATGAGGAGGGTGTGAGTATGAAGTGCGTTCGTATGCGACAGAAAAATTTTTGCCTAGCTTTGTTAATAACGCTGTTTTGCGCGGGCGACCTTATCGCGCAGCGGGTAGCGACGGAAATTTTCACCCTGCGGGCGGTCGAGGGCAGCAACACGGCCATGAAGCCGGGTGACGAGTTCGAGGTTGGGATCAAGGTCAAGAACCGGGGCGCGGGCACGCTGACCTATGTGTTGCGCACGGCGGAGCCGGTCGCGCTCGCCGACGCGCCGCCGGGGTTCGACCATTACAACCGGGAACGGCAACTGGCCTATGTGAGCGAGAATGGCGACGTGCAGTTGCGCGATGACGGCGCGCATGATCTGGCGCCGGGCAAAAACACGTTTCTGGCACGCCTGAGCACCCGGGGCTGGAAACCCGGTTTGTATGAACTGCGTTTGTATGCGCATAACAGCACGGACAAACGGGACGACACTTATTCTATGGCGTGCGCGAGTTTCGCGGTTGAGATCGGTAAGGATCGTGTGCGCCTGATTGATCGCGAAAAGCTTTCGGACACAAGGATAAGCCGGGCATGTTTCAAGCCGTCCGTGGTGAGGGCCGGAGAAAAGACCCGGCTGAGTGTCACGGTGACCGGCACGGACTTGGTCAGTCTGCGGGTGATTACGCCGATGCGGCTGCCGCCGGAGGGCGTGCTGCCTGATTTCCGGTATAATTCTGAAACGCGGCAGGCGTTGCTGGCTGACCCTGATGAAGAGGTCATACAGGCCAACGGCAAAATGGACATAAATCCGGCGCGGGAGATAGTCGAGGTGGAGCTTAGCACTGACGGCGCGGCGCCGGGATTGTACTTCGTCAGAATCACGGCTTTGGCTTCGGAGGGCCGTCCTGACGAAGGGCATCTGGCGCTGAAAGTTGCGCACCCGGCAGACAAACTGAAGACAGAGGTTTCAGAGCCGTGGATCGCACGCGATGGCCACAGTGCCGGACGGTTCACGCGTCTGGCTGACGGGCGGTTGGTTTACGGCGGTAACATCAGCGCGGATAACGGTTTGACTTGGACAAAGCAGGAAGGCGGATACCGCGTCAGCGGCGGCTGTCCGGTCTTGCGTGACGGTAACGTTTTGACTTTGGGATACACGCAATTTCCGATCAAGGGAGAAACGGGATGGTACTCTTCGGGGATGAGTGTAAAAAATTTCGCCGCAGGCACGGAGCAGCGGCTCTCGGCGCGCTTTCATGTGCCGCAAGCCAAGGCGGCCATGGGGCACGCCCCGCACAAGGGGCCGTTGTGTACAGGCTCGTTCGTGCAAAGGGACGACGGTGCGCTGTTGGCTTTGATGATGGGGTGGTTCGAAGGTGACGACAAGCTTTGCCCTTATGGTCGCGGGCGGCCGTATTCGCGTTCTTACCTGTGCGAGTCAACGGACAACGGCTTGACTTGGCGTTATCTCTCAACGCTCGGTTATGACGAGATCGGCAGCGAGGGTTATAACGAAGGGAGCATCAAGAAACTGCCTAACGGAGAGATTGTGGCAGTGCTGCGCACCGGCAACATGAATGACCGCGCTTGGCATGACAATCCGGTGATGGTCACGCGCAGCGCCGATGGCGGGCGCACGTGGCTGAAGCCTTGGCGCACCGGGGTCAACGGCTGTTATCCCGACCTCGCGGTCCTGTCCGACGGGATGCTGGCGTTGTCGGCGGGGCGTCCCGGCGCATATGTGCTTTTCAGTTCCGATAACGGCGACACCTGGCATGACCTGACACTGGTCGACCCCGCGTACTATTCCGGCTACACCGCATTGATAGAGACCCAACCCGGTGAGCTGCTGGTGGCGTTCGCGGAAGGTTACGAGCGGCCTAACATAAAAAATTATGTGCGTATGGCCCACGTGCGTTATCAGGTGGGCGCTGAGCTGCGGTAGGCCTTGGGGGTGCAGCCGAACATTTTCTTGAAATGGGTGGCGAAGTGCTGTGACGAGGCGAAGCCGGTTTGGGCGGCGATGTCGGTGATGGAGGCTTCGGTCTCGCTGAGTAAACGCTTGGCCTGGTCCAGGCGGCAGTACAGTTGGTAGTGCAGCGGGGGGAAACCGGTGGCCTGTTTGAAGGCGTTAATGAAGCCGGTCTGCGAGAGTGCCGCCTCCTTGGCTAAGTCATCCAGCACGATCTTGCGTTCCGGATGTTCGCGGATGCGCGAGATGATCGCGGAAAGGTCGGCCTGTTCCGTCATATCCTGCTTCTGCCCCACCAATTGGCAAAGCTCGAAAACCAGGGTCATGCAAGTGTTGCGCAAGGCAAAGGTCCGGTAGGCGCCGGTCAGCATGTCATAGCATTTGAACATACGGTGAAAAGCCGAAGCCACACGTGTGGTATCGGCCACGACGTGACATGGTAACACCTCGATTTTTTTTTGCAACGTCTGGATCTCAGATAATGTCAGACCCAGAAAGCGCGGCGTCCGGTTCTGCAAGCGCAGGTGTATCCAGTAATGCACGCCGCCTTTGGGCAGTGTGTGCAGGCGGTGTTTTTCATTGGGGCGGTTGACGAAAAGGTCGCCGGGCATCAGCGAATGCCGGATCGCCTGATTCTCTAACACCAGCGCCCCGCGCAGGCACAGGCCCACCTCTATGCATCCGACATGCGCATGTTCCTCCACAGCCCAGCCGTAACTGATGCTGCGCGTGTAGCCCAACACCGGCACACCCGGCACGCCCAAGGCTTCCAAGTCCACCATGCGCCGCTGGAGCGGATTCTCATCAGTAGATATCACGCGTTTAGCCACGTCATAAGCATACTAAACCTGTTGCTTAAAAGCAAACCGCGCCGGATGCGATTCAATGGAAGCGTCTTAGTGCCTTACGGCTCAACACGCGCAATAAAAAACAAGTTGTTTCTCACACGAAGGGCACGAAGGCACGAAGGATTTTTTAAGGGGCGTTGCTCGGCAGGGATCAAGGGGAACCACAGAGCAAAGGCGCAGAGAGTTTTTTGGGGCTGCTCCAGCCGCAGGTCGCAGGTCGATTTCGCTTATTGCGACCACGCAGTGGCTTGCAATGATGAGTGTAAAAACGGGCGGGGCGCGGTTGAGTGGTGCAAGGTTTTAACCTCATCTTTGTGACCACTATGTGGTCACAAAAAGTGGCATGGGTTGTCATGGAAAACTAATGCACTAATGCACTAATTAACTAATTAAATTGGGTTGCGGGCTCAGCCCGCGTCAGTCCTTAAGCAGGTGTTTTTTTGATGCGATAGAGACGGCCTCGGCCCGGTTGGCGGCACCTAGTTTTTCCAGAATGATTTTGATGTGAGACTTGACGCTTTCAAGGCCGATCTCCAATTGTGTGGAAATCTCCTTGTTGGTCAGGCCGCGTCCGACGGATTCGAGGATCTGTATCTGGCGTTGTGAAAGGTCTGGAACCGGCGGATCCTCGGCCAGCAACTGCTCAACATCAGATGACAGAAAGCGTTCGCCTCTGGCCACAGACAGAATCGCGGAAATCAGCTCGTCGTTGCTGGAACTTTTCATGACAGCGCCAAGGGCGCCTGCCTTGAGTGCCTTCGCGATGTTCTCTGAAGAGCTGAAGGTCGTCAACAGAAGAATCTTCGTGCCGGGGGATTTCTCGTGGATTTCGGCTGTTGCCGTAACGCCGTCCTTACGCGGCATCATCAGATCCATGACAATAACGTCCGGTTTCAACTTGAGCGTCTTGCGGACAGCGTCTTCCCCGTCGAACGCATCACCGACAACATCGACCTCCTTGTTTGTCGTTAGGAGAGAGGCAAGCCCCATGCGCACGACGGCGTGGTCATCTGCAATCAACACCTTGATTTTTCCCATTAAAGCTCCTTCTTGTCATCGTCTTGCGGTGCATTGATGAAGATGATGACCTTGGTGCCGCCGGAAGGGGAACTTGATATTTTCATGTCACCTTCGAAACTGGCGACACGTTCGCGGATGCCTTGAAGTCCGAAATGACCCTGTAATATCCCGGGCGCGGTGTCAGGATCGAATCCGCAGCCGTTGTCGCGGACGGAAAATGTCAGAACTCCGTTTTCAATGCAACCGGCGATCCAGATCTGTGTCGCGCGGCCATGCCGGATCGCGTTGGCCGTCAATTCTCGAATAATGCGAAGGATCGTGTGGGCTGCGTTATCCGTGAAGCGTGACCGGGCCACATTGAAGCGAAGGTGCAATGCGGCCTTCCCGATCGTCTGGCTGAGTGTCAGTCGGATGGCCTTGTTCATTTCGTTCTCTTCGAGTGCCCGGCTGCGCAGGTCCCACAGGCAGTTCCGCAATTCGACACGGCACGAGTCAATGGTGCGCAAGGCACGGCTCATGTGTTGCTTGGCTGTCGATGGAAGTTGCTCCTCGCCGCGCAGGGCCGTGTCGATTTCCATCGAGACGCCTGTCAAGTTTTGGGCGATGGAGTCATGGAGTTCAACAGCGAGCCGCGTTCGCTCGCAGACCTTGAGGTCTGATTCGAGCCGTTCGAGTTCCTCGTGTGCGAGTGCCTGTCCGCGTTTTTCCGCGAGGCGGCGCAGGGCGGTGTTCCATCCGAGCACACCGAAAAGAACCAGTAGCAGCGAACCGATCACGATCAGGAGGCGGGCCGGTGTCCACCAAGGCACCGGACGGATGAGCGCGATGTCCTGCGGTGTACGTGTGACAATCAGAACCTCCTTGATGTGCGGGAAGACGAGATTCGGGCGCCAGTTCTCGATGTCCATCACGCATGTTCCGGTTACATCGATGACGCATCCGACCGCTATCCCATTCAGCGCCGAGGGATTGGCGCTCACGTCGACGGGAATCGTGAAACCGTCACTTTCGAGGTAGAACCTTCCGTCGTCCCGACCGACGTTGGGCAGGCTCAGCACGGTGCCGCGAAGGCGAACAGTACGTCCGTAAAAGTCGGCGTTGTAAATGAGTTTCTCGTGCGCAGTCGACAGCAGTGCGGCGGCTGTGATGTTCGATACGGGATCATCAATCAGTCGGGAGTTCATCTTGGTCGACTGCCAGATCGCCCGTGAGAAGTTGATGCGATAGAGGTCTGTTTCTGGAAACCCGACGACTTCAATCGTCTCACCGAACTTCGGGGGCGTGTCTTTGGCGAGGTCGACGCGCGACAGACTGCCGTCTGTGGTTTTAAGCAGAAATGAGTCGTTCTGCCAGACGGCGATGACGTGACCGCGGACGCGCCGACGTCCGAGGGCGGAGAGTTCGGCGGCCTGAACCTTGTCGGCGTCAGTCAGAAGGGGCGTGGAGAACGGGTCGGGAGAGGTCTTCGCATTGTTCGCAAGGGATCGGACGTCATTGATTCTTAGGAGTCGGCCAATGTTTCGCCTGAACCCGAATGGACGCGGGTCACAGAGTGCTGTCAGGCTGATTTCACTCCCAATCAGCGAATCAAGAATGTTCATGTCCTGTATCTGTGTTTTCTGGAAAGACGCATAGAGCGTGTCGTGTCCCTGATTGAGAATCAGCGTAACGTACTTGCTGTCGATTTCATCGATGAAATAGTCGCGAAGCATTCCTGTCGTCCGAATGACACGCGCGTCACAAATGCCAGAGTGGATCTGGCTCAAGGTGACGGTTTCGGGCTCGGGCAAGGATGTGTAGCCTTTTTCAACAAGAGAGTGGCAGACGGCGGCGGCACGACTACACGGAAAGTTTTTTATAGAACCGCGAACGGCGATGCGAGATCCGATTTGCGACGGGCGCATGGATTTTGGTGAAAGGAGTATGACTGAGCCGGTGTCGTCCTGGACAGCGAAACAATCGGAAGTGCCACACGGGATCGAGGTGACAATGACATTCAAATTAAACGATTCACCGACGGCACCCTTTTGCAGAGCGTCCGTAAGTTGGGCGGTGTTCGTTAGGACGGAAAGCAGAATAGTGTAAATCATCTGTTCGAAATTATAGCAAATGTAGATCGTTGCGGCATTCCCTCATGTGAGGGAATTGTTGGCGGTTTTGTGTTTGTATATAATTAAGGCGAATTTGATGCTCGGTGTCTCGCGCCTCTTGTTGCTATTTCACATAGTCGGGGCAACGGAATCTGAAAGCAAATGGCCAAGGGCGAGAAGAAAGGATTATCATGAACACGATGTTGGCAGCGGTGGCGTTCACGAATCTACTGTTCAACACGGCGATGGAGGGTGACGGCTTGGGCGGCACGCTCGGCTGGGAACCTTGGAAGCAGGAGACGACGATTGCGCACCTTACGGAGAAGGGCCCTGACGGCGAACCGGCTTTCCGCCTCACGATGCCGGTGCTCGACTATTTCATGCAGCACGACCTCAAACTTGTCGAGGGCGAGGAATACGAGGCCGGGCTTTGGGTGCGGACGAACAACCTCAAGAAACCCTTCCGCTTCCTCCACTGCAATCTCGGATGGCAAAACGACGCCTATTCGCCCGACTTCCCTCTTGACACGGCAGGCGGGTGGGAAAAGGTGGAGTGGCGCTTCAAGGCGGTGCGGCTCGTGACCTCGTACCGGTTCGCGATCACAGGCAAAGGCGACGCGGAAGGCCCGCTCGATTTTTCCGGTCTCTACCTGCGCCCCGTGACCGAAAAAGCCTTAGCCGGATCGGGCCGGCTGCTCACCCCTAAGCGCATCCCCGCGCGGATCGTGCCGATCGATCCCCTCCTCAACGAGATTTCGCGGTCGCAGCCCGAGGTGGAGTTTCATTTCAACGGCGATCTCGCAGGAAACGCGGATGAGTATGAATTCGCCGCGAGTTTCGATAGCGGCAAGACGAAGGCGACGGCCCCGCTTGGGGCGAACCGCCGTGGGCGGGTCGCGTTCAAGCCGTTTGCCAAGGCCTGGGAACGGCGTTTCACGCTGGACGTGGCCGTGATGCGGAAAGGCGACGGCACTGTGGTGTGGACGAACCGCTATGCCGTGGTACTTGATCCACCGCCTCCCGCAGGGCCGGCGGGCCGGAAACTCAACAACTTTGTCACCGAACTCTATGCTGGCGATGCGGCTGACGGCGAGGTGAAGTTTTTCAACCCTAAGAAGGGGTGGGTCTTCATCGGTTTGGACGGCGGCGATATTCGGACCCGGGTGTCGCTCGGGGACATAGACGTGCCGATCATACGCTGGCGGGAAGGCGAGCTTTACGAGACGATGCGCTATCTGGATGCGGGATGGAAGACGTTGCGGCTCGAAGACATCGCGAAGAACACACGCCTCCGGGTGCATGCGGTCAAGCGTATCGTGCATGCCGCACCGTGTATGCAGCGGGGCATGACCGATCTTTGGCGTTGGACAACAACGGGAAGGTATTGGAAGAGCGACTTCACGAAACGCTATCTTTTTCCGTTCCTCAACACCGCGAGTTTCTATGGTCAGGGGCGCAACGGGGAGAGAAACCTGATCGAGAACGCCTATTACGAAGAGCGCGGATTCAGGATCGAATCCATCATCTGCATCAACCCGCGCGATCTCATGCGGAACGATATGGAGAAAGCGCGGCAATGGCTCTTGAACCATCCCTACGTAAAGCAGAGCCGCGCAGTGACGATCGACGAGAGCGGGATCGCGTGCACCACGCGGGATGCGCGCGCCAATTTTGCGGAGGCGTACTGGGAGACAGCCGATTCTAGCGCGGGAGTCAACAACTTCTACTGCGATTCGACGGGGGCGATTTTCACCGATCCGACGACCCAGTCGACGGAACTGGCGGCTGCTGTCAATTCCGGCCGCGGGGATGGCATGCTCTACATGGAAGCATATGTCGCCGCGCACAAGGATCCGGAGGCGGCGCATGCCTACGAAGACCATTTCCTTAAGCTGAAACGCTCGGTCGGAGCGATCACCCCGTGCGCGGAGAACAGGATCGTATGGTATCTGGGAACATTCCTTGAGCCGGGAGCCTGGACAGACTGGGCGGAGCCGGAGGCAGACATCAAAGTATTGTACACGGATCTGCTGCGGCGGATCGCCACGGATCCGGGGTTCGCCGATCCCGGCGGCGTAGCGGCGGGGCATTACAGTTTCACAGACGACGATGTGGCGCGCTGGCTTTCGAAAATGGTGCGCTACTACTGCATCGAAGGCGGAACGGGGAACCCGGCCGCCGAACGCGGTTTCGCTTACCTGCCCGGCATCGTCAAGAACGCCGATTTCGCCGAGGGTCTCGCGGGGTGGCAGGCGGAGGGCGACGTGCAGGCGCACGTTGTGGCCGGCTACGGGAAAAAACAGGGCCGACAGAAGATCGCCCAAGGCGTGGGCGACAACGTGGCTCGGTTCGTGCGCGGAGACAGCCCCAACCGGCTTTCGCAGCGCCTTTCGGGCCTTGTGCCCGGACAGTACTACCACATCCATTTCGTGGCGGCGGACGAGGAGGACCTCAACAAACCCTATGCGATCACGAACGGGACATTCCTCGCGCGCGGCGTGATTTCGGACGGCGGCGAAGCTGTGCCGGAACTCTGCGGCGTGCATGTGCTCCACGACCGGATGGAAAAACGGAAGGGCCGGATTTATTTCGCGAACGTGATGATGGTCTTCAAGGCCACGGCAAACGAAGCCACATACACGATCACGGACTGGGCGGCGGATGACCGTCCCGGTGCTGAAAAGGGGCGGCGCACGCTTGTCAACTTCGTCAATGCGCGCAAGTACTATCTTGAAAATGACGAAGAACTGGAATTCCTCAAGGCGCGCGGAAGGGAAAGCGCGCGGTGAAAAGACAGTATGGCTTGGAAGCGTAGGTCGAATGGGTGTTCGGCGGTCGCTTTCAACGGTTAGGTTAAGGCGGGACCCCGGCAAACAGGGGTAAGCATGATCAGGAGGTATGCGATGAAAAAACAGATACTTGCATTCGTTGTTTCGATGTCCTTTGCATCGGCGTTTGCCGCTAGCACCTGCACGTGGATCGGCACGAGCGGCAACTGGAGCGATGCCGCCAACTGGGATGGCGGCGTGAAGCCGACGGACGGGGCGGGCGACACGGTGATTCTTGCATGTGCGGGCGCGGGCGCAGTCATCTCGAACGACATGGGCGCGGTCTCCCTCGCAAAATTGACGTTTGAAACTCCGAACGCAGTGACGCTGGTGGGCGACCCGATCCGCCTCACTTCGACGATCCTGACACATACGGCCTCAGTTATCGACAACGACCTCTACATTGACGAAAACACCGCCTTGAACGCGGGCGAGAAGACGTACGGTGCAGACTACCGGCCGACCTTCAACGGCACGATCACGATTGCCGACGGCAAGCGCATGTACATTTTCGGTAACAGCGGCGCCAACTTCAACGGCGCTATCATCGGTACGGGCGGTTATATCTATCTCGGCCCGAACAACTCGGCTTATAACTTCGACAAAGGCAATTACCATTTCAACGGCGCGGTGGTCATCAAGGAGTTCCTGCATTATGGACACGGGCAGAGCATGGCATATTTCTACAATACAAGCAATCGCTGGGAAAAGATCGGGCAGCGCTATAGCACAGCCTACTACTTTTACAACAATGGATCGCTGCCGACGGAGAGCGTGCTGGATTTCATGTCGTCGGGTGATCGACGCTCTCCCTGGCGCGGATATTTTCTTTATGACGATCAGACTGCTGATCGCATCACTTGCTCGGGAACCTGTCCGATCGAAGACTACAACACTTATACAAAGCGGCAGTACAACTTGATCAGGAACTATACCAACCGGACAATCACGCTGACGCTCCGAGGCACGGCCGACGCCACGACCTCGTGCTCGGTCCGCAAGGACACCTACGGCATCGAGCTTGTCTACGATCCGGTCGGCGATTACACGCAGGAGTTCCTCGGAAGCTATTTCAACAGCGCCTGCCCGATCACCGTCAAACAGGGCACGCTCAAGTTCAGCGGGGATACGCTGTGCCAGGAAACGCCGGCGATTTATGTGAAAGACGGCGCGTGCTTCGATCTGGACGTCATCTCGACTAACGCGCTGAAGGAACTGACGAGACTCGAACTCGGCAAGGACGCGTCATTGAAAGTCGCCGCGACGGCACTGACCCCGTTTACCATGAAGCCGGTTCTGACGATGGGAACCGGCGCCAGTCTCACGTTGCCTGCGGGTGCGGCGATCGAGGTCGGCGATTGCTTCGCGCCGGACGGCCGCGTGCTCGCTTCAGGCACCTATACCGGCTCGGGCGCGGCCGGCACACAGGTAGACTGGATCGAAGGTGCGGGCACAATGACGGTCGTGGCTTCTGGCGACTATGTTTCGTGGGACAGGGCCGTGGATGGCAATTGGAGCGAAAGCGGCAAATGGTTCGGCGGAGCAGCACCTGCGGCCGGACAGGCGGCGACCATCACGGCAACCGGTACGGCCTATACGGTGACGGTCGGGGCGACACCGGTTGCGCCGACCGGGCTGACCGTCGGCAACGGTACGGCCAACCAGCAGGCCACGCTCAGGATCACCGCGCCGATGACTATCAATACCAGCGACGCGAAACCGCTTACCGTCGGTACAGGCGGCAAGGTCGAAGTGGCGGCGGGCGGTGTTCTCCAGCCGGTGCCGGTGTCTAGCAGTGTGAATTCGCTGGCCGTCCGCGACGGCGGCTTGCTGGAAGTGGCGGGCGGCGAGATGAACATAGGCTATCTGTACGGACGGTTTAACATCTTGGGGGGCGACCAGCAAGAGAGCATCTTCAAGATTTCGTCCGGTACTTGCACGGTCTCTTACTGCTCCTGGGGCGGCAGGGTTTTCGTCGGCCCGAACGGCAAGTTCGCAATGACGGGCGGTGTCTATTACGCCAAGGCCTATTCGGACTATTATCGGACGCTGGAGCTGGCCGGGGGGACAGTCGACCTTTCGGGCGATGCCCAGTTCTGGACGTCGATTTCCCGGACTCCCTATATCGGTTTCGGGCAGTTCAATCTCTCCGGTTTCGCGCAGTTCTGCTGCCACAAGATGAGCGCAGACGCTTGGATATCGCGTATTTACTTCGAACCCTCGGCGACTGCCCCTCTCATGGTCAACGTGACGGAACACGCGAAAATTGACTTTAACACAGGCATCCAAACCGATCTCGGCGGCACGGCCGCAGGTAATGTATATATGCGTTTGGCATCCGACCAAGAGCATTCCTTTGGCACCTGTGGATACATTGGTGTCGGCAACGGCTATTCAGAGGTCAGGCTCGAATGCGGTAAGCTGAAGACCCGCACGTACGGCACGGTGATCGGCGGCATGGGGGATACAGAGCGTTTCTCGGCGGCAACGCACTCGGAGGGCAAGCTGATCGTTTCGGGAGGCACGCTTTTTGTCTATGCCGATGCGGCCAGTGTGTTGGGCAATTCTCAGGCGTCGGGCCTGCTCGTTGGTGCCTGCCCCGTCTATACTAACGGTTCGACGTGGGTCGGTTCAACGGCCACCGGAATACTGGAGATCTCCGGCGGCGAAATTACCAATGTCTACGGCTTCACGCACATCGGCGTCGGCGCGGCGAAGGGGCGCGTGGTGCAGACGGGCGGCTATTTCGGCACGACCTATGACAAGCCCGCCACGGTTGGCGCGTATACGGGCGAAGGGGAATGGATCGTCTCGAACGGCGTTTCAGATATCCGCGGGGCGCTGTATGTCGGCGGCGCGACGTCTAACGAAATCAACCGTTCGGATACGCTATACCCCGAGGATGTCGCGGGATCGAAGGGCCGGATCGAGGCCTCAGGCGGCACGTTCCACGTCTGGGATCTCTATGTCGGCTTGGAGGCCGCCTTGGGCACGGGCAAGGTTGAGATCGGGCCCAACGGCGCACTGAGCTGCCTGCACAATGCGCGCTTCGACAACAGCACGCTTGTCTGCAAGCTTTCCGATACCGGCGCAGGGTCGTTCGAGATTGGCGGCGACCTTGCGATTTCGGATACGGCATCGCTCGAGATCGACGCGGGCGCGCTTTTGAACCAGGCCGCCGGGTCGTCGTTCACCCTGCTTACCTACGCGGGTGATCGGACAGGCGACTTCGCCCCCTCGAACATTCAGCTCAAGGGGTTTGCCAAACCGGCTAACTGGAGGGTGCGCTGGGTCGACAAGCGTCTGGTGTGCCGGAATCCCGGGGGCACGACGATCTTTGTACGGTAAGAAAAAGTCTTGAAAGGTAAAAAATGAACACAAAGAAAATTTTAAATGCTGCGGCTTCAACTGTGACGGGTTTTGCCTGCATCGCCATGGCGTTTTGCGCCCATGCAGCCGATACAGCAGCGGCTATGAAAAACCCCGAGGGGGCGAAGCCGCAGGTCTTCCACCTTGATCTGGCTTTCGCAAAATACCGCCCGGAGTATCTGAGGCGCCTGATCCCGCAGCTCAAAAAATGCGGGTTCAACACGATCCTCTGGGAGATGGA
>Ga0255347_1001960_pt1 | contig 30651 bp, 27 predicted proteins | sample wastewater_treat_2_FD_192479 | JGI IMG/M metagenome (GOLD analysis project Ga0255347, IMG submission 192479) | Wastewater microbial communities from Lulu Island WWTP, Vancouver, Canada - plant24 | ecosystem: Engineered > WWTP > Wastewater > Unclassified | place: Canada: Vancouver, British... | reverse complement strand
TCAATGTTTGAGGATCAATGATGAATGATAACAGCGCGACTGCGATAAGAACTGTTATAAGTATACCTAATTTGACGCGAATTTTCTCAAGAACCGCCATTTTGTTTGTTAAGTTTTAGTTTATTTTAATCTAATTTAAGTGCCCATTTTGTAAAATGGAGCACAAAAATAGACAAAAATGTATTATATAGATGCATAAAATGTCAAAAACGTTGCACGGGGGGGCCAACAAAATTGAGAGAATCGAGCAAAATTGTGGTGCTGTCACCGGAAATCGTATAAGAATCGAAGGGTTTTAGCAGGATTGCATTGCGTGCCATCTCGTCGGATTCCAGGCCGTAACCCTGCATCATGCCCTGTGGTGACGAGAGCCGGACATAGCAGTTTGTATGGAACTTTTGCGCATGACGGTCCCAGTAGATGGTGTCGCTCTCGATGCTTTCCTGTTTTATATAGTTGGTGATTACTACCTCTCCGTAGGCGAGCCACTCCTCCTTTTCGTCGGTAGTTACGTGTTTCGCCTCTTTTGATCTGATCCGGGTCTCCAGCTCCCCGTCAGGGGTGAATGCGTCTACGGAAAATCCGCCCGTATAGAGGTCATAACTCACCTCTGCCGAATCTGCAATATATGAGTATTTGCGCATTTCGGGCGCACTGATTCTCATCTGTATTCCTCCGTTGACAGTCTGCACCACCTCCATATTCTTCACCACCTGCAATGGAGTCACCGCCGGGTCGATGGGATCGCCGGTGGGCTCTTTCTTGCAGGAGAGCGTAAAAAGCACTATAGCCATCAAGCATGTACCGATGGCTATAGGTTTGTATCTGTAGTGTACCGCGGGAGTCAAGAGATTATTTCTGTGTCCTTACAGTGGTAATTTCGGTCATGCCTCCGCAAGATACGGTGTATCTGTCCCCGTCTGTAACGTCATACATAAAGGCATCAACCTGCATGGGGAAGTATTTGCGATATTGTGCGGCAAGTTCGTCCGCATTTGCTGCAACTTCGGGATCGGCATTCTTGGCCTTTACCATATAGTCAACCGCAACCCAATATTTGGATCTTGCGTCTACTTCATTGCCCTGACAATCTTGTGATGCCCAGATGGTGCCGATAAGGAGATATGCCTTACCTTCTACGCTACGGTCATACTCTATGGCCTTCTTGGCAGCCGCAACTGCTGTCGCAGAGCGATTGAGCTTCTTAAAATAGAAAGTAGCCAACTCGAAGTTGTAATCCGCTGCCGTCTTCATATCATTGGGATCGAGAAGCGAAATGGCGCTCTCGAGGAAGCGTGCTGCCACCGTATTTTCTTCTCGTGAAGAATAAAGTCTGTAAAGACCATAGGCGGAGCTGGATGAGGGATTTATCTCGTGGAGAGCGACTGCGCTCTTGAGGAACAGGTCGGTGCTTACGCAGTCTGATCTGGTAAGCATTTTCACCATTGTGGAAAGAAGATTGACATCTTTGGGATTTGCCTTAAAACGGGGAGTATAAAGCTCTATGAGGTTGTCACAAGAGGCAACACCGCTCTCGGCAAATATGGTCTCAATATCCTGTTTCACTATACGATACTCCTCTTTTTCGGGATCCATGTCGATCATTTCTTCTATATGGCCGATGTTCTCTTCAAAGCAGGTCATAAGAGACTCTGCCGGGAGGGTGCCGGCCTGGTAGAGAGCTACACCACCTTTCATCTGATTGATGAAGACGATGGGGCTACAATCCGTATGTATGGCATCTATGATCTCAGACAACACCTGGTACTGCTTGAGAGGATCATCGCCTAGATAGTTGTAGTTGATGATATCGATAGCCTTGTTGTCCAAACTTTTTATACGGTTACTGGGATAGTACTCTGCACGAAGGTCGTGGAGCATTATCAAAGAGTCAATAAGCTCCTGTCTGCGAGCCGGATTGTTGGCATTCTTGCGAATGTCCATACGGAGAAGATTCTGACCGTGCAGGAGCATATTCTGGCTGGCTGTCGGAGGACAAAGGGATATGGCCTTTCTCCAGTGCGGAGCAGCTTCGTCGTAATTTCTCTGTTTGTAAAGCTCTGAATAAAACGAGAGATATTTGGTACATTCCACACTATCTTTTCCATACTTTCCCTGAGAAAAAGCAGGAAGAGAAATAACCATTGCAAAGAGGATAATTGCGATTTTCTTCATTGTTTCCATTTTTAAATATTTGGCAAATTTAATAAAAATAATCAAATCTATTGGTATAAAGTTTTTACAAACCAGATATCGTGCAGGTCAAACGAGAGGGTAAACATGAAATATCTTTCCCTGATAAGGTTGTTTTCAACCGTACCTCTCTGGCCTATATCTATTCCGAAAGTCACCGCATTGTAGTAGCGGAATACCGGAAACGAGACTCCGAGGGTTATTCCCTGCCTGGTAATGGTAGAGCCGTTCAGGGTAAAATAGTTCTGCTCATAATAGGCACCTGCCCTATAGGTCAAGGTCTTTAGATAATATCTGATGTCGTAGCGGTTGGGGGTCACTTCGAATCCCACCCTGAAAGCATTGGCTGTTGCAGGTTTCACCTCCACTCCGGGGGTCTCTTCCGCATAGGCTTTAGTCCAGTTGGAGCGCGTGTAATCAAATCCCACCATCCATTTCTCCGTATTGCGTATGGTAAATCCCACTCCTAGTTCAGCGGGTACCGACATGGTCTCGAGGGGAGTGTTTCTATAAAATATGGTATCCTTGCCACTCGCCGACAATCCGTAGGCGTAGCGTATATTCTCACCCCGGAAAATGGTAGGCAGGTCGTAAGTTATTCCGATGGTGGCAGAATTGTTGCCCGCCAGCGGCTGCCTGTATTGCAGTCCGAATTTGCCCGATACCGCACGGCTGACAAAGGTCCAACCCGAATTGATGGATCTGAATGAGGTATTGGTGGTAAACGTAGCGCTGCTGTAGCGATCTATCGTACCGAAATAAAACTGTAAGTCAGCTCCGACGCTGAGTCTATCCCAGAAGGTGGCTCCCGCTCCAAAAAATGTCTGGTAAATGCTTCCCTGTCCAATCTTTGAGTATTTTATATCTCCGGCTTCGGCTATTATGTCGTCATTGCTCTCGGAGGTGACAAACTTGTACCCGACATTGCTGAAAGGCACTATGCCCACCTTGAAAGCGGAACTCTTCCAGATTGGGAAGGAGGCTATGAGGTGGTGCATGTTGAAAGTGTTGTTGACGCTCTTCAGCAGATCGGAACCTGCCCCTCCAACCGCCGTGGCCGGATTTGCCGCATAATAGACGTTTCCCTCTTCCATGCCGAAGTCGAGCATGAAGGATTGCGCCTGGCGCTCCGTCACAGCCGCAGGATTGAGATAATTGATATATCGGAAATTGCGGTCGCCGATACCGATGCCTCCCATAGAGAGGTTGTATGAGGTGCCCTGTTTTGCAATAGAACCTACTCCAAACATGGAGTAAGGGGTAAAACCGCCGTCGGCAGCAACTTTCTGCGCCGCAGAAGGGATGGCTGTAAAAAGCACGAATAGAGCAGGCAAGGCTGCCGCGACTCTTCTGAATTTCCGTATGGTACTATTGTTCAGCATAAAATTGTGCTACCTGTGAGAGCCCCATCAAAACAAGGTTATGAACGACAAATATGGAACTTTTAAGTTTTTCAGCAAAATAAATCGCATCCCCTCCGGTGAAAATCACCGTTCGTTCAGGATACTCTCTCCTATATCCTTCTATCTCAAACATTATGCCGAGAATATTTCCCGCCGCCATGGCACTCTCCAGATCGAAACCTATGGGAGATATTTTCTCCTCCTTGTGAGACTCTATAAAGTCCCTCGGATTGAGTAGCTGAATACGCTCCGCAAAGTGTCCCAAAGCCCTATACCGCGTATTCAAACCCAAGGAAATAGCGCCTCCCACATAAGATGCCGGAGCCTCCTCTTTATGGCAATTGATAAATTCCACAGTAATGGCGGTACCGAAATCAAAAACCATAAGATCATTTTCTGGAAAGAGATTGTTAGCAGCCAAAATAGCCGCGATACGATCTGCTCCCATGCCTTCAGGCATATTGGCAAGCACCTCAAACTGCACGAGTCCCGTCTCCACCAGACGATTGCATTCGGGTACGTCCAGCACGATCAAACGATTGCAACGCTCGTTTCTCAGCATCTCCTCAAGAGCGGGATCGTCGGCGCGAACATTACTTAAAACGGCCACATCCGCTCTTTGGCCCGGATGTTCCGCTGCAAAAACATCACGGATAAACTGTCGGATATCCTCTTCCGCGCAGCGGTAAACCTTCCCTATCTTTTCATTGTCGGCAAAAGCCACCTTGCACGCGGTGTTGCCGATATCTATAAGCAAATACATTTTATCCATATTATCTTGTTGGGGCAGCAAAGGTAAGAAGATTTTGGAATCTAAATAAGTTTTGAGAGAAAGAGGATGGCTTGACTCACATTCGGGATGCTCTTTACCCTGATATAGAGTTTCTCCTTCACCTCATTTACCCTGCAGCGGTCACCAAGTGATTGAATGGCGGTAAGTATCTTCGGAAAGAGATCTCCTCTATAATAGGAGTGCATGCTGTTGGAGATGAAATAGGCCAGCATTACCCCGTTTTTTAAAATTATTTTCTCAAATCCGAGATTTTGAGCCACCCTTTTGAGATGCACTATGCGGATCAATTCTTCGAGTTGCCCGGGTATCGGACCAAAGCGATCCTCCATCTCCCTGCGCAATGCCTCAATCTGCCTCTCATCGCCGATATTTGTGAGATCCTTGTAGAGACGGATTTTTTCCGAAGCCACTTGGACATATTCGTCAGGTATATAGGCCTCCAGATCGGTCTCTATCTGGGTATCCACCATTGGAGCGGATTGCATGGTATCGGGCATGACCATCTCCTCTCCTCTGCCGATCCTCTCTTCGCGAAGCTCGCTCATCGCCTCGTTGAGGATGCGCATATAGGTCTCAAATCCCATCTCGGCAATAAATCCGCTCTGCTCCGCTCCCAATAGGTTGCCCGCCCCGCGGATATCCAAATCCTGCATAGCAATATTGAAACCGCTGCCCAAATCGGAGAATGCCTCAATGGCTCTTATGCGTCTGCGGGCATCCTCCGTAATGGATGCGATAGGGGGTATCAGCAGATAGCAGTAGGCCTTGACATTGGAGCGGCCTACCCTGCCTCTGAGCTGGTGGAGGTCACTCAGGCCGAAGCGCTGCGCCTGATTGATGATCATGGTGTTGGCATTGGGAATATCTATGCCGTTTTCTATGATGGTGGTGGCCAGCAGTATGTCGTGCTCTCCGGCGATAAATTCCACAATCCTTTTCTCCAGCACCTCCGGCTCCATCTGTCCGTGTGCCACACATATCTGCGCCTCGGGTAGCAGTCGTTGCAATATGTCGCGTACCGCTAGAATGTCTTCTATTTTGTTGTGTACAAAAAAGACCTGTCCTCCCCTCTCCAATTCGTAGTTGATGATATCGGTTATCAACTCATCCTTAAAATTTATCACCTCCGTATAGACCGGTTTGCGGTTGGGCGGAGGGGTGTTGATTATGGAGAGGTCCCTCGCTCCGAGGAGAGAAAATTGGAGCGTTCTGGGGATGGGAGTGGCTGTGAGGGTGAGAGTGTCGACATTGCTCCTCATCTGACGAATTTTCTCTTTGGAGGAGACTCCGAACTTCTGCTCCTCATCGATGATGAGCAATCCGAGATCCTTGAAGAGTACTTTGCTATTGAGGATGCGATGAGTGCCGATCAGGATATCCACCCTGCCCGCCCTAAGCTCTTCCAGTATGCGAGATATCTCTTTTGTATTGCGCAATCGGCTGATATATTCCACCCTGCAGGGGAAATCTTTCAGACGCGAGGAGAAGGTATGATAATGCTGAAGCGCAAGAATGGTGGTCGGCACCAAAACTGCCACCTGTTTGCTGTCGCAAACAGCCTTGAATGCTGCTCTGATGGCCACTTCCGTCTTGCCAAAACCCACATCTCCGCAGACCAGACGATCCATCGGCCTGTCACTCTCCATATCTTCCTTTACTTTTTTGGAAGCAAGGGCCTGATCGGGGGTATCTTCATACATAAATGAGGATTCCAGTTCGTGCATGAGATAATTGTCGGCTGAAAATGCAAATCCTTTTGAATGTTGTCTGGAGGAATAGAGTTTTATCAAGTCATCCACTATATCCTTTACCTTGGATTTGGTTCTGGACTTGAGATTTTCCCACGCCTTGGTGCCGAGTTTATAGATTTTCGGCGGTTCGCCGTCCCTCGATTTGTATTTGGAGATGCGGTGAATGCCGTGGATGGAGACAAATACCACGTCGTTGTCTTTATAGACCAGTTTTATCGCCTCCTGCACTTTCCCGTTGACATTTGTCTTTACAAGACCTCCGAACTTACCCACTCCATAATCTATATGCACCACGTAATCTCCCATTTGGAATGCCATTATCTCATTTATGGTAAGGCGTTCCGATCTCTCAACTTGTCGTTTGACCTTTATCTTGTGATAGCGCTCAAATATCTGATGGTCGGTATAGTAGCAGTTTTTCGAAATCCTATCCACATAACCCTCATGAAGGGTAAGCGGCAGAAAATTGGGGCGTACCTTTTCACCGGTATCTACCAATATCTGCCTGAGACGATCGGTCTGGGCCTCATTTGGGCTAAGGATAGTCACGCCATATCCCTGGTCCATCTTGTTTCGGATATCCTGCGAGAGAATTTCGAAATTTTTATTGAATGTGGGCTGAGGAATCACTTCATTTTCTCCTGTGGGGTTGACCCCTCTCAGATCCCATAAAACAGCATTTTCGGGTAGAATTTCCCAGAATGGGACCAGTGAATTCTCATCTATTCCCTTATGAATGTCGGGAAAAATATCCACACTCTCCAAACTCTCCTTCGAGAGCTGGGTGTTGATATCGAATTTTCTGATGGATTCAACCTGATCCCCAAAAAAATCTATTCTCACCGGCAGATTGTCTGCGAATGAAAATATATCTATTATACCTCCCCTCAATGCAAACTGTCCCGGCTCCGCCGTAAAATCCACCTTTTCAAATCCACTTTCGTAGAGCACCTCCTTTATAAATTCGTGGGAGAGCCTATCGCCCTTTTTTATTGAAAGTATGGTGCGTCTGATTTCGCTTTTCCTGAGTACCGGCAACTCCAGAGCTTCCGGATAGGAGATTATTATCAGAGGTTTGTGCCGGGAATTGTTCTCCATATCCAGCAGCCGGTCATTTATTACAAACGAGCCGGATCCTACTTTTTCAGACCATGAGGCATCGGATGCTCCCTCAAATGAGTTTAAGGCTGATAGTGTGGCTGTACGCTGCACTTTGGCAGTAGCCTCTTTCAGTTCATTTTTATCTGTCGGGGATGGGTAATAATAGATGCACTCGTCAGAAAAGAAACTATAAAAGTCGTTGGTAAGGAAATAGGCATTCTTCTTAGTATCTGCCAATACGATATGCACTGATGGAGCATCCATCAGGGAGATTACCGATGTTATGTAAACCGCCTTCGCCGAGGAGGTAAAGCAGTTGTCTACATAATTCCTTGGTATATTTTCGGGAATGTGCACCTTATCTTACCGCAGCGCCTATATCCATTTTAGAATAGAGTTCGGAGAGTTCCGACAGATCCACCGAACCCTTTTTATACCACTTTTCGATTATGGGATTGAATGTGTCGAAGATAGCCTCCTCGTAGGGGGCAAGACGCTGAATATATCCGGTTCCCTCTCTGTTCCACAGAAGATCAAAACGGAAATATTTGCCTCCATTTCCTCTGGAAACGGGGAATACACCCGCTTTTCGAGCCATTGAGAGATCACAAATCTCACAATTCTTAGGATTGAGACCTTCGCTGTTTTCACCTCTGGCCACTACCTGTGCAGGAAGATCTTTTCCACTTTTTACAAATAGGGGAACGGCAACACTTACCGGAGGATAACCTACAATACTCCACATAACGGTCAGCTCGGGATTTTCACCCGGAAGCACACCCTTTACAACACTCGAAGCCGAAGTGGATTTGCGGGGAATGAAATCCTGATCTATAAACCATCCGCCTGGAGCTGCTTCGGGATTTTCAGCGAGGTTGATATCGAGCAGGGAGTGATAAAAATTGCGTGAAAGGGAATTAAAAATCCATTGCACTGTCATAGGTTGGTTCTTTACGAAACGATCACGGAAAATATCACTCGCACTCACATAACGTATGTAGCCCATACCCTTATTCATCTTACCCGTAAAAGAGTGATTGGTATAAATGAGATAACCTTCCGGAGCTATTGCCGGATCATTGGCATCTACCTTAATCCAATCTTTGGAACTCACTTCATAGTAAGCGGCTCCACCCTCGGCATCGATGACACCGAAATTTGCCTCCACTCCGGTAGGAAATTTCATTTTGGAGAGCATTTTTTCAAAATCGGCCAGAGTCCTGCAAGTGGCGAGTGCATTGTACATAACCACCCCTTCCTGATCCTGAACGGGAGATTCCTCATCATTGAGATTGTATGAAGCGGTATTCATAATGGAAAAACCTACCTCATTGGTACCCATCCAGGCCTCTTTGGTCTCCTTGGGACTATCTACTAATCCTATGAAAGCATATTTGATATTTCTATCCTTGGACTTATCAAAATATTCAATGCGATTGTCCAGGGTGCCCGTATCACGATGTTTCCAAAGTAAAGGACGTCCGTCAGGAGTAGCCTTTCCCGTGATGATTGCCGAAGTGCAGGCATTTATTTCCTGTAACGGGATAAAAAACAAAACAGCTATGAGTGTAAAAAGAATTCTTTTCATTTTGTATTGTATCTTTATTTTTAGTTTATAATCCATTAAAGTCAGAAGAGTAGATTTTCCCTTCCGGGAATAGTCATGCCCAGATGTTTATAAGCAAGTTCCGTAACTACCCTGCCGCGCGGAGTACGGGATAAAAATCCCTCTTTTATCAAAAAAGGTTCATAAACCTCCTCAAGAGTGCCCACATCTTCACTAATGGCTGTAGCTATCGTACCGGCTCCAACCGGCCCTCCCTTGAATTTTTCAATAATGGTGGTAAGAATTTTATTGTCTATGGCATCCAAACCCCTTTTATCTATATTGAGCGCATTCAAGGCTATTCGCGCTATTTCAAGATCTATTATACCGGTACCTTTAACCTGAGCAAAATCTCTAACCCTTCTGAGCAGTGAGTTGGCAATACGTGGAGTACCGCGACTGCGCAAAGCTATCTCCCATGCCGCATCTTCATTTATTTCTATACAGAGAATGGAGGCACTTCGGATGATAATCCTTTTGAGTACCTGCGCATCATAATATTCTAGATGAGATTTTATACCGAACCTGGCCCTCAAAGGAGAAGTGAGAAGTCCGCTGCGAGTGGTAGCTCCTATCAGCGTAAATGGATTCAGAGTAATCTGTATGGAACGTGCTCCGGGCCCCTTATCTATCATCAAATCTATGGTATAATCCTCCATTGCGGAATAGAGATACTCCTCCACAATAGGCGAAAGACGATGAATCTCATCTATAAATAGCACGTCACCCTCTTCAAGGGAAGTTAAAAGTCCCGCCAGATCTCCGGGCTTATCCAAAACCGGACCGGAGGTGATTTTCATATTTACCCCAAGTTCATTGGCCACAATATAGGCAAGAGTCGTCTTCCCAAGACCCGGAGGACCGTGTAAAAGTATATGATCCAGAGCCTCGCCTCTAAGAAGCGCGGCCTGAACAAAAATCTTAAGATTCTCTATCACCTTATCCTGCCCGGAAAACTCCTCAAAATCTTTCGGACGTATCTGTCCCTCGATGTCGCGTTCTCTGGACAAGGATTCTTCCCTCGGATCAAATCTTTCTTTACTCATATCTGACGTTTGCGCTCGAAAGCGTTTTAAACATTACAAAAATAAATAATATTATTTAAAAAAGAATAGTTGTATTTATTAGTGTGTTGATAATGTGGATAAAAATATTAGGTAAAATATCAAAATCATATAAACACAATATAAACATGAATATGGTTTTATCGATGTTGTTTAAGATTGTTTTGTTGATGTTGTTTATAGTTTAATTATTATTTATAAACAAGTGTCTCATGTTGACAATGTTTGTAAAAGAATTTAAAAGGAGATTTGTAGATTTAATAACAATTGTTATGGTAATATTTTTTATAAAAAGTTATCAAATTGTATCAACACTGAATCAACCGTTATTAGTAGTAGTTATTAAAAAAAAATGGGATGAACCCATTTTTTTAACTGTTGGCCGTTGGCCGTTAGCTCAATGTTTGGTTTTTGGCTCTTAGCCTTTATATGTTGGCATTTATTCTTTCAACTTGGCTGAAAGAAACTCACGATTGAGTCTGGCAATATGTGCTATAGTGATACCTTTTGGACACTCCAATTCACAGGCACGGGTATTGGTGCAACTACCAAAACCTAGTTCATCCATTTTGGCAACCATAGCTTTTGCACGTCTGGCACCTTCAATCTTACCTTGCGGCAGAAGAGCGAGAGAACTTACACGAGATGCCACAAATAGCATTGCAGAGCCATTTTTGCAAGTTGCAACACAAGCACCGCAACCAACACAAGCAGCTGCATCCATACTCTCATTAGCTTTCTCTTTCTGTACGAGGATAGCGTTGGCATCGGGAGCATTTCCGGCATTTACCGATATATATCCACCTGCCTGAAGTATCTTATCAAATGCTCCCCTGTCGACCACGAGATCCTTTATAACCGGAAAACCACGGGTCCTCCAAGGCTCCACGGTTATGGTCTCACCATCCTTGAATTTGCGCATATAGAGCTGGCAGGTGGTTATCTCATCGTCCGGACCATGTGCACGGCCATTGATGTAGAGTGAGCAGATGCCGCAGATACCTTCACGACAGTCGTGATCAAATGCTACGGGATCGGATTTTTTATCTTTACAACCTTTGTTGACTGCAACAGGGTCTACACCCTCATTGACCAATTGTTCGTTGAGGATATCCAACATCTCGAGGAAAGAGGTATCCGGAGAGATATTTTTTACTTTGTAGGTCTCAAAGTGGCCCTTACTTTTGGCGTTTTTTTGACGCCATATCTTTAATGTAAAATCCATAACTTTTCTCCTTACTCATTATATCTTCGCATAGCTTCGCGAAGCAACTTTAACAAATTCAAATTTCAAAGGCTCTTTGTGAAGAGTGGGTTCCTGATCGTCGCCCTTATATTCCCATGCGCTTACATACATGAAGTTTTCATCGTCACGCATGGTTTCTCCATCCTCGGTTTGCATCTCCTCGCGGAAATGACCACCACAGGATTCACGGCGATTCAGGGCATCCAGTGCCATAAGTTCTCCGATTTCCATAAAGTCGGCAACCCTCATCGCCTTCTCAAGCTCCTGGTTGAATTCATTGTTCTCACCCGGCACACACACATTTTGCCAATATTCTTTACGGAGTTTACGTATCTCTGCTATTCCTTTTTTCAAACCCTCTTCGTTGCGGGCCATTCCCACATATTCCCACATTATGTGGCCAAGTTCTTTATGAAACGAATCAACGCTGCGCTTGCCTTTTACATTGAAGAGCTTATCGATCTTGTCGGTGATGGCCTTTTCTGCCTCTGCAAATGCGGGATGATTTGTGTCGGTCTTGGGATCAAGAATCTTGCCTGCCAGGTAATCACCAATAGTGTAGGGAAGGATAAAATAGCCATCTGCGAGGCCCTGCATCAGGGCTGAAGCCCCTAAACGGTTGCCGCCGTGATCTGAAAAGTTGGCCTCGCCTATAGCGTAGAGGCCGGGAAGAGTGCTCTGGAGGTTATAATCTACCCATATTCCACCCATTGTGTAGTGAATTGCCGGATAAATCATCATGGGCTCTTCATAAGCATTGACGTCAGTAATTTTTTCATACATTTGGAAAAGGTTGCCGTACCTTGCTTCGATAACCTCCTTTCCAAGTCTTTCAATTGCCGTGGCAAAGTCGAGGAATACTCCCCTGCCAGTATTGTTTACACCGAAACCTGCATCACAACGCTCTTTTGCAGCACGGGAGGCCACATCGCGAGGTACGAGGTTGCCAAATGCGGGATACCTGCGCTCCAAATAGTAATCCCTGTCCTCTTCAGGAATCTGCGAACCCTTAATCTCTCCGGCCTGAAGTTTTTTGGCATCTTCTATCTTTTTGGGAACCCAGATACGCCCGTCGTTACGTAGAGACTCCGACATCAGGGTCAGCTTGGATTGCTGGTCTCCTTCTACGGGAATACAAGTGGGATGGATTTGCGCAAAGCTCGGATTTGCAAAGAATGCTCCTTTCTTATAACACTGCCAAATCGCAGAACCATTACAGGTCATTGCGTAGGTGGAGAGAAAATAACAGTTACCATATCCTCCGGTGGCGATAACCACAGCATGTGCACCGAATCTTTCGATTTTGCCCGTTACAAGGTTACGGGCTATAATGCCTCTCGCTTCACCGTCTATTACTACCAGATCAAGCATTTCGTATCTGGGATATGACTTTACGCGACCTTTGGCAACTTGTCGGTTGAGAGACGCATAAGCGCCGAGAAGGAGTTGCTGTCCGGTTTGGCCACGTGCATAAAACGTACGGGAAACCTGTCCGCCTCCGAATGAACGGTTATCGAGAAGTCCGCTGTAATCGCGTCCAAAAGGAACACCTTGTGCAACGCAATGGTCGATGATGTTATTAGAGACTTCCGCGAGGCGGTAAACATTTGCTTCACGGCTACGGTAGTCACCACTTTTTATGGTGTCGTGGAACAGACGATAAACCGAGTCATTGTCGTTTCGGTAATTTTTGGCAGCATTGATACCGCCCTGAGCTGCGATGGAATGTGCTCTGCGTGGTGAATCGCTTATACAGAAAACTTTAACATTATAGCCGAGCTCTCCCAAAGAGGCAGCCGCAGATGCACCGCCAAGACCTGTACCAACAACGATTACGTCGAGTTTTCGTTTATTGGCAGGGCTTACAATACGGATGTTGTTTTTGTGAGAACTCCATTTTTGCTCGAGGGGTCCCTCGGGAACATGAGAAACTAATTTTGTCATTATAGATTCAGATGTATTGTTATTTATATCTTTTTAAAACTATTTTAAGGCGCAAAGATACCATTTTATTTATAACTTTGCCCGCAAATCAATTTTTAGGCTCAATTTGGAAAGATTTGTTACAGCGGGTGGCATTGCCGTCCATATTCTAGATTCGGAAAAAGGTGAAAAATGCATAATTCTGTTACATGGTTATCTTGAGACCATGTATATATGGAGCGAATTTGCAGACCTTTTTTCACAACAATATAGAGTGATTGTGATTGATATTCCGGGCCACGGCCTTACAGACTATGCGCCTGCCGATCAATCGGGCAACAGAATCAATACAATGGATTTCTGTGCCTCTGTCGTAAAGGGTGTCCTTGATAAATGTAATGTTTCAAAAGCGGTAATAGGAGGCCACTCTCTTGGTGGTTATATAGCCCTGGCTTGTTGCCATCTCTATCCCGATACCTTTGAAAAGCTGATTCTTTTCAATTCCCATCCTTATGAGGACCCTGAAGAGAAGGCCCTCGACCGTAAACGCGAAATAGATATTATAGAGAGCGGAAAACTCTCAGTGCTGGCCTCAATGTCCATCCCCAAAATGTACAGTAGCCTCAATTTGCGTGATATGGACGAGAAAATACGTGAGACGATTGAGCTTTGTGAAACCCACGACCCTATGGGCATAGTAGCCTCTATTAAAGGGATGCAACTTCGTCCGGATGGCTCCTCAGTACTCCTGGATGGCTCAATTCCCTCCATGGTGATTGTAGGAGATCAGGATAGCTTCATGCCCGTTCCAATGATCGAAAAGATACGCGGGAGCTTTCCAAAAGTGCGTTTTGAAGAGCTCTCAGGATGTGGACATAATTGTTTCGTAGAGCGCCCCTACGAAGTATTCGAAAGAGTTCTTTCCTTTTTAGGATAATAGTCTTATTTCTGCTTTCCCATCAGTTTTACCACCTTCTCTACCGGTAGGGCCTTTACGGTTCTTCCCCCTATCCCGGTTACATCGGTGGCCATGAAGAGAGAATTCCATAGCGCCTCGGCGGTAGCTTCGATAGTAGCCTCAAATAGAGCTGACATATCGTCGTTGTGCAGCAGCGTGGGATTGTAAGTCGCAGTAGATTCGCTGATGAGATTGTCCTTGTTGACAGAAAGTGCTATAACATAGTCCCCACTGCCGTTGGAAGCTATACCTCCGGTCTTCGCAAGCCCCATCATCGCCCTTTTGGTAATTCTTTTAAGGTTGCGAGCATCCACCGGAGCATCAGTTATGACCACCATCATACAGGAGCCGTCGGGGTTAAGCTGCGGATCTTGACCGGATTTTTCCTCTTCTACTGCCTTTTTAAAGCTATATTGGCCCAACATTTCTCCAATGGGGACTCCATCTACTTCCAGGACGCCGCCATAGTTGGATTGTACCAATACTCCTACCGTATATCCTCCCAGAGATTTCGGAAGTACGCGAGAAGAGGTACCAATCCCACCCTTAAAACCGAAGCAGATGGTACCTGTCCCTGCCCCAACGGATCCCTCTTCCACAGGACCACCTGATGCAATCTCTATTGCCTTCAGCACATGCTCTGCTGTTACGTGCCTTCCGCGTATATCGTTGAGCCCACCATCATTAGTCTCGCCCACTACCGCATTTACCGAGCCCACAGATTCATTTCCTTGCTGTGCAAGCGTGTAGGTTATTATGCCTTCAATCCCTTGAGCCACGGATAGAGTGTTGGTCAGGATAATCGGAGACTCCGTATTGCCGAGTTCTTCTATTTGAGTAACTCCTGCAAGTTTTCCGAAACCATTGCCTGCATAGACGGCAGCAGGGCATTTAAGACGGAATAGATTGCCTTCGTGAGGAATGATGGCCGTCACTCCCGTACGGATATTATCTCCCTTAATGATAGTTATCTGTCCTACTTTTACTCCGGGCACGTCGGTAATTGCATTGTGTTCTCCTGTACGGAAAATACCGGGTTCTATGCCGTAATCTCTGATTCTGCCTTGAGAAAATAGAGAAATGGAGATGAGAGACAGAGTAGTTATAAGTACCAATCGTTTCATATTGAATAATTTTTTAATCTTATATTAATACAAATATAGTTTTACTTTTGTAAAAATTTTGAATTGATGATAAAAAAGGATCAAATCATAAAGTCGAGCAGTGATGAAATGGCGGCTTTTGTCGCTATCATTCCACAAGGTGTTGAAGAAAGAGAGGTCAATGAATATCTGGACGAGTTGGAGTTCCTTGCAGAGACGGCCGGAGTTAAAGGTGGTAAGCGTTTTACCCAAAAGCTCGAAAAACCAAATTCCCGCAGCTACATAGGAAGAGGCAAGTTGGACGAAATAACTGCTTATATTGAACAGAATGAGATTGATTATCTTATTTTTGATGACGAACTTTCCCCTTCTCAACTAAGAAATATAGAGCAGGCGGTCGGGATAAGGGTGATTGACCGCACTGGTCTCATATTGGATATTTTCGCGCAACGAGCAAAAACGGCTTATGCTAAAACGCAGGTAGAACTGGCACAATATCAATATCTTTTACCCAGATTGACCGGTATGTGGACCCACCTTGAGCGTCAGCGAGGCGGTATAAGCATGAGGGGCCCAGGTGAAACTCAGCTGGAGACCGACCGACGCATAGTCTTGGACAAGATTGCAAAACTTAAGGAGCAGCTTAAGAAAATTGATCGTCAGATGGCCTCTCAAAGGGGCAACCGGGGCTCTTTAGTGCGTATTTCCCTGGTAGGATATACCAATGTTGGCAAGAGTACCATTATGAACCTTTTAGCCAAAAGTGATGTTTTTGCCGAAGATAAACTTTTTGCAACTCTTGACACGACTGTCCGTAAGGTGGTCATAGAGAATGTACCTTTTCTTTTAAGTGATACAGTAGGTTTTATCAGAAAACTTCCTACTCAACTTGTAGAATCTTTCAAAAGCACTTTAGATGAGGTCAGAGAAGCGGATATACTTATGCATGTCGTGGATATTTCACACCTCAATTTCGAAGAGCATATCAGGGTGGTCAACCAAACTCTTCTCGACATAGGAGCCAAGGAGAAACCCTTATTTGTTGTTTTCAATAAAATTGACGCCTACAGGCATGAAGTCTATGACGAATTTTCTCTTCAGGAAAAGAAACTCAATAATTATACCCTCGAGGAACTAAAAGAATCGTGGATGTCAAAGGAACATACCCCTTGCATATTTATCTCCGCAAAAGATAAAACCAATGTGGACAAACTTCGTTCCGACCTTTACAATATGGTGGCGGAGATACATGCAGGGCGATATCCTTTTGACACTTTTCTTTGGTAATTTTCCACAACTTTTTTCTCGAGATTTTTACTCAAAACAAGTATATAAAATAAAAAATGAGGCCAACTTTGAATGGTCGGCCTCAACATTTACTGATCTGTAGCTTCGGTTAGCGGAGTTGGAATAATACCGGGAAGGTATAAGTAACCTTTACCGGCCTTTCTCTCTGCTTGCCGGGTGTCCACTTCGGTGACATGGAGACGATCCTTACAGCCTCTTTGTCAAGCGAAGCATCAACGCCCCTGAGTACTTTAACGTCTCTTACAGATCCATCTGTGTAAACTGTAAATTGCAGTGTAACACGACCCTGAACGCCATTTTCCTTGGCAAGCTCAGGATAAACAAGTTTACTGTTTACCCATTTGGAGAAATCATTGGCGTCGCCACCTTGGAACTTGGGTTTCTCCTCTACAAGAGCAAAAGGAATGGCCTCTTCTTCAACTTCTTCTTCCTCCACAACTGCTACATAGTCCATAATTTCCACTCCGATACTCGCATCGTCCTCCATATCTATAAATAGATTGTCGGTTACAACGATGTCGTCGTCTACGATGTCGATAATGTCGGACAGAACAGGAATCTTGGGAGCCTCAGGAGGTGGAAGCTGTTCTTGTTGGGTTACAGGAATAATCTCCTCCTCAACAACTTGAGATTCGATTGAAAGGTTAACGGCCTCTGCTTTTTCAGCTGATGTCCATTCAAAAGCAAGCAATACAATTCCGAGTGCGATTATCAGTCCAATCTCTCTGAATAATAATTTCTTGTTTTCAAGATCTGCTTTGGGTGTTTTTTTAACTTCCATATCAGTATTTTATTTTTGTTTGTCCAAGTTTTGGTCCATTTGACCTAGTAATCGGTAAAATTAGTAAGAAAAAATCATTTATAACAAATTTTTTGTTGATAATTTTATTTTATTTTTCCTATATATCTGATAGTCAATCAATTAGGGTTTTTTGCCACTTTTTATAATTGTTAGTATTTTTTATATACACCCTTTTTTCATCTATTCTAAACCTTTCTCATATTTCTCATATTTGCATGCCTGCCGACAGAAACTTGCATCATACCTTCATTACTATTCTACTTTCGTCACTTAATCCTGATCGTTAGCTTTTTCATTTGCTATTTTCAAGAACCTTATTTTTAATGCTTGGAAACGTTTTAATTTCCAATTAACACTTTTTTTTATTTTTTTGTCTGTTCTATACTCATTTCACTATTTTTGTAGCAAAAAATACGCCATACCCGCATGTTTTCTAACATTAACCAAAGTTTATGATAAGTTTTTTTAATCCAGATATAGACTTTAATTTACCCAGGAAGCGAATCCTTTCCAAATGGTTGAAAGAGATTCTCCTCGAGAGAGGATTCCATGTTGGACAAATCAATTATATCTTTTGTAGTGACGACTATTTGATCAACATCAACAGAGACTTTCTCGGGCATGATCATTATACTGACGTTATAACATTTGATTATAGTTCAGACTTCGAGATACAATATGGTCCGAACTCCATAAGCGGCGACATTTATATTAGCATAGATACGGTCAGGCGTAACGCTGAACTTTATGATGAGGGATTCCACAAGGAGCTCCACCGGGTCATGGTTCATGGAATACTACATCTAATAGGTTTTGATGACACATCTGTGGAACTCAAAGCAGAAATGACTCAACAGGAGGATAGTGCCCTTCAACTCCTCTCATTGAATAAAATGTAAATGATAATTCCTCAATACGATATAATAGTGATCGGCGCCGGCCACGCAGGATGCGAGGCTGCCATAGCAGCAGCAAGAATGGGTTCGAAAGTCCTCCTAATTACAAAGGACATGAACAAAATCGCTCAGATGTCTTGTAATCCGGCCATTGGTGGAATCGCAAAAGGACAGATAGTTTGCGAAATAGATGCTTTGGGTGGTTACTCAGCCATTGTTACCGATGCCTCAACCATTCAATTCAGGATGCTCAACCTTTCAAAAGGTCCTGCCATGTGGAGTCCGCGTGCACAGTGCGATAAACTACACTTTTCCATGAACTGGCGCTATGTCCTTGAAAATACCTCAAACTTAGATATTTGGCAAGATACTGTAACCTCCATAACCTTCAAGGAGTCCAATATTTCCGGTGTCCGCGTGGCTATGGGTGCAGAATTCGATTGTAAGATCGTTATTTTAACAGCAGGTACCTTTCTAAATGGCAAACTCTATATCGGAAATGAAGTAGTTCATGGAGGAAGGATGGGGGAGTCCCCTTCTCTGGCTCTGACCGAGCAACTATCAGCTCTCGGTTGTACTACTGCGAGAATGAAAACCGGCACTCCGCCCAGAATAGATGCCCGCTCAATAGATCTCTCTAAACTAGAGAAACAGGATTTTGATCCTAATCCTTCCAAGTTCTCTTACCTTCCATTTAAGACAAGTATTCAGAGAGGCAAGGAGCAGAAACCCTGCTATATTGTACATACAAATAAGAATGTGCATGAGATTCTCCGTACCGGTTTTGAGCAATCTCCACTTTTCAGCGGAAAGATCAAAGGTATAGGCCCTCGTTATTGTCCCTCTATCGAAGATAAACTCAGAACCTTTGCCGGCAAAGATTCTCATCAATTATTTTTAGAGCCGGAGGGCTGGAATACCCACGAATATTATCTCCAGGGCTTTGCATCTTCGCTTCCTCTATCCGTACAGATTGATGCCCTGCAAGAGATTGATGGATTGCGCGGTGTTAAAGTCTTTACGCCGGGGTATGCTGTAGAATATGACTTTTTTGACCCTACAGAGCTTCATCCCACTCTTGAGTCCAGGATTGTTCCAAACCTCTATTTTGCCGGACAAGTCAATGGCACTACCGGTTATGAAGAGGCGGCAGCCCAAGGATTGATGGCTGGAATAAATGCCCATCTTAAACTCAATAACAAGGAGCCCTTTATACTAAAGCGGGATGAGGCTTATATCGGGGTCCTGATAGATGATTTAATTACGAAAGGCGTGGACGAACCTTATAGAATGTTTACTTCGCGCGCAGAATACCGTATTCTTTTAAGACAGGATAATGCAGACAGCAGACTTACTGAGAAAGGATATCAATTAGGCCTTGTAGATCAATTCAGATACCAGTTTACACGACTGAAGTATGATTTAATTTCGAACTATATTGACTTTGCTAATAGTACTACCTTAAGTCCGGAAGATGTCAATGATTACCTAAGTTCCATTGACAGCGCCCTATTGTCACACAAGAAAAAGATTTCAGATCTTCTATCCCGTCCTTCCACATCTATTAGCACTCTTCTCAAATATGTTCCACGTGGAACAATTATAGATTCTAATTTATCAGAAAAATTATCGAAAATATCATCTATTGAAACAGAGCAAACAAGAAATCTTTTAGAGATGCCTTGGGGCAAAACGGAGGGTAGAGGAGATATAAATCCTGAAATTGTATCTGAAGAGATACTCAAATCAGCTGAGATTAGTATTAAATATAAAGGTTATATAGATCGAGAAAAAAATATAGCTGAAAAAATACGACGCCTCGAAAATCTCCGAATTCCGGATGACTTTGACTTTTCAAAAGTCACTTCTTTGTCCATGGAGTGTCGAATAAAGCTCAACAGATATCGTCCGCGTACAATAGCTCAGGCTTCCCGCATCTCAGGTGTCTCTCCAGCGGACATTCAAGTATTATTAGTCTATTTTGGAAGGTAGGAGTTCTTACCTATTACCTATTTTAGGCTATTTTCTTGATTATCAGAATTTTGTAGATTTTAAACCTCTATAAAATATAACAGATGTGTTATATTTTTCCGGTAAATTCTGTATATTTTCACAAGGCAAAGTAAATAAGTAGGCATAAAAACAAGCCGCAAATGTTCTTCGTGGAACGTTTGCAGCTCTGCTTGGCTTATTTTAGCCTCAAAGAGGAAACGAAAAAGTAGAGTGTGTGGATTCTGTCGCGAAGCTGTCGTTTAATGACGAAAGCAACAGGTAGGGATACCTTGTGTCGTTCTGGATTGGAGAAGGAGGATTAAATATAGATTCTTCTATAATGTAATCCAGTAAGTAATGGTTCCACTGAAAATAGTCCGACATCAATCTTTCGTCTCTTGTCAGAAATAGGCCGATCCCATCAAAATGGGAAATAAATGCCCGGTTTTCAAATAGAGGGAGTGACTCGGAATTTCGGTAGATATGTGTATTAAACCCAATTTTGTCATAGAATGAGACAATTTCTGCATTAGAAGGGTGGACAATCATAAATTTCCAGCCCTGTTGTTTGGCATTTTGTCTAATGTATGCTACAAGTGATTTGGCATAACCTCGACCACGATATGAGGGTAATGTTGCCAGGCCGCAAATGTATACTCCCGGATGAGAATCCCTATGCCCCCTGGTGCGCGAACTCGATATATATGATATGCTCATAGTTTGCACCACAGAAACGGCCTTTCCATCCTGTTCATAAACAAGTGTGTGCCTAGGGTTGCAATTTTTTAGGAAGAAATCGACATACTCCTCGCTTGCATCAAAGCTCTTCTTGTAGATGTGGCGTATATCCGATATGTCCTGTTTTGTAGCTGAGCGAATCATATCTAAGTTTGGCTATTCTAATCCTCTAATTTGTCACTCTTAAATATTTCGTTGATGAGATTTGCGTATTTTTTGTGGATGTTACGACGTTTGAGTTTGAGAGTCTGAGAGAGCAGATCATTTTCGGCACTCCAGTCATCCAGCACAATCTTTTCACGTTTTATGGCTTCATGTGCCGCCAAAGTCTTGTTTACTTTCTCCACTTCAGAGTGAATAAGTTTTACAATCTCTTCGGCAGCGATGAGTTCCTGATCATTGTTGTATTCAATTTTGCGCTTCTGAGCATACTCTTTAAGTTTTGGAATAGAGGGAATAATGATTGCAGAGGCAAATTTTTGGTTTTCTCCGAATACTATACAATTCTCTATATATGGGGACTCCTTGAGACGCGTCTCAATTACTTGAGGAGCTACATATTTGCCCGCTGAAAGTTTGAATATCTCCTTTTTTCGGTCTGTAATCTTAAGATACTGACCATCAATAAGATAGCCTATATCGCCCGTGTGTAGCCAGCCTTCTGAATCTATTATTTGAGCTGTAGCTTCCGGATCCTTGTAGTAGCCGAGCATGATATGAGGTCCTCGAGTCAATATTTCTCCATCTTCGGCAAATGAGAGCTCCGTACCTCCAAGCGCCTTACCTACGGTACCGATGACGTTTATGCCGTCAGCAGGGCTGTTTACTGCAATTACCGGGGAGGTCTCGGTCATGCCATAACCTTCATAGATATGGAGCTTGGCTGCGTTAAAAGTACGCACAATCTTAGCCTGAATGGATGATCCGCCGGATACCACAATCATCTCCTTGCCTCCGAGAGCGGCTCTCCACTTGCTATATACGAGTTTATCATAGAGATTGCGCCTGGCTAAGTATAGTTTCTTTTTGTTGTAGAAGTCAAAATTGTTGGCAAACTTCCATGCAAGTTTGTAGATTATTCTCTTGATTCCTTTCAGTTTCTTGCCGGCAGCCTCAAGCTTACCATACATCAACTCCAGTACACGGGGAACAGCACAAAAACCGTCCGCTTTACTCTCTGCCAGGTCTGCAGCGATAGTGCTCAGAGACTCTGCATAGTAGATACCTATTGCCAGCTCCTGATATTCATAGTTCATTGTCCTCTCATATACATGACTGAGGGGGAGGAAACTGAGCATTTTATGGTTCCAGTTCCATACCTGGCGCACTGCATGCCCATGGGCATTGGAGGTGAGGTTGCGGTGAGAGAGCATTACACCTTTTGGCAACCCTGTTGTGCCGGAGGTATAGACGATGCTGCAACACTCATCCGGAGATATTTCAGCCTTATTGCGTTCCACGACGGGCGCAAATTGCTCTTTATGTTCAATTCCAAGCGCCTCGAGCCTGGAAAGCGAAAATATCTCATCAGAGTCATCCATTATCATCAACTTGATATCACGCTTTATCTCTGAAGCAATCGGAGCTATCTTGTTGTAGAGGCTTTTTGTACCTACTATGATGATTTCGGCATCGGAATGATCAAAAATGTGCAGATAATCTTTCTTACTCAACGTGCTGTACACCGGCACATGTATCATGTGGGCGAGATTTGACCCCATATCCACAAAATTCCACTCGGGACGATTGCTACAGATGGTAATTATCTTTGTACCGGCCTTGTAACCGAGTGCCAGAAGACCATAGGCCACATTATGTGAGTGTTCTATGTAGTCATCAATGCTATATTTAATCCACCGGCCGTTTACTTTACGAGCCAGCATATCATCCTTGGGAGGAAAAGAGGCTTTCAAATTGGAAAGCAAGTCAAATGTGCGGGTAATTGTCATATTTTAAAAAAGTTAGAACTCCAAAGTTAATAATTAACCCCGAAAAATAAAAATAAAAACAAGGGAGGCCCTCGCTCGGACCTCCCTCAACACATCACATTTGATTTACAAATCAGATTATTTCTTCATACTGCTTTGCAGATAGAAGGGTATCAATTTCCGAAGCGACGGAATACTTGATCTTAATCATCCACCCTGCTCCATAAGGATCGTTATTGACGAGCTCGGGAGCTCCTTCAAGTTCAGGATTAACCTCAACGATCTCTCCTGAAAGAGGCATTAAAGCGTCAGCAACTGTCTTTACAGCTTCAATCGCACCGAATATTTCATCCTTTTCCAAAAATTCACCCTCTGTCTGGATATCGACAAACACGATGTCACCAAGTTCGCTCTGTGCAAAATCGGTGATACCTACTATGGCTGTGTCTCCTTCGATCTTAATCCACTCGTGATCTTTGCTATACTTGAGTTCTGCAGGAATGTTCATTATAAAACCGATTAAAATGTTAAAACTGATTCCAAAAATGATTGTACAAATATAGCATTAATATTTGAAACCAACAAAAAAAACTCAAAATCAGAGTAGTTTGAGTGCTTTTTTTATCAATTCCTCAAGAGAGATGGAAGGGCTCTCTTTTAAGAGCTTATCCAGAGCCTTTTCAACACTGGGTTTGCTGAACCCCAGGAGGACAAGCGCAGTGGATGCTTCCTGAAATAGGGCAGAAGGAGCAGCTGCACCATCAAAGGGGAATCCTGTGGGGGAAATACCTTTGCCGACCTTATCCTGAAGCTCCAGAATCACTCGTTGTGCAGTCTTGATACCAATACCTTTAACGCTCTTGATGCGGTTGACATCCTGAGTGACAATAGAGCTGAAAACCTCATCCGGTGTCATGCTGGAGAGCATCATACGTGCCGTACCGGGACCGATGCCGCTTACTGAGATCAGATGACGGAACATGGTGCGCTCCTCTTTGTCAAAAAAGCCGAAAAGCAGCTCTTCATCTTCACGAAGATGCTGGTGAAGGTAGAGTTTAACGCTCTCCTTACTTCCTCTCTGGAGGCTGGAGTAGGTTGTGAGAGAAATTAATATGTGATATCCGATGCCGCCCGCCTCTATAGTAACATCCGCGGGATTGAGTTCGATAAGTATGCCTTTGATATAGTCGTACATTCTCTTTTAGTTTAATTTTCATGTAAAAATATGCTTTTTAGGCCAAAAACCAAAGTTTGTTTAGTACTTTTGCAAGTTATGGAGATTATAGAACAGATACGCGAAGAATTTCCGGCGCTGCACCAGCAGGTCTGGGGCAAGCCGCTCATATATCTGGACAATGCCGCTACCACGCAGAAGCACCGCAAGGTACTGGAATTGCAGGAACGTATGAGTGCGCGCACCAATGCCAATATCCATCGTGCACTGCATAAGCTGAGCGCTGATGCGACTGATCTCTATGAAGCGGGTCGTGAGGCGGTACGCATTTTTTTGAACGCGGAGAGCAGTGAGGAGATAATCTTCACATCCGGGGCAACTGCCGCCCTCAATCTGATAGCCTCTTCGCTCGTTCGCAGCCATTTGGCAAAGGGTGACAAAGTGCTGGTTTGTGAAGCTGAACATCACTCAAATATAGTCCCCTGGCAGCTTGCTTGCGAGCAATACGGCCTATCGTTGGAGGTATTGCCGGTGGAGGAGAGTGGTGAGATATCTTTGGAGCGGCTTATTGATCTGCTTAAGGCTGACGATCGTATCCGTTTGCTCTCTGTCAATCATATCTCCAACGTGTTGGGAATTATAAATCCGGTAGCTGAAATCGTGCGTATAGCTCATTCCAAAGGAGTATTTGTGGTTATTGACGGTGCTCAGGGAGTGGTACACGACAGAGTCTCTGTTCGGGAGATGGATTGCGACTTTTATGTATTCTCAGGACATAAAATATATGCACCTGTCGGTATCGGAGTTCTATACGGACGACGCTCGCTTCTCGAGAACATGCCCCCCTATATGGGAGGGGGCGATATGGTGGATAGGGTGAGCTTCAGTCGCACCACTTATGCTCCGCTTCCGTTAAAATTTGAGGCGGGTACTCCGAATTTTGTAGCTGCGGCTTGTCTCAAACCGGCACTGGAATTTGCAACTGCCGTAAGGGATGATGTGCAGGTACGGGAGCAGGAAATGAAGATTGTGAGTACTATGGTGCAGGAATTGCAGCAGATAGAGGGACTTAAGATACACGGTTTGCCACGGGATCTCTCCTTAAAAGTGCCCATTTTCTCTCTAAGTAATGAGGCAGTTCATCCATCCGATCTCGCACAGATGCTCGACAAGATGGGTATAGCGGTACGCTCCGGATTCATGTGTGCAGAACCGCTTGTGAGCCGTTTTTCGGAGCGAGGATTGCTGAGAGTATCTTTTGCACCATACAACACTTTTAATGAGTGTGAAATATTTATAAGCAAGTTGAAACTTGTAACAGAGATGTTAAAATGATTGAATCAAAGGCAAATATAAGGAGCATAAGCGAAATTGAGGAGGAAATTGTTTCCGAATTCACGATTTTTGATGAATGGCTCGACAAATATGAGTATCTGATTGAGTTGGGTAAAGAGTTGGAAGGCATCAATGAGAGTGATAAAACGGAAGAGAACCTTATAAGGGGATGCCAATCTCGTGTCTGGCTTGTTTGCCGAAACAGCGGAGGGCGCCTCTGGTTTGGTGCAGATAGCGACGCCGTCATCACCAAAGGCATAATCTCACTCTTGTTGAAGGTCTATAGCGGCCAGAAATATGATGATATCCTGGCTTCCGATTTCTCATTCATAGAAAGGATCGGGCTTAAGGACAATCTCTCCCCGACTCGTGCCAATGGCCTTTTATCAATGATAAAACAGATTAAAGCTTATGCTTTGGCATACAAAGAAAAGGAGGTACAACAATGATAGAACCCAAAAGCGATATAGAGAGGGATATAATCCTTGCGTTACAACAGGTATTTGACCCGGAAATTCCGGTTAATATCTACGAACTTGGCCTTGTTTACGGACTTGAGGTGGATAAAGCAAACAATGTCACTGTGACGATGACCCTTACTTCACCCAATTGTCCTGCGGCTGATCAGCTTGTGGAAGATGTCAAAACGGCTGTCGAGGATGTTCCCAAGGTGGCAGATGTGGACGTTAAAATAGTCTTTGAGCCCGAATGGAACATGAAGATGATGAGTGAGGCGGCTCTTTTGGAGCTGGGGATGTTGTGATTTTCCTGCTATTGGGAAGCAATTTGGGCGACAGGGAGGCAAACCTTTCCGATGCTCGTAAAAGATTATGTGAGGCGCTTGGATTTGAGGGAAAAGAGTCGTTACAGGTCTACTTTTCACCTGAAGTGAGAACTGAGGCCATCGGATTTGAAGGTGCGTTTTTCCTAAACCAGATTATGGCTTTTGAGGAGAAGAATATCACTCCCCGAAAATTGCTGAAGATTTGTCAGAAGATTGAGATTGAAATGGGGCGTGAGGTGCATCAGGCAGAGTTCGATGAGAAGGGAGGAAGAATATACCGTGACCGGATTATAGATATGGATATTCTTGCCTTCGATGATGTGCGGTGCAATACGAAAAGTTTGACATTGCCCCATCCGCAGATTTGGAGCAGGCCCTTTGTGATGGAGATAGCGGCATTGCTGCCGGTACCTATTTTTAAACTTTTTCAAACAATTGTAAATAATTAGAAACGAATATATGACACAAGAAGAACTTTTTAAGACCCTGACGGCTCACGCTAAAGAGTATGGATTCATTTTCCCTTCCAGCGAAATTTATGATGGTCTTGGTGCCGTATATGATTACGGACAGATGGGAGTTGAACTTAAGAATAATATCAAGAAATATTGGTGGGAAGCGATGGTCCACCTCAACGAAAATATTGTAGGGATTGATTCGGCAATCTTCATGCACCCCAAAATTTGGGAGGCATCGGGTCATGTGGGGGCATTCAATGATCCTCTGATAGACAATAGGGACTCTAAAAAGCGCTATCGTGCCGATGTGTTGATTGAGGAGTATCTGGCCAAGCTTGAGGAGAGGATGAACAAAGAGGTGGAAAAAGGTCGCCGCAAATTTGGCGAAGCCTTTGATGAGGAACAATTCAGGGCAACCAATCCCAATGTTCTCCGCAACAAGGTAAAATGGGACGAAGTGCACGCCAGGATGGTTAAGGCACTCAATGAAAACGATCTTGCCGAACTTAAACAGATTATCATTGATTCTGAGATTGTTTGTCCTATTTCCGGCACTAAAAATTGGACTGACGTACGTCAGTTCAATCTTATGTTCAGCACTCAGCTGGGTACCATATCCGAAGAGGCCGGCACTATATACCTTCGTCCTGAGACGGCACAGGGTATTTTTGTTAACTTTCTGAATGTTCAGAAGAGCGCCAGGATGAAGGTTCCCTTCGGAATAGCGCAGATAGGGAAAGCTTTCCGCAATGAGATTGTTGCCAGACAATTTATTTTCCGTATGAGGGAGTTTGAGCAGATGGAGATGCAGTTTTTCGTGCGTCCGGGCAGCGAACTTGAATGGTTCGAAAAATGGAAAGAGGCTCGTCTTGCCTGGCACAAGGCCCTGGGACTTGGTGACGAGAAATATCGCTACCACGATCACGAGAAGCTGGCGCACTACGCCAACGCAGCCACAGATATAGAGTTTGAATTCCCCTTCGGTTTCAAGGAGCTGGAGGGTATCCACTCCCGTACCGATTTCGACCTTGCGCAGCATCAGATATTCACCGGACGCAAAATGCAATATTTCGATCCCGAGACCGGCGAAAGCTACGTGCCTTATGTGGTTGAGACCTCTATTGGACTCGACAGGACCTTCCTTGCGATCCTTTCGGCAGCTTACTCAGAAGAGGAGCTTGAGAATGGAGAGTCGAGGGTAGTGTTGCGCATTCCGCCTGCCATAGCTCCGGTCAAACTGGCCGTATTGCCTCTTGTCAAGAAAGATGCTCTTCCTGAGAAGGCCCGCGAGATAATGAATGAGCTTAAGTACGATTTTAATTGCCAGTACGACGAAAAAGATAGCATCGGCAGACGCTATCGCCGTCAGGATGCCATCGGCACCCCCTTCTGTATCACAATCGACCATGATACCCTGGAGGACAACCGCGTCACCATCCGCCATCGCGATACTATGGAGCAGGAGAGGGTTCCCATCGCTTCACTCCGCAAAATAATGGAGGAAAAAGTGAGTTTGCGCAGTTTACTCGAGAAACTGTAGAAAAGAAGTGGTGGTTCGGTATTTCCGAACACCCACTCGGAATGAATATGAAAAACAGCTCTAGGTGTATACCTGGCGCTGTTTTTTCAATTTTAGATGTTAAAATTGTCTTAATTGCAGTAGTGATAAATTTGTTTTTCTTATATTTGGAAAATAACAAACAACTTTATGTCATTAGATTTATTGTTATGTAATTAGAAATAGAGGCCGTATGAAAAAAAACCATGAAATAACAAAGAAAAAAGAAACTGATATAAGAAGTTCAGCTGCCGAGTATCTTACCTTTGTTGCTGCTAACGGTGATAATTATCAAAGCATTGAAATTCGGTACGAAGAAGAGAATATTTGGCTGACACAGAAGATGATGGCTACATTGTACGATGTTTCAATTCCGGCTATAAATCAACATTTGAAAACAATTTTTGAAGATAATGAATTGCAGGAAGATGCAGTTGTTAAGGAATACTTAATAACTGCCGAAGATGGTAAAAATTATAAAACAAAACACTATAATCTTCAAGCAATCATTTCCGTTGGATTTAAAATCAATAACCGGCAAGCCGTTCAGTTTCGCAAGTGGGCCAATGGAGTTGTAAAAGATTACACCATACAAGGGTGGGTCATGGATGTTGATAGGCTCAAAAACTTTGGAACGATTCTTACGAAAGATTATTTTGAAAAACAACTCGAAGTTATTCGGGAAATAAGACTTTCTGAAAGACGCTTTTATCAAAAAATAACAGATATTTATGCCACTTCCCTCGATTATGATCCAAATTCCAAAATCACCTTGGACTTCTATAAAAAGGTTCAAAATAAATTACACTGGGCAATTCACGGACATACTGCCGCTGAGCTGATTTATAAACGGGCTGATGCAGAAGCAAGTAACATGGGACTTCAAACTTGGGAAGCTGCACCGTCAGGTAAAATCAGAAAATCAGATGTTGTTATTGCTAAAAACTATTTGCAACCGGATGAATTGCGAGCGTTGGAGTTGATTGTTTCGGGATATCTTGATTTTGCAGAAAATCAGGCAAATCGTAATATACCTATGACCATGCAAGATTGGGCTACACATCTTGATCGCATTCTTATGGCAACTGAACATGAATTGCTTACAAATCCAGGCACTATTTCTGCTGAAGTGGCACGTAAACATGCGGAAACAGAGTGGGAAAAATACAGAATAGTGCAGGACAGACTTTTTGAAAGCGATTTCGATCGTTTTATTAAACTTAATTCAACAGCGCAAAGGTTGAAGCTGATAATAAATAGTTAAGAGATATATACAAGTAAAAAAACAGCGCCGGGAGCATTTCTGGCGCTGTTTTTTTTGTTGTGCGGTGAGAGGGGGATTCGAACCCCCGATACGGTTGCCCGTACGTCAGTTTAGCAAACTGATGGTTTCAGCCACTCACCCACCTCACCGTTGGGAGTGCAAAGTTATGCAATTTTGCCGTTTTAGCAAAATATTTCAGCAAGTATAAAAAAAAGGTTATCTTTGTCCCCCCATTAAGGGATGATTTCGGGATGTGGCGCAGTTGGTAGCGCACTTGGTTTGGGACCAAGGGGTCCTCCGTTCGAGTCGGAGTATCCCGACAAAAGGAGCGAGCAACCGCTCCTTTTTTGTTTTAAAAAGCTATCTTTGTAAGGGAACTTTCAGATAATGCAACCAATTGGGATTAAGAAGATTAATCTCATTGTATGCAGCGTTTGGGCTAATTTTTGCATCTATACAATATAGGATCTCTTGTCGCACAATTTTTAATCAGTTATGGAAGTATTTCGTGAGTAAATGCGTATATATTAGATAGAAGTTGTTATATTTATAAATCTCAGTATACTGTAAATCATGAAAACGAAAACGGTTTTAATTACAATGCTTGCTCTGTGTTTTCTGATAGGAGGAGCGGGCTGCGATAAGGAAACATCGAATGAAAGTCTTCGGATTAAAGACTTTTCATATCAAGGATGTAAAGAAACTAAAAGTCTCCTAACCTCATATCACGGTGAAGAGTCTATCGAATATAAAGCAGTAGCCAACGGATATCTTCATATCAAGCATATCAATGCCGTATTCAACTGCTGTCCTGACACTATTCAAGCAGATGTTTCTATGAAGGACAACATCATTACTATTGTGGAGAGTGAAACAAATCCTATATGTGATTGTATTTGTAATTATGATTTGGAATATACGTTTGGCCCCTTAACCTCCAATAAAGAGTATATATTGATTTTTAGCAGTGGTGCTTATGTGTTTTCAAAGTTAATTATCAAGTACAGCCCATCTTTGGAGGGTAGAATTACTGTTCAGCACTAAAAGGATATGAAGACAAAGTCGATTTTATTAAGTGTTATTTTCCTGTTCTTCCTGATAGGAGGAACAGGATGCGAAGAAAAAAACCTTACTACTAATGATGCAATTATCATTAAGGAATTGCCTAAAATGTATCTTCTGGATGGAAAAATGAAGCAGGGAGAAGGAAAGGTGGTCCAATCGAGACAGGAGTTATTGGCTCTGTTTAGTCAAGATGAGATAGATAAATATC
>Ga0255347_1001958_pt1 | contig 30681 bp, 30 predicted proteins | sample wastewater_treat_2_FD_192479 | JGI IMG/M metagenome (GOLD analysis project Ga0255347, IMG submission 192479) | Wastewater microbial communities from Lulu Island WWTP, Vancouver, Canada - plant24 | ecosystem: Engineered > WWTP > Wastewater > Unclassified | place: Canada: Vancouver, British... | reverse complement strand
TTCTACTAATACCAATGCCCGGGTGGCGGAACAGGTAGACGCAACGGACTTAAAATCCGTTGAGGCTTGTCCTCGTGCCGGTTCGATTCCGGCCTCGGGCACCAAACATCGATGGTAATAAGCAACTCATGGAAAAATTCACAAGAATAATTTAGAATAGGTTATATATAAACCAGTAAAAGGTCAAACTCAAACTTAATCACAGTGATACTAAACTAAGACCCTACTTCTAATTTACATGAAGCATAGAGTCTTCTATAACAGGGCTGTAGCTTATCCCCCAAATATCAGGACCAGTATGAGCACTCATTATAGTGGTTATTTCGGTAACTATCATCTCATCTATTTTAATAGATTTATCTTGGGTTATCATATCTCTTAGTTTAAGTGCGGGTTTGATATCTTCACCATAAAAAATTCCAATTCTGCATCGCTCATTTTGTTTAGCTTCATTTCTAATTAAATTATAAATTCCAGTGAATGCTTTTTCACGATTTCTAGTCATTTTTTTTAAGCTTACCTTGCCATTATTTGTAAGTGTTAGTATAGGTTTAAATATTGCAACCATGTTTAAAAATTTTCCTAAAAATGGTGCTCTTCCGCCTTTAAATAAGTATGAGAAATTATCTATGGTAGCAAAAAATCTATTTCTTTTCATTAATATACTTATTAAAGAATCTATTTCTTGTTCTTGTCTTCCTCGTAAAACAGCTCTTGCTGCTTCAATAGCAATAAACCCCATACTTATAGTGACATTTTTTGTATCAATTATTTTTATTTTAACATCAGGAAAAGACTTGCTAGCTATAATAGAAGCATTAATTGTACTTGAAAGGTGACTGCTAAGTCCAAGAAAATATATTATATTTTTTTTCTTTTCATTAATTAAATATCTAAAAACTTCTATAAAATCACCGACTGAAGGTGCAGATGTTTTAATTGTTTTCCCTTCTTTTAACGCTGTAAGAACCTCAGTTGTAGTTATATTAACTCCTTCTTTATATGCCTGATCTTCAACTATGATATACATTGGTACAACGGTAATATCATTTTCTTTTATTAATTCTTTAGGTATATCAGCAGTGCTATCGGTAACAATAGCAATATTTTGTTTAGAATCATCTATAGCCATGATTACTATCTCCTTATCATTTTTAGTAGTTTTTAATTTTTTTAGTTTATCTTTAAACTTTGCTAAAAGATTATAATGAATAAAAATTATAATAAAATTAATTAAATAAAGTAATCATTATTTGTATTGTTTGCGTTATTTTTTATGGCAATATTTTAAAAATTAAAAAGATATAATTAAATAATAATGAGCGGTTTTTGTAAACCGCTCGGAGGGGAAATGAATCTTTGATAATTTTATCAAATATTATTTAGTTTACAATAATTTAATTAAACAAGTTAAAGCTCATTTAAGCATGATTGATACCTAACTTATGTTTTATAACATAATATTTAGCAAAAAAGTTTTTTAATTATGTTATGCTAATGATATATTTTGCATTATTATAAGATTATTGAAATGTATTTTTAGACTTTTTAGAGTTTTAAAGGTAAGAAGGTTAGGAAAATAAAAGATTTATATTTAAAAGATAGAATACATTACCGCAAGCTGATTGTCTAAAATGTGATTAATTATAGATAAATATTTATTTTACTATGAATGTTTTAAATAAAAATTTAAAAATTAATAATGATATTAATTGTCTTAAATTTAGGAGTTTTGAAGATTCAAAATTTGAAGTCATGGACTACCTTTCTGATTTAAAGTTAAAGGTTTATGGTAAAGATTTAAAAGAACTTTTTGAAAATGCAGCTGTCGGAATGTTTTATTTAATTTGTGAATTTAAAGATGTTGGTAATAGCATTAAGAAAAAGATCAGGATAAAAGTAAATGAAGAGATTACAAAAGAAGATTTACTAATTTTATGGCTTGAAAAGTTGCTTTTTTATCATGAAACAAAAAAAATACTTTTCTCAAAATTCTGCATAAACGATTTAATAATTAATAATGTTGATAAGAAAGGTAATTTTTATTCTTGTTTAGATGCTCTTGTTCTAGGTGAAAAAATAGATTTAACAAAACATGAGATTTTAATTAATATTAAAGCTCCAACTTATCATGGACTTGAAATTGTAAAAGATAATTCTTCAGATGAATTTTTTACACAGATTATTTTTGATGTATAAGCTTAAGAGCCTAAATAATACATTTAAAATATTAAGATTAATTGAAAAAGTAATTTATAAAGGCAAAAATGAAAAAATATAATATAAATAAAATTCATGATTATAAATGGGAAATTCCCATAGATAAAGAATATGGGATGAATGTTTGTGGAATAATTTTTTCAAATAAAGATTTAATTGAATATGCGTCAAATGAAGAATCTATAATTCAAGTAATGAATGTTGCAACGTTGCCCGGAATTTTAAAAGCTTCTTATGCTATGCCAGATATTCATTATGGTTATGGATTTCCAATTGGTGGGGTAGCTGCTTTTGACTTAAACGAAGGGGTGATTTCACCAGGAGGCGTTGGATTTGATATTGCATGTGGGGTTAGAGTTTTAAGGACTAATTTTGAGTTTAAGGACATTGAGAAGAAGACTAGCTTGTTAATGGAAAATATTTTTAGAAGTGTTCCCAAAGGTGTTGGTACCAAAGGAAGAATAAAACTTTCTAACAAGGAAATGCATAATGTTTTAAAAAAAGGAGCTTTATGGGCAGTTCAAAATAACTATGGGGATGAAAGAGATATTGAGTTTATTGAGGAAAATGGCACTATGAATAATGCAGATCCGTCTTTTGTAAGCAGGGAAGCTATAGAAAGAGGAAGAGATCAGGTAGGTTCATTGGGGTCTGGAAATCATTTTATAGAGATTCAAAAAGTCGAACAAATATTTGATTATAATGCTGCAAGAAAAATGGGTTTATTTGAAAATCAAATTACTATTATGATTCATTCAGGTTCAAGAGGTCTTGGCCATCAAATTTGCAGTGATTATTTAAAAACTATGCAAAGTGCCTCTAGAAAATACGGAATAATGCTAAAAGATAGGCAGTTGGCTTGCGCACCTATTAATTCTCCAGAAGGTCAAAAATATTTTTTAGCAATGAATTGTGCAATTAATTTTGCGTTAGCAAATAGAGAATGCCTCTCAAGTTGGATAAGAAGTGAATTCGAGAATATTTTTAAGAAGTCTTACGAAGAAATGGGGATAGAGTTGATTTATGATGTTTCTCATAATGTAGCAAAAATAGAAAAGCACTTTATTAATGGCAACAAGAAAGAAGTTTGTGTGCATAGGAAGGGGGCAACAAGGTCATTTGGACCAAATGAAGAAAAAATTCCTTTAGATTATTTAGAAATAGGCCAACCAGTTATTATACCTGGAGACATGGGTAGATATTCTTATATTCTTACTGGGACAAAAAATGCTATGCATGAGAGCATGGGTTCAACTTGCCATGGAGCTGGAAGGCTTTTATCAAGAACAAGTGCAAAAAAGAAAGTAGATGGGAGAGAGTTAAAGCAAGAGCTTCTTGACAAAAAAGGTATAATAGTACTTTCAAATAGCATGTCAGGTCTTTCAGAAGAAGCACCAATAGCATATAAGGACGTAGCAGATATAGTTGATATTGCTGAAAAAGCTGGCCTTTCAAAGAAAGTTGCCAAGATGGTGCCATTAGGAGTTATAAAGGGTTAATTATGAAAGGGTTAAATTAAATTTATGTAAAGTAGCATTTTATATTTTTTAATTCCTCATAGCCAATTTATGTCCAAATTATTGAGTTAATATTACTATTTAAATATAAGTATTTCTTTATTCATTTCATTTATTATATTAGCTTCTCAAAAATTTCTTTTTTTGTTAATTTTCCCTTAATTAATAGTTTTAGGTGTATAAATTTAAGAAAAAATAAAAAAAATGTAAATTTTTTACAAATTTTGGGAAAATAGAAAGAAATTTAGAAAAATAATTAAAATTATATAAATTGTGGTATAATTTTCCAAAAAGATTATAAATATTAATTAAAATCAAAAATTTTTTAAAAGTTGTTTATTTAACTAATAATTTTAACTTTTTTATCTAATTTTTATAAATCGCGAATAATTTGGAGTAAATATGAGAGGAATTAATATTCTAACCGAGTTTTCTCAAAAAGCAAGTGAAAAAATAGATCCGAAGTTAATAAAAATCGATGATACTACCTTAAGAGATGGAGAGCAAACAGCAGGCGTAGTCTTTGCAAATGAGGAAAAAATTCATATTGCAAAAATGCTTGATGATATCGGAGTTCATCAAATAGAAGTAGGGATACCGGCAATGGGCGGGGATGAGAAAGAAGCTATAAAGAGGATTGCCTCAATGGGTTTGAATTGCAGCTTACTAGCTTGGAATAGAGCAGTAATTTCTGATCTTGAAGCATCTCGTGAATGTGGAGTTGACTCTGTTGCAATTTCTATTTCTTCATCAGATATTCATATAGAACAAAAATTAAGAAAAACAAGAGAATGGGTTTTGGAAAGTGTGAGAAATTCAGTCGACTATGCGAAAAAATATAATTTATATGTCTCGGTTAATGCAGAAGATGCATCAAGAACAGATATGGAATTTTTGCTTCAATTTGCAAGAAATGCTAGAGATGCTGGTGCTGATAGGTTAAGGTATTGTGATACTTTAGGGATAATGGATCCATTTGAAACATTTATGAGAATTAAAACAATCAAAGATATTATTGGAATTGATATTGAAATGCACACTCATAATGATTTCGGTATGGCTGTTGCAAATTCTATTGCTGGAATCAAAGCAGGTGCAAATTATGTGAATACTACAATTAATGGACTAGGGGAAAGAGCTGGGAATGCTGCTTTTGAGGAGCTTGTAATGGCATTAAAACACATTGAAAATATTGATCTTGGTTTTAATACTAAAAAGTTCAAAGAAATGTCTGAATATGTTGCTAATGCATCAGGCAGAATCATCCCTTCTTGGAAGCCAATAGTTGGTAGTAATATTTTTGTTTTTGAATCAGAAAATAGGATAAAGCTTTATAATGCAAATCCCAGAAATTATGAACTATTTGATCCTGAAGATGTTGGTCTTGAATTTAAAGTGATATTAGGAAAATATTCTGGTTTTTATTCTTTGAAGTATAAGCTTGAGTTAATGGGATTTAGTTTTAATGATAGCCAGATATCTGAGCTAGTTGGCATAATCAGGAATAAAGCCATTTCATTAAAAAGGTCTTTGTTTGATAGTGAAATTGTAGAAACATGTGATTTATATTTAAAAAGTAATAGTTAAAACTTTTAGGAATAAATTTTTTATTTATTTTTTTTAAGAGGAGCTTTTATGGATACAGAAAAAAATATAGATGATGAAAAAATTAATATTATAGATTCAACACTAAGAAGTGGTGAACAAACAGCAGGAGTGGTTTTTTCCAAAAATGAAAAAATAAGAATTGCAAAAATGCTTGACGAGATAGGTATTCCAGAGATTGAAGTTGGTGTACCTTCAAATTCCGAACATGAAAGGGATATAATTAAAGCAATAATTAATTTAAAATTAAGCAGTAGGATTTTTGGATATTGCGAAGCTGATCCAAAAGAGGTTGATTATGCCATTCAATGTGGGCTAAAAAATATTGTAATTACTGTTTTTACTTCTAATGGGCATATAAAAGAAAAATATAACAATAGAAGAACCCTTATATCTAAATTGAAAGATACTATAAAAGAGCTCAAGAATAATGAAATAAATTATATAATAAGTGCAGAAGATGGGACTAGAGCTGACTTAGAATTGTTGCTTCAAATAATCCATATTGCTAAAAATAAAGGTGCTTTTAGAGTAAGAATTTGTGATAGTGTGGGAGCATTTGATCCATTTAAAACTTTTTTAAGAATAAATACAATTTTAAGTACAGTTGATTTCCCTATAGAAGTCCATACAAAAAATAATTTTGGAATGGCTACCGCTAATGGTCTTGCAGCCATAAGAGCAGGTGCTTCTAGCATAATGACCACTGTTAATGGAATTGCAGAAGGGACTGGTAACACAGCCCTTGAAGAGATAGTTATGGCATTAAAATATCTTGAAGATGTGGATCTTGGGATTAATACTTCAAGGTTTAGAGAGTTATCTGAGTATGTTGCAAAAGCGTCATCAAGGGCTATTCCTGTTTGGAAAGCAATTGTGGGTACTAATGTTTTTGCTCATGAATCAGGGATTCATGCTGATGGAGTTCTTAAAAATCCTAGAAATTATGAAGTTTTTGACCCTTCTGAAGTTGGACTAACAAGGCAACTTGTTGTTGGTAAACATTCTGGTTCTCATACTATACTTCATAAATTTAAAGAGTTTGGAATAGAATTAACAGATGTCGAAGCAAATGAAATTTTAGCAATGACTAGGGCGATGTCAGTGGATTTAAAGAGGCCTCTTTTTGATAAAGAATTAATGTATATTTATAGAGATTATATTGATAGTAAAAATGAGGAAAATACAGAGGCTTGAGAAGTAAATGATTAACTTTAAGTCTTCATAAATTGCAATATAAAGTTTAAAGTATCATTCAACTTATGAATATATGTAGCTAAAATTTGTTAATAATACGTAAATTAAGATAATAGTAGTTAGCAATTAACAGGAATAGCTAACTTAAAGAATTAAAAAGTCAAGCAATTTAAAATCAATTAAGCATTAAGAGTATTAGGAGGATCTTTTGGGAAAAACAATTTCTGAAAAGATAATTGGAGCTCATTCTAAAACAAATGTGAGTGCGGGAGATATCACAATAGTTGATGTTGATGTTGTGATGGCTCAGGATGGCACAGGACCTCTTACTGTTAGCCAGTTAAAAAAAATGGGTTTTGATGAAGTAAAAAATCCAAATAAATCTATATTTTTTATTGATCACGCATCTCCAAGTCCAAGAAAAGAACTTTCCAATTCTCATATAGTTTTACGTGAATATGCACAAAAAGCTAATATGGTTTTAAGTGACGCAGGAAATGGCGTTTGCCATCAATTATTAGTAGAGTCTTTTGTGTCTCCTGGAGATATAGTTATTGGAGCGGATTCTCATACGTGTACCTCTGGCGCATTAGGAGCATTTGCAACGGGGATGGGCTCAACAGATATAGCTGTCGGTTTTGCGCTTTCAAAAACATGGCTAATGGTCCCTTATAGTATAAAAGTTAATTTTAATAATTCTCCACCAAAAGGTGTATATGCTAAGGACCTTATAATTTATCTTATAGGTAAGATTTCAGCAGAAGGAGCAACATACAAAGCTTTAGAATTTTCAGGTGATTATTTAAGAAATATGACTATGGATGATAGGTTTACAATTGCTAATATGGCAGTAGAAGCGGGAGCTAAAGCTGGAATTTTTCCTTCTGATGATATTACGAAACAATATTTAAAATCAATTAATAGGGAATTGGTATTTAAAGAAATCAATGCCGATTATGATGCAAATTATGAAAGTATTGTGGACATAGATTGTTCTTCCCTGTCGCCGATGATATCTATGCCTCATACAGTTGATAATACTTGTCCTGTTGACAAAATTGGAAAAGTAAAAATAGATCAAGTATTAATAGGAACTTGCACTAACGGCAGGCTTTCAGATTTAAGAATAGCTGCAGATATTTTAAACGATAAGAAGATTGCTAATGGTGTAAGAGTTATTATTATTCCTGCTTCAAGAAAGATTTATTTAGAAGCATTGCAGGAAGGACTAATAAAAACTTTTATTGAGAGCGGAGCAATTGTAGAATCACCAGGATGTGGTCCTTGTGTTGGTGTTCACCAGGGAATACTTGGTGATGGAGAAGTATGTCTCTCGACCCAAAATAGAAATTTTAAAGGTAGAATGGGTAATCCTGAAGCGTTTATCTATCTTTCTTCACCTGCAACTGCCGCATATAGTGCGTTAAAAGGTTATATAGCAGATGTAAGAGAAATATTATAGGAGTGGCAATATCTAAAAAATAGTTAGTAAATTAGTTAGGAGTAATTGAATTAACGCAAAAATAAGATATTAGTAAATTATTATAAAAAATCAAAAATAGTGATTAGGAACTTTAAGTTAATTTTAAGGTAAGTTATAAAAAGTAGTTAAAATTAGTAAAAATAAGTTAATCAACTAATTTAAAAGAATTAATAATTAAAAAATAATTTTTAAAAAGAGTAAAAATGGAAGAAAAAATAAATGGAGTTAAGAAAATATTAAAAGGTAAAAGTTTTAAATTTGGGGATAATATTTCAACAGATTTAATTGCTCCTGGAAGGTATTTTCATTTAAGGTCAAATTTACCAGAGTTAGCAAAGCATGTGCTTGAAGATGCAGATTCTGAATTTGTATCAAAGGTAAGGCAAGGAGATTTTATTGTAGCTGGTAGAAATTTTGGACTTGGCTCATCAAGAGAGCACGCCCCAACAATAATAAAGATGGCTGGTGTTGGTGCTGTTTTAGCAAAATCTTTTGCAAGGATTTTTTTTAGAAATAGTATAAACATCGGTCTTCCTGTTTTGATTTGTGATACTGATAAGATAGATGACCAAGATTTTTTAGAAATTGATTTAAGTAAAGGAACTATAAAGGATCTAAATAAAAATATTGAACTACAATTTAATCCTTTACCTGATGTTATGATAAAGTTATTAAACGACGGTGGTTTAGTAGAACATATAAGAAAGAATAAGGGGTTTAACTTATGAAACACAGAATTACTTTAATTCCTGGGGACGGTACAGGACCCGAAATTTCAAAGGCGACAGTAAAGGTAGTAGAAGCGACTGGAGTTGAAATAGAGTGGGATGTTGTTAATGCGGGAGCCGAAGTTTATGAGAAAGAAGGCACTGTTCTTCCTGAAAGAGTGCTAGAATCTTTAAGAAAAAATAAAGTAGGAATAAAAGGACCTATAACTACCCCAGTTGGCACAGGTTTTAGAAGTGTTAATGTTGCAATGCGGAAAATTTTTGATCTATATGCATGTGTGAGGCCATGTAAAAGTTATAAAGGTGTAAAGTCAAGGTATGAAAATCTTGATATTGTAATAATTAGGGAAAATACTGAAGACCTTTATGCAGGAATAGAATTTGAACTTGGTAAGCCAGATACACTAGAGTTGATAAACTTTATTAAAGAAAAAAAAGATATCGAGATAAAAAAGGATAGTGGGATAAGCATAAAACCAATTTCAGTTTCTGCTTCGGAAAAAATCATAAGATTTGCTTTTGAATATGCACTTAAAAATAATAGAAAAAAAGTAACAGGGGTTCATAAAGCCAACATAATAAAATTTTCCGATGGTTTATTTTTAGATACATTTAAGAGAATAGCTCTTGAATATCCTGAAATTGAATCAGAAGATAGAATAGTTGATAATATGTGTATGCAACTTGTCCAAAAGCCAGAAATTTATGATGTTTTAGTTTTGCCAAATCTTTATGGAGATATAATTTCTGATCTTGCTGCTGGATTAGTTGGAGGCTTAGGGGTTGCACCTGGTGCTAATATTGGTGATGAGATAGCCTTGTTTGAGGCAACCCATGGAAGTGCACCAAAGTATAAAGGACTAAATAAAGTTAATCCTACAGCTATGATGCTATCGGCGGTTTTGATGCTTAAACATATTAATGAAGAAAAAGCAGCTAACTTATTAGAAAACGCTATTGCTGAAGTAATAGAAGAAGGTAAGTACGTAACTTATGATTTAAAGCCATATAGAGATGATCCTAGTGCAGTAGGAACAAGTGAGATGGCTGATGCTGTAGTGCGCAAAATAAAGAAACTTTCAAAAAGCAATTAATAGCTTATTAAATATCTTTTTGATTTTTACTATCATCTCTTGCAGAGATAACTCAAGGAAGGTATAACCCTTCTTTGGTCCTAGCTTATAAAGTAGCTAAGGCTTTAAACTCAAATATCGACGAAGTGTTCATTATAGAAGATTAAACAACTTTTATATAATTGGGATGGATTATGCTCTTTTATGAAGGAGACTTTGTTGCAGTATTATATGCACCAATAGATCAGATAATAAACTTGCTTTATGGTAGTCACCTAAAATCTGGAATGACTCAAAGATAGAATTAAGAATGCACTTGGCCTAAAATAAATTATATATAACAAAATATTGAAAATATAATAGAATAAGAATATAAATAGTAAATTATTAAGTTACTTAGGAGATTTAATGTTAGACGTTTTAGCTAATCTTGAAAGAATAGAAGATGAAGGTTTAAAAATAAAAATTGGTATAGTGGGTATTGGGAAAATGGGTAAGGGTCTTTTGGACAATATTAGAAAGATACCTGGAATGAGAGTTGCTGCTGTTGCCACCCAGAATATTGATGAGACATTAAAATTTGCAAAAGAAATTGGTTTTAAAGAAAAAAATATCATTGTTGTTAGTTTAAATAATTATTCTTTAAAAAATAACTTAGATGGGCAAGTAATAGTATTTAGTAATTTATCAACTGCTCAAGAAAAAAAAGTTAAAATAAATGAACTAGATATTGAAGATAAGCTTTTAATTACTGATGATTCTTCATTGATACCTTTAATAAATGATATAGAAGTAGTGGTAGACGCCACTGGAAAACCAGAAGTGGGAGCTCAAGTTTCTTTATCTTCACTTCTTAACAAGAAACATGTTGTGACCTTGAATGTTGAGACAGACACAGTAATAGGCCCTATTTTTAAAAAAATTGCTGAAAACTGCGGAGTAGTTTACACTGTTTCTGCTGGTGATGAACCTGCAGCAGCAAAGGAGCTTTTTAATTTTGCTAAAAATACAAACTTAAAAGTAATCTCAGCAGGTAAGGGCAAAAATAATCCTTTAGATAGGTACGCAAATCCTATTACTTTAAAGGAATATTCTAAAGAAAAAAAATCAAATCCTTATATGATGACATCATTTGTTGATGGAACAAAATCTATGATTGAGATGGCATGTTTATCAAATGCAACTGGTTTGATTCCAGATGTTAGAGGTATGCATGGTCCTAAAGTAAATACCAAAGACTTAGTTAAAGTTTTAATACCGAAAAAAGATGGTGGAATATTAAACAATTTGGGTGTTGTTGATTTTGTTATAGGTGATCTTGCTCCAGGAGTCTTTTTAATATATACAACTGATTCTGAAATTGTCAGAAGTGACCTGGAATATTTAAAGAATGGAAGTGGCCCATATTTTCTTCTTTATAGGCCATATCATTTAGCAAGCATTGAAACGCCCATATCTATTGCTTACGCGGCTATTTACAATGAGCCAACAATACAGCCAATTAATGGTTTAATTTCTGAAGTCATGACTTTTGCAAAAAAAGATTTGAGGGCAGGTGAAGTACTTGATGGGATTGGGGGGTATACTTGCTATGGTCTTATTGAGTTACATAAAGTTATGAAGGAAGAAAATTATCTTCCAATTGGCTTAAGTGAGGGTTGTATCTTAAAAAGAAATATTTCAAAAGATGAGCCAATAAAGTTTAGCGATGTTGAGATTAAAGAAAATTCTACTCTTTTTCACTTAAGAAAAATCCAAGATTTTGAAATTGGTTAGTTTTTAAAAGGACGAAAGCTAAATTGCCAGAACTTCCAGAAATTTTTAATATATATCGTAAAGATATAGAAGAAGAAATGAAATCAATAATTTCTGTCAGCAATCTTCCACTTTATGACATGCTTAAATACCATATGGGTTGGATGAATGAGACAGGAAAACCAGGTGATTTTAATAAGGGGAAATTTTTAAGAGCTACTCTTTGTATTTTAGCGTTTATTTCGACGATGAATAAAATGAATGAAAAAAGTATCAAAAAAAATCACCTAAAAGTACTTCCAGCAGCTGCAGCTATTGAATTAATCCATAATTTTTCGTTAATCCATGACGACATACAAGATAATGATATTCAAAGAAGACATAGACCTACTTTATGGTATTTATGGGGGAAACCTCAAGCAATAAATGCTGGCACTACAATGAAAGTTTTAGCAAATTTGGCTGTTTTCCGCTTAAAAAAATACAATGTTTCTTGTGAGAAACAACTGCAAATCTTTAAGATTCTTAATGAAAGTTGTCTTGAAATGCTTGAAGGCCAATACCTTGATATTAGTTATGAAAACAAGCCAGAGATTAGTATAGAAGAATATATGCAAATGATAGAAAGTAAAACAGTTTCCTTAATTAAAGGAGCTATTTTAATAGGTGCTGTATTAAACCTTGATGAGAAAGGTTTAAGTTCTTTTGAGGATTTTGCTAATCATCTTGGTATTGCATTTCAAATAAGAGATGATATCCTGGGGATTTGGGGAAGTCAGGAAAAGACAGGCAAACCTATTGGTGGTGATATAAGAAAAAAGAAAAAATCTTTACCAATAGTATATGCTTTAAATAATTCGCCTCTAAAAATAAAAAAAGAATTAATGAGAATATACAGCTTTAAAAAAATATCAGAAACAAATAGTAGTAAAGTTATTAAGCTTCTTGATGAAGTTAAAGCAAAGGAATATTGTGAAAATAAGTGTGATTATTTTTATAATTTAGCAATTAGTAAGATAAATAATTTACCACTTTCAAAAGAATATTATAAATCTTATTATGAAATTTGTGATTTTTTATTAACAAGAGATTTTTGAATTAATGAGTAGATTTGATATTAAAAAGCTTCATATTAAACGAAAAGAACAACACTTAGATATAAGTTTAAATAAAAATCAAAATTTAATTTCAAGTGAAATTGGAACAGGGCTTGAAGGCTACTATTTTATTCATAATGCCCTACCAGAAATTTCACTTGAAAACATTAACACAGAAATAAGTGTGTTAGATAAAAAATTAAAATTGCCTCTTATGATTTCGCCAATGGTTGGTGGTATTAATGAAGCCAAAAAGATAAATAAAGATCTTGCCAAAGTAGCTGAGTTATCTGGTATAGCAATGGGGGTAGGTTCTCAAAGAATTGCTTTGGAATATGAAAATTTGGATACCACATTTGGGATAAGAGATGTTGCTCCTAATATTTTGCTTTTTGCTAATCTTGGTGCGGTTCAGTTAAATTATGGTTTTGGAATTAAAGAGTGCGAAAAAGCTATAAACATGATAAATGCTGATGCATTATTTTTACATTTAAATCCCATGCAAGAAGCTCTTCAAGTTAATGGTAATTGCAATTTTAGCAACTTACTTGTAAAAATAAAGCAAGTATGCAGTTCTCTTTCAAAGCCTGTATTTGCAAGAGAAGTAGGGTTTGGCATATCTGGAGAAGTTGCATTGAAACTTAGTTTAGCAGGAGTTTCTGGTATTGATACTGGAGGTAGTGGTGGCACCTCTTGGCTGGAAATTGAAAAATTAAGGCTGAAAAATAGCAATTTAAAAAATGCTGCTCAATTTTTTAAAAATTGGGGTATTCCTACATCTGATTCTGTCAGAACCATAAGGGAAGTATGCCCAGATATTTTTCTTATAGCAAGCGGTGGGATAAGAACAGGAATTGATGTGGCAAAGGCCATAGCCCTAGGGGCAGATATGGCTGGTATTGCTTTACCACTTTTGAAATATGTGAGGATTTCTGTTGATAAAGCACTAGATTATATTAAAGAAATTGAAACAGGCTTAAAAATAGCTATGTTTTGCATAGGAGCAGAAAATATAAAACAGCTTAAGAATAATTATAATTTAAAAAAGTTTTAAGAAATTTAGTTTAAGTGCTCAAATGCTAAAAAGTGAAATTGCACCTGCAAAAGTCAATTTGACTCTTGAAATAACAGGAAAGCGTTCAGATGGATATCATAATATTATTTCATTAATTCAAACTATTGATTTATGTGATTATCTTACGTTTCATAAAAACCAATGGTTGCAAATTATTCCTGAGTATCAAAATCTCCCATTAAATGATGGCTTACCCACTTTTGATAGAAATAATTATCTTATAAAGAATTTAGTTTACAAGGCAGCAGAACTATTAAAAAAGGAAACAGGTTATAAAGGTGGTGCCATAATAGAACTAAAGAAAAATATTCCTTCAGCTGCAGGACTTGGTGGTGGTTCTAGTGATGCTGCTGCTACTTTAAAAGGTCTTAACAGACTTTGGAATTTAAAATTAACAGATGATGAACTTGCAGAAATAGGTCTTAAAGTTGGCAGTGACGTGCCATTTTTTATTTATAAAGGGACTTGTTTAGTCAGTGGTAGAGGCGAAATTATAAAGCAAGAAAAACCAATTTTTCCAAGGTGGATTTTAATAATTTTACTTCCTATAGACATAAAGGAGAAAACTAAAAAACTTTATTCATACATAACAGAGAAAAATTTTTCCAGTGGAGTTTATACTGATAAAATAATGAAAATTGCAGATTCTGCCAATGATGAAGAGTTTAACTTAAGCTTATTTAATGTTTTTGATGATATTTATTGTCAAATTTTTGAAGAATACAATGTGTGGGTGAAGGAATTTAAAGAAATTGGGATTAGCCCAGTACACTTGGCGGGTAGTGGACCCTCAGTTTTTTATGTTTCATCAGATGAATCTAAAATTTTGGAAGCGGCAGAAAAGGTATCAAATATAACAAATCTAAAATTATATATTACTAGGACTGTTCCGTAATTTTGGCAATTTCTTCCATTGTTCTTCCTGTTTTTGCAGATGTTAAATATTTTTTAACCAAATCTTCGCCAGAATTGGAAAAGTTGTCTTTTTCTTTTATTATAAGCCACTGATTTTTTTTCTCTTGATAAAATGTTCTTATTAGTGTCCAATAGCCTTTAGCCCTACGACCTTCTAAATTTATTTTTATGTGTCCCTTAGAATAAGCTTCAACTATGTCAATTATCTTATTTTTAAATTCTGATCTGTTTTCATATATTCCAAAGTCCCAAATCATTACTATTCCTGCGCCATATTGGCCTTCTGGGATCACACCTTCAAAATTTGCGTATTCTATGGGATGATCTTCCGTCTCAATAGCAAGGCGTTTTTGGCTTGTATCATCAGTAATACCCTTTGGTATAGTCCATGATTTTAAGACACCATTAATTTCAAGTCTAAAATCAAAATGAACGTTTTTGGCAGCATGTTTTTGAATTACAAATATTTTTTTCTCTATTTTTAATTCCTTTTATAGTTTTTCTTTTTATACTTTTTTCATATTATAGTGCTTTATTCTTAAAACTACATTGGTTAAAATTAATATTAAAGCATATTTTAGATAAAATCATATCGAAATAGCTCCCATTAGCTAATTATATTGCTAATTATAGATTTAAGTTTATAATTTTAGTTTCAAAATATTACAATTTTAGGTTTATTTATTTTATTATTTTATCTAGTATGAAATGAATGAAAATATTAATTTTAAGTTTACTCCTGAACTTTATGATAAACAGATTAATTGGGAAAATAGGTTTAAAACCGAAAAAGATTTTTTTTATAGCATTTTTATAGGCAAAAATGTAAAAAGAGTCCTTGATGTTGGTTGTGGAACTGCCAGACATGCTCAGTTGTTTTCAAGTTTTGTTGATGAGGTTTATGCAATGGATCCTTCAGAAGATATGATTGAGTTTGCAAGAAAGGAAGTTGTAAAATCAGAAAATATTGTTCTTCTAAAGGGAGGCTTTAAAGATCTTGGAAAGCTAAATTTAGGCAAATTCGATGCGATTACATGTTTGGGTAATACTTTACCTTTGCTTGGAAATAGAAAAAATGTTAAGTCTGCTTTAAAAAATACTAAAAAGAAACTTAAGAAAAATGGTTTTGCTGTTTTCCAATTTTTAAATTTTGAAAAGAAAATGATTGAAAAGAATAGATATTATAAGCCTAAAATTTTACTTCATAATGATAAAAAATACATTTTTCATAAACACTTCGAATATGGAAAAGTAAAAACTAAAACTGATTTTATAATTACTGTATTAAATAAGAGGGATGAGATAGAAGTTTTTAATGTTGAATCATCAATAATGTGTACCTTAAAGATTAGAATATTTGAGAAGATGGCAATTAATTCTGGATTTAAAAAAATATATTATTATGGGAATGATGGAAAAAGTATTTTTAATAAAAACAAGCATATAAGTTTATTTGCTATTTTATATACTTAACTATAAATAACTATGAATAATAATATTATTAGGTTTGGTGTTTCAATAGAAAAAGATCTTTTAAAAAAATTTGATGACTATATCAAAAGTAAAAATTACGAGAATAGGTCAGAAGCTATAAGGGATCTCATAAGGGAAAATTTTGTAAAAGAAGATTGGATAGATACTGATGCCAATAAACTTGTTGCTGGAGCAATTATAATAGTCTATGATCATCACAAGAGGGAACTTGTTCATAATCTTATTTCAATTCAACATGATTATCAAGACATAATAATTACGACCCAGCATATTCACCTTGACCACCATAACTGTATGGAAATAATAGTTGTAAAAGGATTATTTAAAAGATTAGAAGAGCTGCAATCAAAATTAAAATCAGAAAAAGGAGTTAAGCATTCTACAATAGCAAAGTCTACGCTAGGTGAACAAATTTGATAAAAGAAATTGATAATAAGCATTCTAAACATTTTCATGATAGCCAATCTCAAGAAAGTACTAATCCCTATTCCTATAAACAGGTTGAAAGAAAAAGACTTCTAATCACGATAATTATCACTACTGTGGTTATGTTTATTGAGATAGCAGGCGGTATTTTTTCTAAGAGTCTAGCGCTTTTAAGTGATGCCGGTCATATGCTTACTCATTCTTTTGCTCTTTTTGTTAGTTTTATTGCTATATTATATGCTGCAAGAAAACCACCAGTTGATAAAAGTTTTGGTTTTTATAGGGTAGAAATTTTAGCAGCCCTTTTTAATGGGATAACTCTTATTATTATATCTGGTTTTATATTATGGAGGGCAATTTTAAGAATAATTAATCCCCATGAGATAGATATTGTAGAAATGTTAATCGTATCTTTAATTGGTCTTACTGCAAATTTAGTGTCTGCTTTTATTTTACATGGGTCAAGTAAAAATAGTTTAAATATCAAAAGTGCCTTTCTTCATATGATAGGGGACACAGCTTCTTCTGTTGCAATAATTATTGGCGGTATAGTTATTTATTATACAAACTTTTATTTATTAGATCCAATTTTATCTGTCTTAATTTGCATTGCTATTCTTTATTGGGCATTTATTTTGATAAGAGACAGTATGCAAATTCTAATGGAAACCACTCCCAAAGGCGTGGATGTTAAAAAGCTTGAAACTGAATTAATAAAAGAAATTGATGCTGTTAAGAGTGTGCATGATATACATATTTGGCAGATTACTGACAATATGTATTATATGACTGCGCATGTAGTTATTGATGATATGAACATACATGAAACGAGTTCAGTTTTAAATGATATAAACAATTTTTTAGCTGAAAAATACCATATAGGGCATCTGGTAATTCAGTTTGAAACCCATGATTGTCCTCCTCATAAATATAATTTAGTCTAATAGTTAAACCTAATAAATTTTTAAAGCTTGTATGTTTCTAAATTTTATGGTTTTTATTGTTCATTTAAAGCATTCACACATATTCTTTACTTTGATCATTGTAATACCTACAGTATTCTGATATTGGGCATATTTCACATTTTGGCCTACCAGCGATGCAGATCGCTCTTCCGTGAGCTATTATTTTATTAGAAAAATTTGTCCATTGATTTTCTGGAATTATTTTTTGGAGATCAAATTCAATCTTAACAGGATCTTTGTTGATAGTTAAACCTATTAGATTTGATATTCTCCTCATATGAGTATCTACAATAATGCTTTGCTTGCCAAACACGTTTGCAAGTATGACATTTGCTGTTTTTCTACCTACTCCGTGCAGTTTTGTTAAGTCTTCTATTGTATCGGGAACTTTGCCATTGAATTTGTTTATTAAATCTTGAGAACATCTAATAATAGAGATTGCTTTATTTCTATAAAAACCTGTGGATTTGATGTCTTCTTGGAGTTCCATTAAGTCTGCTTTTGCAAAATCTTCTGGGCTTTTATATTTTTTAAAAAGTTTTTTAGTTACTTTGTTTACAAGCTTATCAGTGCTTTGGGCAGCTAATATTGTTGCAATGAGTAGCTCAAATGGAGTTTTATATTCAAGAGAGGTAGCATTTGCATCAGGATAAGTTTTAGAGAGATTTTCAATTATTTTATCAATATTTTTTATAGCTTTTTCATAAGGAGATGTATAATTCTTTCCATAATTTTTTGCCATAAGTAGATCCTTTAATTTTAGTTATATAATAAGTTAAATTAATTTTTATAATTCTTATTTATTTAATTTTTTATTTTTTAGGCTAATTAAAAAGTTGCTAATACCGTCTACATCAAGGGTATTTACTATATCATCTTTTTCAAGCCAACCTTTTCTTGCTATATTTATTCCATATTTGTAGTTGTCTATATCTTCAAGTTTATGAGCATCTGGGTTAATAAATATTTTTACTTTTTTTTCTTTTGCATATTTGCAAAGTCTCCAATCCAAATCCAACCTAAAAGGATTTGAATTTATTTCAATAGCGACATTATTTTTGGCAGCAGCATTAATCACTTTTATCATGTCAACTTTATAAGGTTCTCTTGTAAGTAAAATTCTTCCTGTAGGATGAGCAAGAATAGTGGTATATTTGTTTTCAATTGCCTTAATTATTCTATTAGTCATTTCTTCCTCAGAAAGTGAAAAGCTGGAGTGCACAGAAGCTATTACAAAGTCAAATTTTTCAAGAATATCTTTGTCATAATCCAAACTTCCGTTAAGTGTAATATCAGATTCAATACCTTTAAATATTTTTATCTTCCCATTAGCTTTGCAAAACTCATCTATATCGTTTAAGTAATTATCTATGTTTTCAGATTTAACACCTCCTGCATAGTAAGCCGATTTACTATGATCGCTCACACCTGCATATTCAAAGCCCTTAGATAAAAGCTTTTCACACAATGCTTTCAAGGTTATGTTACCATCACTAAAAGTTGTATGAATATGAAAAATACCTTTTACATCTTTTTCTTCTACTAATTTTGGTAATGTTCCATCTAGCGCTGCTTTAAATTCGCCATTATCTTCTCGTAACTCAGGCTCAATATAATCCATGTTAAAAACCCTATAAATATCTGCTTCACTATCACATTTTATAAGTTTTTCTCCTTTAAATAAGCCGTACTCGTTTATTTTATATCCTGCATCTTTTGCTATTCCTCTTAAAACTGTGTTATGCTCTTTGCTTCCTGTAAAATGATGAAGAAGATATGGATAATTATTATCTTTTACAATTCTTAAGTCGGTATTGATTCCTGATTTTAGCCTTACTGAGCTTTTTGTATTACCTTTTGCTATTATTTCCTGCACTTCTGTAAAGCTAGTAAAATAATCCATAACTAAATTAGGGTCGGCATTTTCTTTAATTCCTGCTACCATATCTATATCCCTGACGGTTTCTTTTTTTCTTCTTAGGCTACCTGCTATGCTAGCTCTTACTATATTTTTATTTTCAAAAAGTTTATCAACAATTGCTTGTGCTTCATCAATAACATCTGAGAAAAGAAAAAATTCTTTATACCTTTTTAAATATTGAATTCCTTTTAAAATATTTTCTTGAGTTTTTTTGCCAAAATTTGGCAGATGAAGTAATTTATTCTCAGAAATTGCTTTTTCGAGTTCTGCAATACTTGAAATATTTAAATTATCAAAAAGGTATTTAGCCTTTTTTGGCCCTAATGTGGGTATTTTTAGAAGTTCGAGCATTTGTGGAGTAAAAGATTCCTTAAGCTCTTCATAAAAATCAAGTTTTTTATCTGATGCTAATATTAAGATATTTTCAGCTAAACTTTGGCCAATTCCTTTTATCTTTTTTAGCTCTTCTATTGTAGTTTTCTCATTAATTTCTATATCGCTTGTTTCAAGAGCTCGTGCCGCATTTCTATAAGCTCTTACTTTGAAGGGATTCTCATTTTTAAGCTCAAGCATTATAGCGATTTCTTCAAGTGATTTTATGATTGAATCCTTGTCCATGCTTTATCCATAGTTTTTAATAACAAAGTTTAATAATAAAATAATGCAAGCTTCTTTAATGCTTTTATTTTATCTTGCCTATCTATCCTACTTTTGTTGACTGCGCTGTTAAGTATATCTATAGATTTATTATAATTTTCTTTGTCAACAGGATATGGTATGCCATCTTTACCTCCGTGAGCAAAACTAAATCTTGCTGGATCTTTTATACTGTATGGTACAGAATAAATAAGCTCAGAAATTAATGCCAAGGCTCTAATGGTTTTTGGTCCAACACCTTGCATTGCAAGTAATTTTTCAAAGTTATCAGGTTTTTTATCATAAGTTGAGGTAAAAATTTTATATAACCTTTTTGTTTCTATATCAGAAAGCCTTATTCCATGTCTTTTAGGTAGAGTTGTTGCTTTTTCTAGATAATTATTAATTTTTGAAAGATCTTTTAGAATTTTTTCAGGTTTTTCATTTGAAATTTCAGTGATAACTTCTCTTGCTTTAGAACTTTCTTTTGCAGTTAAATTTAGAACTTCTGATTTTAAATCACAGCATATAGCATTATGAGGTTCGCATACAAAGTCATTGACTTTATCATTTATCCAATGATATCTTCTAGCATATTTTGTTTCTTCATTCATACCTTGCTGAATTACACCCCAGTTTTTTCCATCTTTTGTGAATATAAAGGTATGATGATAAAGTTGATATCCGTCCTGAAGTGCATTACTATCAACCTTTGCGACAATTTTGCTTGTATAAATTAAATTTTTGAAGTCAATTCCTTCTTTCTCAGAAGCTTTTTCTATTTCAGCAGGGGTTTTTCGGGATGTTCCTCCTTTGCCTCCAGCGATATAAAGTCCAATATCTTTTTCAAGACCTCTTGCAGCCTCTTTTAGTGCTCCGCATACAGTGGTTGTTACCCCACTTGAATGCCAATCAAAACCTAATACACATCCTAATGCCTGAAACCAGATAGGATCAGAAATTCTACTAATTAATTCTCTAGGACCATATTCCTCCGTAATTAAAATTAGTATATCTCTTGAAAGCTTTTCCATTTTCTCAAATAACCAAGCCGGTGCTTTACCTGAATGTAATGGAAGGTTTGTTATTCCTGTTCTCATTCTTAAAATAGACTTAAGTAATTTTTTTAATAAAATTTTATCTTTAGTATAGTTTTGTATATAAGACTGATAGAATTATTTAAAAAATTAGTGTAATATAGCTTCTTAATTTTTTAAAATTATTATTTACTTTAAATATTTTTAAATTTATACCGAAACATTAAAGATAATCTTTTATATCAGTTATTATAAACAAATAAAAAAATAAATAATAATTTTAATTTTTTTAAAAGGGTTAATTAATTTTAGAAAAGATAATTCTAGAATAAAGATATGATTAATTTGAAACTTTCTTCATTGCTGACTGCTATTTCAGAACTTTCAAGATTGAAATCTAATGGAAGTAAAACTGTTATTAATTTAACTCATGCTGCCAGAACTATAAGGGATTTTGAAGGTGATATTTATGAGGCTTTCTTAAAAGGAGAAGTTGAAAATTTGCCTGGAATAGATGACTTTTCTTTTAATTTGATAAAAGAATATTTTGAAACTGGCAAAATAAATTTGTTTGAAGAGATAAAGGAAAAGTATTCGGAGGAACTTATAAGAATTATAAGAGTCAGCGGATTAGGCGCAAAGAGAGTCTTTAATATTTATGAAAAGCTTAAAATAAATACCTATGAGGATCTAAGGAATTTTTTTAGTTCTAATTATGATTTTCATAATTTTGAAGTTAATTTTGGGATAAAACCTATATATCTTGAAAGGCTAAAGTACTCTCTTAATTATTTTGAAAGTTTTAAGAACAAATACCCAAGATGGTTGATATTAAGATATGCTCAAAAAATTGTTAATGGACTTTTGGAGTATAAAGAAATTTTATATTTAAAAGTAGTAGGTTCAGTTAGAAGAAGAAAGTCTTACGTTGAAGATATTGATATATTAATTTTGCCAAATTTTAATAAAGCCGGGATTAATATTGAAAAATCGCTTGAACTCCTTAAAAAAATTAAAAATGAAAGTTTTATAAAAGAGGAGATAAGTAAAGATATTAGAAATGAAAATGTAAGTTCTAAGTTTAAAACTATTTTTGGGCCAAATATTGAGATAATAATAACTTCTGAAGACAGATATGTTTATGATCTTATTTATACCACGGGAAGCAAAAAGCACCTAGATAAATTAGATAAGTATATAAAAAAAGCAAATTTATTTAATAAAGCACCCCATGAAAATAAGGCCAATAAAAGGACGAATTCCCTACTTGAGGAGTTGGCTTTAAATAAAAATTCTGAAATTAAAAATAAAAGTAGATATGAAGTTGAAGTGTTTGAGAATGACAATTCTATATGTTTGCCTGAGAAAGAATTTTATGAATATTTGGGGCTTGATTATATTTATCCAGAACTACGAGAAGGGATAAATGAGGTAGAACTTTCATCAAAGAATAATCTTCCTAATTTAATTAAAATTAGTGATCTGAAAGGTGATTTACATATTCATTCCAATTTAAGTGATGGTATATTAAATATGGAAGAAGTAATGAAGAAAATTAAAAAATTTGGTTATGATTATATCTCATTTTCTGATCATTCTGAGAGCAATACTTACGGGAATGGCCTTTCCATAAGGAGGCTTAAGGAAAAGAAAGAATTTATTGACAACTTAAACTCTAAAAACAGAAAAATTACTTTTTTATATGGCTCTGAAATTGAAATCAATGAAGATGGTAGTCTTGATTACCCACAAGAAGTAATTTCAAGTTTTGATTTTGCTATTGGTTCCATACATAAAGGATTTAGTTTAAGTTTTGAGACTAATGATAAGAGAATAGAAAGAGCTATGCAAAATGAAGATATCGATGTGATTGCTCATCCAACCGGAATTGTTTTTGGCAATAGAGCTCCTTATTTTGTAAATATGGAAAACCTTATAGAACTTGCAAATAAATACAGAAAAGCATTAGAAATAAATTCATATTATTTAAGGCTTGATTTAGATGAAGAAAATTCAAGGAAAGCAAAAGAGTCAGGTGTTTTATTTTCAATAGATACAGATTCGCATAGAGAAAATAACCTTGATATGATAAGACTCGGGGTTGATATTGCAAGAAGAGCGGGAATTGAAAAAGAGCAGGTAATTAATACCCACTCACTGGATAAATTAAAAAAATGGAAGAAAACAAGGGAAATTTAAAAATGTTTTGATTATTTTTTAAATTTAAAAACATCTTTGTTTTGAAAATCTGGGATAAAAGGATCTTCTTTTTCATCTGAAGAGAAAGAACTAAATTCTTGAAAAGAACCAAAAGAAAGGCCCAGTTTTTCAGCATAATTTAGAATTTCTTTGTATTCTCTAAAATTTATTCTTCTATTTAACTCAGGATATTTATATGCTTTGTATAACGGGCGATATTGAGACATTATGCTAATATAAACATCGGTTGAAAGCTCATTTTTTATGAAATCAAGAGACTTTTTTACTTCCCCAATATTATTTGGCAATATTAGTAGTCTAACAATTAGCCCCTTTTCAGCAACACCTTCAGAGTTTAACTTTAGACCTCCTACTTGATTATACATTTCAATAATAGACCTTCTGTTGTTTTCGACATAATTTTTGACCCCAGAGTATTTAAAAGCATATTCATCAGTATTATATCTGATATCTGGCATATAAATATTAATATAGCCTTTTAGCATCTTTATAATTTCAGTTCTATCATAGCCTCCTGAGTTAAAAACTATTGGTAGTTTTAAATTTAAGTTATCACGTGCAATTTTTATTGCTTCAGCTATATTTGCTATCCAGATTGTAGGTGACACAAGGTTTACATTATGGCACTGTTTATCTTGTAAATCTATCATTATTTCGGCTAGTTTCTCGTTACTCACTTTTTGATAATTGTTTGTATTATATTCTTGGCTTATTTGATAATTTTGACAGTAAATGCAGCTCATGTTGCACTTGGTAAAAAAAATTGTACCAGAACCCCGAAATCCTGAAATTGGAGGTTCTTCACCATAATGCACTATAACTGATGAAATTTCAGCTGTTGAGCCTGCCTTACAAACGCCCAGTTCACCTTTAATTCGGCTACTACGGCATTTATGAGGGCAAAGAACACAACTATTTAGGATTTTCATGAAGTCCATTGTTCTTGTTTTGCTTTCTATAAATGCAATTTAGATGGTTTTATTTTTTGAAGGTTTCCTTGTCTTCAGCAATTTTTATTTTTTGTTCTTTATCAAGAGCATAAGCAAAGTTTAAAACCTCGTTTATTATTGTAGGATTATTATACAGTATTTCCTTTATTTTATGAATTCTATACTCAATAAAATATTCAGGAGGTATATTTAGTGCTCTTGATATAGTTTCTATAGTTTCTATAGGAGGACATTTTTTCTTTTTAATTATTTTACTAAAGTAACTATAATTTAAATTAGTTTTAGCCCCTAAACTTCTTAGTTTAATTTGTCTTTCTTTAATTATTTGCGATAACGCTTCACTAAATATTTTATCAGAATATTCCATACAAAAGATGTTTTGTTGTTTATAATTAAAGCCCCTTATATAGTTTGTAGTAATAGTAAAACAATAAGTTTTTAGAGGTAAGGCTGTTTGGGGTTATTTAGTTGACAATTTAGTCAAATTATATATAAATAGGCCAGGCCAATTTTGAAAAAGCAAATTCTAATGAAATAAAAACTTTTACAGCTAAGCCGAGAAAGAAGATAATTCTGTTGGTTCTTGCAAGATGCGGTTATATTAATAGTTCTATCAATACTTCGTGAGAATGCATATAAAATTGAGGAAAGGCTTATAAAAAATTGTTCAAGAATAAAATTTAAAAAGATTCCAACAAATGTTTTAGTTGGCATTGCTATAAAAGAAAAAGCAAGTGATATAGAAATTATAGGTATTGAAAAATTATATTTACCTAATCAGTCCATCTTTTTGTTTAAATATACATACTAAACACAATAATAAGATATTAAAATATTATTTGTATTATTAATTAAATGTGATATTATGTATTTAATCATTAATGTTTTTATATAAATTTGCAAAAAAGCCTTTTGAAAAATTTAAAACTGAATGGTATAAAGTTTTGGCCTGTTGATGAAAGACCTAGGGAAAAACTAATTAAATCAGGCACCGATATCCTTACAAATGCCGAACTTATTTCTATCATTATAGGGACTGGTGTTAATACAAAAAAGGGTTCTTATTCTGCAATTGACCTGGCAAAAAATCTTATTAATAAGTTTGAAAATTTGAAAAATATTAGTAATGCTGGATATAATGAGCTACTGGAGATTCCTGGACTAGGTAAAGCTAAGGCATCAAAAATTCTTGCTGCTATTGAGCTTGGTAGGAGAATACAATCGGAGAAAAATGGGAATAACACAAAATTCAGATGCAGCGAAGAAGTTGCAAATTATTATATCCCGCTTATGAAGGACTTAAAAAAAGAACAATTTAAGGTAATTTTGCTTGATATAAAAAATAAAGTTATAAAAGATATTCTTATTTCACAAGGAAGCCTTACATCAAGTATAGTTCATCCAAGAGAAGTTCTAAAACCTGCTATACAGGCAAGTGCTGCATCTGTTATTTTTATACATAATCATCCAAGTGGCGACCCTGAGCCTTCAACAGACGATATTGAAATAACAAATAGATTATACAAATCTTGCAGCATATTAGGGATAAACCTTTTAGATCATATTATAGTAGCTGAAAATGGATATTATAGCTTTAAACAGAAAAATCTCTTATGAGGAATATATTATCCACACAGCAGTTTTTTCTGGCAGTTCCTCTTTAGTTATTTCAAAGTTTTTGCTAAATTCTTTTACACTAATATTTTTCGGTATATTATTTTTAAAAGGATTAATGTTATCAACCCTAAGCATTGTATCTTTTTCCTTAAAGTGCATAGGTATAGCTATTTTAGGTTTTAAGATTTCAATTAGATTTACTGCTTCTTTTGCATTTATAGTAAATATCCCACCAACTGGAATAAACATGATGTCTAGATCCTTTAATTCATTTAAAACATTTTCATCAGGAACATCTCCAAGATCACCTAAATGAGCGAATTTTATTTCATCCACTATGAATTTAAAAATTATATTTTTACCTCTTGCCATACCTTTTGATTTATCATGATAAGAGTTAAAGCCATTTATTTTTACATTTTTTATTTCATAGCTTCCAGCATTTTTTATGATTTCTGGATTTCCCTTAAATAGTGAAACATTATTATGATCATAATGCGAATGAGATACTAAAACTATATCAGCAGATACAACAGGTAATGGGCTTTTAACACTCTCGTCATAGGGGTCAGTTCCAATTTTTGTTCCCTCGGTAGATGTTATTAAAAAAAATGAATGGCCGTAAAAATTTATTTTAGTTTTTATGTCCATTTTACCTCCCCAAATTTAAATAATCTAAATTAATAGTAAGCTTGCCTGTATGTACTTAAATTAATATTAAGTGTTAACCTAACTTGTTATCAATGTATATTATATAATATGTTATTATTATATTAAATTAAAAAGTTTCATGCTCTGATAGAGCAAAGAAGTAAATATCTATTTTCTAACTAAATTTGAAAAAGCTTTAGTTTTAAATATCAAATTTGATTTTTGCAAAAGATTTGACTAAATTTATTATTTTTATTAATATTAGCAATTGCTAATAGCAAGCAATTAATTGGGCCCATAGCTCAGCTGGTCAGAGCAGCGCACTCATAATGCGGAGGTCCCAGGTCCGAATCCTGGTGGGCCCACCAGGATGAAATGCTTCTTAAAGAATTTACAACTTATTTCGATGGTCTTTTTTGCAGTGAACTTGCACTAGAGTGGGATAATGTTGGTTTAATTATTGGAAATGAAGAAAAAAAAATAAAGAAAATTTTAATCGCGCTTGATATAAATTCTAATGTTTTACAAGAAGCTCTTAATTTAAATATAGATTTAATCATTAGTCACCATCCTTTAATTTTTAAGCCCATAAAGAATATTGTTTCAAGTAACCCTATTGGGAAAATAATTCTTAACCTTATTGGAAATGATATTGCTGTCTATAGCGCGCATACTAATTTTGATTTATTTAAAAATGGAATTAGTGATTATGTGGTTAAATTATTAAATCTTCAGAATTTAGAAAATTTTATGCCAATTAGTGAAAAATGGTTTAAATTTGCAATATTTGTTCCAAAAGAATTTCAAGAGAAAGTTAGGGAAGCTATGTGTGAGGCTGGTGGAGGCAAATGGGAAGATTACTCTTGCTGCACTTTTAATACTGAAGGTACTGGTACGTTTAAACCAGGTGAAAGTTCTAATCCATTTACAGGTGAGAAGGGAAAATTGAGCTATGTTGATGAGGTAAAAATAGAATGTATAATTTCTGAAAAAAAACTTCCATATCTTTTAAAATCTGTTTTAGAAGTTCATCCTTATGAAGAACCGGCCTATGATATCTACCCTTTATATAATAAATTTGAATCTGGAGGAATAGGAAAATTAGGTAATCTTTTAAAACCACTGGATGAAAAAGAGTTTTTTAAATTTATAACTAGCAAGTTGAGGTTAAAAAATTTTAGATATATTTGTAATGAAAAAAATCAGGGTAATAAGATTTTAGTTAATAAAGTGTTGTTACTAAATGGTAGTGCAAATTCTCTTATTAATGAAATTTTAAGTACTAACTTTGATGCTTTAATCTGCGGTGAGATTGATTATCACAATGCCCAGATTTTAGCTGAAAAAAATCGACTTGTAGTTGAGATTGGACATGGAGAATCAGAGCTATTTTTCGTAGATATTGTGTATAATATGCTTATAAAATTTAAAAAAAATGTTAACCCCGATTTAAAAATTTTTAAAAGTGAACAATCCTGTAATTTATGGAGGTATTTTTTTGAATAACATAAGTTTTGATTTTTTAGAATTATATAAGTTGCAGCTTGTTTTAAACAAAATTAAATTTCATGAAAAGAAGATTGAAAAAATAAAAAACGATGAGGAATTGAAAAACCATGAAACAGAATTAAATAATGCTTTAAAAAATTATGATGAATTAATTGAGAAGTATAACATTCTTGAAAGAGAAAGAAAAAAGCTTGATGATGAGTTAAGTTTGAAAGATGATAAGATAAGAAGAAATGAACAAAAATTGGCAAGCGGGTCTATTACAAGTGCTAAAGAAATTGTAAGTTTGCAGGAAGAAATAGAAAGTATAAAAAAATTTAATTCGGATTTAGAGAATAAAATACTTGAAATAATGATAGAAATTGATGATTTAAATGAGGAAATAAAGTTAGAAAAAGAAAAAAAAGAAAAGTTAGAAGCTTATGTAAATAAATTAAAATCAGAAATAAACGAAAAGGTTAGCGTAGAAGAAGAAAAGCTTAATAGCTATAAAGATGAGAAAGAAAGAATTTTAAAAAAAATACCCGAGGAATTTATAAATAAGTTTAATGAAATTTCTGAAAAAAGAAATGGTATTGCAATTGGAATTTTAAAAGACAGGTTGTGCTTAGCTTGCAATATGGAAATGTCAACGACAGAGGCTATGAAAATGGATAGCTTTGATGAAATCTATAGATGTCCTAATTGCAAAAGGATGATAATTAAATATAGAGAAGAAGTAGATAAAATTATTGAAGAATATAGTGAGTGAGCAATGAATAAAAATTCATTTGGATACCTATTGATAAAAAATGATAAAGACATAATAGAATGAATAGTTAATGCCTGAAGAAACTTATTCAGAAATTCAAGTTTTCACAGATGGTGGTGCAAGAGGTAATCCCGGTCCTGCAGCAATAGCTGTTGTTGTATTTGATGATCAAAATAGAAAAATAGAAGAAACAGGAAGATTTATAGGTAATACTACTAATAATACTGCAGAATACCTTGCTTTTTTAGAATCTCTTGAACTAATAAAGAAATTCAATTTTTTTAGAGTAGTTTTTAATACAGACAGCAGTCTTGTCTACAATCAGTTAAAAGGAAACTGGAAGATAAAAAAAGATAGCTTAAAACCAATTGTTAAAGAAATAAAAGACAAGCTAATGGGTATCCCAAATTTCTACATTAATCTAATTCCTCGCGAGAAAAACAAAGATGCTGATAAAATTGTAAATGAGATTTTAGATAATTTGCTTAAATAATTTGCATTTTTTGCTAACCTGTTTGTAATAAACGCTAAGCTAGTCAACTAATATATTAAAATGACAAATAAAGGCGATTGCATGATAATCCATGATTATAATTTTTATAACTTTACCTTCAAAGCTTCAGATGGTCAAATAATTCATGCGTACAAGTGGATACCTAAAAATGATGGTAACCTAAATGGCAATCAAATAAAAGCAGTTTTACATATTGTTCACGGAATGGGAGAACATGCAAGAAGGTATTCAGAATTTGCTCAATATCTTAATAGCTTTGGCTTTGCAGTTTATGCTTTTGATCAAAGAGGGCATGGAAAAACTGCAGGTGGTCCTAATAAATTTGGTCATCAAGCAGATAAGAATGGCTGGATGTTAGTTGTTGAAGATATCAGGCAGTTAACAAAAATAATAAGAAAAGAAAATCCTGAATGTAATCTATTCCTTTTTGGACATAGTGCAGGCTCATTTCTCATTAGAGATTATGCTATTTCATTTCCCAATGAAGTAAATGAAGGAATAGATGGTATAGTTTTATCTGGCACTGCTGCCTCTCCTGGAATTGCAGGATATATTGGTATATTACTTGCGAAATATTTAATAAAAAAGGGAGGTCCAAGTGTAAAAAGTCCGTTGCACAGAAGTTTGACATTTGGAAGATTTAATAAACATTTTAAACCAAACAGAACTACTGCTGACTGGATAAGTAGAGATAGTGAAGCTGTTGATAAAATACTTAGTGATCCATATTGTTACACTTTGTTTAGCGCAACTTTTTATATGGATTTAATAAGGTCGAATCTTAGAATTAACAAATTTCAAAACATCAAAAAGATGCCTAAAGAAGTTCCAATACTTTTAATTTCTGGAACCCAATGTGCTGTTGGAAATTATTCAAAGGGTATAAAAAAAGTTTATGAAAGTTTCATCTCTGCTGGTATGAAAGACGTAACACTTAAACTTTATCAAGGGGCAAGACACGAGCTAATAAATGAGTTAAACAAACAAGAAGTTTATGATGATATAAAAAGCTTTTTATTAGATAAAATTAGGTAAAAGTAATTAATATAATGAAATTAAAAATTTCCAAATATTAATTTGCATTATTTCAGAATTGGTTAATCCTCAATAATTATTTTATCAGAGAATATGAATAAAATCTTTAATTCGCTATCTTCCTTGGTTATTATTGTATGTTCGGTATTTTTTTGGATATGTAAAAAATCTGATTCTTTGACGTCTATTAAACTGTTATTTATTTTAATTTTGCCTTTCCCAGATATTACATAAAGAACTTCTTCTACATTATGCATATGAGTTTTAGAAGTTTTATTTTTGTCAAATTT
>Ga0255347_1001957_pt1 | contig 30692 bp, 40 predicted proteins | sample wastewater_treat_2_FD_192479 | JGI IMG/M metagenome (GOLD analysis project Ga0255347, IMG submission 192479) | Wastewater microbial communities from Lulu Island WWTP, Vancouver, Canada - plant24 | ecosystem: Engineered > WWTP > Wastewater > Unclassified | place: Canada: Vancouver, British... | reverse complement strand
AAGTTTCGGTAGTATATTAGATAAATTAGATAAAATTTTACTAGACGTTTTTGATTATGGTAAATATAGTGGGGCTATGTCTAAAGCAGGTTCAGAAGCCGTTCCTGTAATAGGAACTTTAATTGGTGGGGTTGCAGGTTCGGCTATTGAGGGTTTAGTTTGGTTATTTAAACCTAGAGAAGGTGGTAGTAATTTTACTAAATTTGTTAATTTTGCTAATTCTGGTTTATTAGCCTTATTTTCAATAACTCCTTTAGGTAAAAAGTTTTCAAGATTTGGTTCTGGTATTATACCTATATATGGAACTATTGTAGGTGGAGTAATAGGAACAGTTATTGAAGCTGTGATAAGTGGATTTAAAATACAAGTAAGTTTATATAAAACTTTATGGGGTTTTGTAAAGGATAAAGTTGGAGTATTTTTTACTGGAATAAAAAACATATTAGGAGATTTTTTTAAACCTGTAACAGATAAAATTACTTCTTTTATTGAATCAGAAAATAAATGGGAGTGGATAAAGGATGAGTTTAAAGAGTTAGGTAAAAAAATATTTGGTGGTATAATAGATAAAGTAGATTCTTATTTAAAACTAGATGAAAAATGGGAATGGGTAAAAGAGGGTGTAGGTAAATTAGTAAGTGGTATTATGGATTTTGTTAATAGTATATTTTCTTTCTTTGATTACGCGGGGGATGTAATAGGTAAAGAGGGGGTATTAGGGGGTTTAGTAGCATTAGGTTCAGATATGGTTAGTGGGTTTAAAGGCTATAAAACTTGGGATATACAAAAAGCAGGTTTAGAAAAAGTGGGTATAAATTATGATGGTAATGTTTTGAAAAAGATGGAGGAGTTAGAAAAACAAAATCCTACTGTAGTTCAGGAATACAAGAATAAGATGATAGATACTACAGTTATGGAGGAATATTTAAAAAAATTAGTAAATGCTGTTACTGCTACCACCTCCCTTAATCCTATTGTATTTACTAATGGTACGGAAATTAGAAATGTATATAGTACAGTAGAACTACCACCATCGAGGGAGTAATTAAAAATGATAGCAAGAACAGGGGATAGAGTAGAAATATATAATGTAAAAGATTCAAAGGTAACAATAGTAAATAAATTTTTATATTTAGATAATGATTTTACAATATCTTTAAGTTCTGCTTTTCAAGAATTAGTTCCTAGTGAAGGTCTTGGTATATTTAATCAAATTACGAGCGCTATAAGTTTGGCTACTAAAGGAAAATTTTCTATTAGTACCTCTTATAAGGAATTTGGATTACAAGTTTGGCAAAAAACAGACCCTCTATCATTTAATTTTACTGTTTCATTACATAGAATAACAAATTCGTATCTTGATGTATTTTTACCAGCTAAAAAGTTAATGAAAATTCCTTTACCTATTGATATGGGTAATAATAAAGAAGGTATAAGAGGGTTAGGATTACTACCTCCTGGACCTAATACGGTTGAAATTTTAAGTGAGGGTAAATATCTTTCATCAGGGTATCTTTATAAAATAAAAATAGGTCAATTAAGGTTTTATCCTGTTATGATTAAAAAAGTAGAACCGACTTTTTCGTTAGATATAGATGATACAGGGTATCCTGTTAAATGTACTTTATCTATTGATGCTCAAGGTGTATATACGGCAACAACAACAGATATAGACCAAATGGATAATTATATGAATGGGGCTGCTATTATTTAATAAAATAAAGGATTATATATAAAATGACAAATAGATATAATAAAATAAAAGAATCAACAATACAAGATACAGAATTTAATGATTACTACCCTGATATAATGACTTTTCCAATAAACAGATTTAAAATAGACAAGAATATAAATTCAAACGTATATTATCTATCTCAGTTTAATATAGATAGATTTGATTTACTACATTATAATATTTATACTGTTCCTTATTTTGATGATATAATATTATGGTTAAATGATGTTTATTATAAAAACGATTTAATTGTAAATCAGGAGTTATTATTTCCTGAATATAAAGACTTGGCTAATTTTTTTATAAAGGATATATAAGATGTCCGTTTATAAAGATAGTTTAGAATTAGTTATTAAAATAGATAATAGAGAATTAGATATTAGTCCTAAATCGTTTTCCTTTTCTATAAGAGATTCAATATATAAATTGTATAGTGAGGGTAGTTTAAAAATATTAGATAGCTCTGGTATAATGCAAGAAATAGGGGTATTTACAGAGGGTTTGGAAGTTGAAATAGATTATGGACTTAAAGATGAAACTATTTTAAAATCTAAATTTGTTATGGTAGACGATGATTTAGAGGTTAGTACAAGTCAAACATATATAGCGGGAACAGTTAATTTAAACTTATTTAATCCCTATTATAATTATCAAAATATATTAAGTAAATCATACCCTAATAAAAGTATAAGTGATATTGTTAGGTTATTAGCAAATAGATATGGTAAATTTAGTAAAACAAATATAGATGGAACAGGTAATATATTAAATTGGTATCAACCTTTAATGACAGATTCAGAGTTTATAAATAAAATATTATTACCTAATGCTTATAGTAAATTATATAGTGATTACCCTTTTTTTTGTTATATAAATAGTAATAATGAATTTAATTTTAAAAATTATAAAAGTTTAATTTCACAACCCCCAATCAAATTAAAGTTTATAAGTGATTCTACTAAAAATCCTGAAAAAAATACAATAACTTATTATAGAAGATTTTCAGAGGGTAATATAAATTTACGAACATTTAAAAATAGGAAAACATATTATCAGGATATAACTAATGGCACATTTACAGAGGAGGAGGATAGTTTTACAGATTATCCTAATATTAGTAATAGAAAAACACAGATATTAAAAACAGATAATATAATAAATTATTATAATTTAGGTAAAAAATTAGTTAGTAAAAATAGAGGATATGAAGATAATATAGAGGGTAGAAAAGTTTTTAGTATGAGAAACGCTATTGGTATTGAAAAGTTTTTAGTTGTTATCCCCTTAAATGTAGAAATATTTGCAGGTAAATTAGTTGAATTAGAAATACCTATGATAAGTAATAAAGGTAATGAAGATTTATCTCAAAGATATTGTGATAAATATTTAGTAGAAAGAGTTGACCATACCTGGGATTGTGGCAGGGAAATAAGTTATACTCAATTAGTTATAAGTCGTAGATATACAAAATATCAAAACGATAATATATATAAAGATAAAGTTTTTTAACTATATTTTAAAATAACAAAAAAGGAGTTTTTTATGAAATTAGTAAGAATTAAAGAAGAGAGTGATAAAGAAGTTGTTAAACAAATTATTAAAAATTTAGGGGATAGTTTTAGTAAAGATAATGAATCTCAAATGAAAGGGGGTTCAATTATTAAAAGGTTTAGCTCTATCTAATGAAGATTTAGCAAACGAGTTTATGAAAAAACTAGATACTGCTACTACTGAAATAAGTAAAGAGCTTTTAAAATAAATTATTTTAGGATAAAATAAATGGTTTATAGAGTTGCTAAAGTTATTGATAATAATGATCTAGACAAAGAGGATAAAATAAAAGTAAGAATTTATCCTGAGTTTATAGATATTAAAGATAGTGAATTACCTTGGATATACCCATATAGTAATGGTAAGGATGGGCAAAAAGATGTAGGTAAAAGACAGATACCTGAAAACGATAGTTATATAAGGGTTGTTATTTTAGATAATTTTTGGCAAGAAATCTTTTATGTAGAAGGACAATTTTTAACAGATAATAAATTATATACTTTATTTGATACTAGCTTAAAAAGTAAAGTATCTGAAATAGGAGTTCAAACATATCCACAACCTAATATAATTGAAACTTTTAGTGATGGTAGTTGTGAATTTAGAAATACGGATACGGGGGAGTATTGTTTATTACATAATTCTGGTAGTTATTTTTTTATAGATAAAGACGGTAAGGTATATATAAATAGTGGAAGTAACGAAATTAAATTATATAATAGTGTTAATTATATAAAAATAGTAAGTAATCAAATAGAACTTAATGGTAATACTGAAAATGCTATATTAGGAACTACTTTATATAATTTACTTATTTCACTTTGCACTACTATTGCAACAGCAACTTCTGGTAATATGGCTCAAAATGCCGCGGGGATAGAAACTATTAAAACTGCTTTTTCAACTTTCAATGGCTTATTATCCACAATAAAAAGTAATAAAGTTAAATTATCATAACTAATAAAAACTTTAATATAAAATTTTATAACTATAATAATATATTATTTTATTAAGAATAGGGTTATAAAATTTGTCTTTGCAATCTCAAATATATGATTCAGATTTAATTGGTAGCATTAATGTAAATGGAAAAGTAAAAGAGCTTTGGAATAAAGACGCTTTAGATAATGCTATAAAATTATGGATTATATCTAGTAATGGGGAGTTATATAGAAATCCAAGAAAGGGTGGATATGTAGTTCCATACTTATCAAAACCAATGTCAGATGATAATAGAGATATGATTACTTTTCAAATAAAAAGAGGGTTAGAAGAAGACTTTGTTCCTTATTTTATAGTTTCTACTGTTGATGTTAAACCTAACTATGAAAATAAAAGATGGGATATATATATAGAAGGGTATAGCCCTAATTATAAAGAGTTTACACAATTAAATATAAGTATTAAAAATTTAGTATAGAAAGAGGTTAATATGCTTCGATTCGACGCGGATGCAATTAAAAGAAGAATAAGAGAAAGATTAAAGTCAAAAACATCATTTTCAGATATATTACTATTTGGGACTAATTCAAGGTTAATAGATTCCTTTAGTGAGGAATTAGCTTTTTTAGCCCTATATGATGAATATTTAACAAGAGAAATGAAATGGGGATTAGCAAGAAATTTAACTTCTTTAGTAGGTGGTAGTTTAATTCATAATTATAAAGTTAAAAGAAAAATAGGGGCTTCTGGTTATGTAAGAGTTTCTTTAAATGAAACGTATATTGAATTATATGATTGGGAAGATGATTTGGAATATATAACTGTGGGTGAACAAGTTGCTTATAAAAATAAATTTTATCAAAGATTAAATCACGATTTAACTTCTACAAGTATTGGAAAAAAACCTGATAGTCAACCCTTATATTGGACTAGACTAAATGTAGCTCCTGCTTTAAATATTACTATACCTAAATATACTTTATTTTCTAGTAGTGATTATAATTTTGTTAGTGTGGAAGCAACATCCCTAACGACGGGGGATGATTATATTGATGTTTTATGCGTTGAGGGGGACTATACTGTTTATTCTACCACAGCTTTAGGAAATGCTAACGAAGAGTTTTTAATAACAGAATCTAATATTGAAAATACTTATTATTCTTTAGCTGTAAATGGTGTTGATTGGACAGAAACTACTAATTTATTATTACAAGGCAATAACGATTTATATTATGAAATAGAAAACTATATAGATATGACAGGCGTTTATGTAAAATTTGGTAATAATATACACGGTAAAAAATTAAGCGCAGGGGATACTGTTGAATTTACATATATTAAAACTAATGGAGCATTAGGTAATATACAATCAAGAGGATTAATTGATACTATTGATTCAACATTATATTATTCTAATGGAACAGTAGCCGATATTTTTTGTTATAATACAGATTTACTAGCAGGAGGGGAGGAAATTGAGGATATAGAATCTGTAAGAATTAACTCCCCAGCAGTATTTCAAACAGGGGATAGAGCTGTTACCATTGATGATTATAAAACAATTATAAGTAATTATGCTAATATATTATTTGTAAATGTTTGGGGAGCTTATGAAACAAATATTGATAATAATAATGATGTTTGGACATTTATACCAGGAGAGGAAAATGTAGTTCACGTAGCCGCTATAAAAAATGACGAAACAGAATTAACAGATGGAGAAAAAACAGATATTATAACATTATTAAATAATAGTAAACCCCCAACAGATATTATACAATTTGAGGATATAGAAATTATAAAAATAATATTTGAGGTTGTAGCCTATATATCTGATACTTCCTATACTTTAGACTATGTTAGAAATTTAATTTCAGAAACTTTATCAGATACTTATGATTTAGCAAATATGGGTTTTTTTAAGCAAATATATTTTTCAGATTATCAAAGATTAATAGACGAAGTTGAAGGGGTTGAATATCACGATACAACTGTTAAATTTTTAAAAGAATTTGATTTAACAACAAACGCTTTTTCAGGTAGTTTAAATTTTACAAATATAACTCCTTATACTGTTTATCTATACGATTATAATGAAGTAGCATTAACCAGTACACTAATTGCTCAAGATGATGGTTCTGGTAATTTTACGGCAATTTTGGGTACAGTTGTTGGTCAAATTACTTATTCAAGTGGATTAATATCTGTAACAAATTTGGGTTCAATAGGTGTAGGTCATACTATTAAAGTTTATTATGCAATAGATAGTAATAATATTATATTAACAAAAAGATACCATTTATTAGATTATTGTGATGAATCTACTTATGAATGTAATTATATATTAAGAAAATAAAAATGGTAAAGGATATTAAATGTCTAATAATGTTGATTTAAAAAAATATTTGCCAGCTTCATTGAAAAACGATTATTGGATTGATTTATGTGATGCTTTAAGTGTAGAATTAGATTTATTTAGAGAGTATAGAATTGATTATAAAAAGTTTTACTATGATATAAAATATTTATTTGATAATTATTCTTCTTTTGATAGTATAAAAACAAATTATGTATTGAATAGGTTTTTAGAAATCATAAAAGAATTTAATTCTAATACAAATAGACAAGTTGACGATTCATTAGACTTTTTATATAATGAAGTAAGAGCTATTGTTTTAAAAATAAAAAACAAAGGAACTTATTTTGGGTATAATTATAATTTTAGAAATATAAATAAATTAGGTTATGTATATAATTTATATTATAATACTTTTAATCTAGTAAAAGCATTAGATATAAACGGGGCTAATGGAGTTATAGCAAATTTAAACTTAGCCGATTATACTCTACCATTTACAGGATTAACTCCAGATTTATTTTACAGTTTATTTGTTAATGAAAATTTTATACTAGATACGGGGTTGCATTTAGATGAGGAACATACTGTTGATGGAAGAAAATGGTATTTAGATTATAATGATTATAGCCAACCTTCTTCACATTTAGCAATAGAATATATAGCTGATGAATTAATAGTGGAGGATACTATTAATTATTTAATGACCCCTACATATTTTGAATATTTATTAGGGTCTTCCTTATATAATAGAAAAGTTATAAATACTTTACATATTGGAGTTCAATTAAATTTATTATTAAAAAATTCTATATATTATGATTATACTTCAGGAGATACTCACTCTATACCTACTTTGGAAACTAATTGTATAACTACTGATTATTATAATAAAAGTGTTTTAAGCGGAATGAGTGTTAATGATATGTTTTATTATATGGTAGGGGGAGTAGGTAAAAAGAATTTAACGAGTAAAAATTATCCTAATCTAAATGAGGAAGTTTTTGGTTATTGGAGTTTTGATGAGGATTATGGGGATACTTTTTATGATACAGGAATAAATTATAATAATGGTTTATTATATGGTAGTTATATACGACAAAAAGGAGAAATAGGAGGAGAAGTTTATTTTGATGGGGTTACTACCTACGGAAAAGTAGATTCTATGTCTCTTTTTGCTCCAGAAAATTATATAACAATTAATACTTGGTTTAGAGCCGATAGTTTAGATATGAATGAAACTTCGTATTTTTTTTATTTAGCCGCTTTACATCCTTATAGTGATTTTATGTATTGTTACTATACAAAATCTACAAAAACATTAACCTTTAAGGCTTGGACAAAATTTGGAGATTCAGATGTTCCTGTTCGTATGGTTCCAATAGTTATAGGAGATTTAGATATAAACGATACTAATTTATTAACGCTAGTAATAGACGAGACAACATACCCTTATAAGGCCGATATATATATCTATTTAAACACTGTTTTAATTTACCACATAAAATCTGAATCAAATATATTTAAAAATAATAGTGTTATTAGATATGATTTATACATAGGTTGTAAATCTGATTTATCCGATAAATTTAAAGGTTATATAAGTGAATTTAAAATTAATAGATATATGTGGACGCAAGCTGACATAACTTATTATTACGACAATTTAATAGGTAATCACAATTTTTTAGATAATAAAATATTTAAAGAAAGAATTCATTTAACTCAAATAGTTGATGAATCCCCTTGGTATATAGTAAATGGGTTTTTAAAAGGAAATTACTATACTAATGAAATTATTGGTATTGGAGATGGAACAAGTTATAATTTTGTTGGGAATTTAAAAGGGGAGGATGTTACTGAAAAAACTTTAATATTATCCTATACTTCGGGTGGAGTAGAGTATGAAGTTAAAGACGATGGCGGGGGTAGTTTTGGAAGTATTACTGATTATGTTAGTGGAACTATAAATTATGATACTTCCTTATATGATATAAATTTTTATAAGGAATTTGTTGGAACACAAGAATTAGGTGGTTTAGGATCAAATACTTATACAGTTTTTATACCAGGTATAACCAATATAAATCCTAGTTCTTTTTATATTTCGTTTGAGGTAAGTGGTGTTCCATATAGAGTAAATGACGATGGTTTAGGTAAAATTTTATCCCCAGCAATAATAGCTGACGCTAATATAGATTATGTAACAGGAGAATTTGATATTACATTAACAGGGGTTTTAGTTTTTGATACAAATATAACTTGTGATTATAATTATAAAATATATACTATACCCGATAATGATACTGAAATAAGCGTAGACTATATAAGTAAATCGGGTATAGAATTAACAGAGGGTGGGATAGAAAATATAAATGGAGAACTAGTTGCTTATACTACATTTCCTCCTTGTAAATTTTCTAGTAGTGATTATCATTTAGCGTTGACATTTTGTATAAATAGAAACCTACCCTAATTTATATAAATTAGTTTAACTATAATAAATATATAAAGTATTGTTTTAATATAAATTTTTATATGTAGAAAAGGAATAATATTATGCCTGGTGTTGGTGGACAAACAATAACTTACGATTATCACCAAGAAGGAACTGGTAATGGTTTTAATCAAATTAACTATAAACTTCACGAACCTGGAATTTATGATGGTGGATTAATAACAAAGGTAGATGAAACTCACGTTGAAATAAGTCCCTTAACTGCTTATATAACGGATTCTACTAATGAATTAGGTATAAGAGTTCAAACAGATTATTCCTTAGGGGGGGTAGGTACTGTAAAAGTTACTGTTTCTGGATTACCTGCTAATGAAGTTTATTTAATTTTAAGATTTGCTTGGAGTGATATAGAAGATAATTGGGTAGAGTTTTTAGCTGTTCCTTATGCTAGTATATTATCTACAGACGTAATAATAGGTAGATGTGTTTTTAATGGAGCAACTTTATTAACTACTTTTGATTATACAAGAAGAACGGTTCCTAGTTATTTAACAAATAAAAGTATTTTTGTAGATAGCTTTAAAGTTACTCCTACAGAACCCCCTTCATTAACAGTAGATATATCAGCTGGAGCTTGTTTTGTAGACGGTAAATATTTAGAAGTATTAGCAGGAAGTGTTGCTTTATCCGATATATCTGCGGGGGGGGCGGGTAATGCTAAATATGATATTATTTATGTAAATACTTCAGGAGCTTTTGCTGTATTAGCAGGATCAATTGGAAATCCTGCTGTTATACCAGATTTTGGAGACGGGGAAATAGGCTATCCAGTAGCTTTAATTTATAGAGAAGTTGATGATGGAACGGGGGCTACGGTTACGGGTAGGGATATTACTCAAATAACAGGTCAATCCTCTAATAAAAAATATTTAGAAAGTTATACAAATACAGTAGGATTAGGATTAAATAGTTATTATAATTATGGGTGGAAGTTTAAGGAAGGAACAGGAGTATATGGGGGGTATATAACTTATGAAACTAATTATGGTGGAATATCAATGTATACTTCAACCTCTACGGGTAATGCGGGAGGAGCAATAACAGGTAGGAGATTATTATATTTAGATAATAGATACAATAATATTATTTTAGGAGTAAACACTCTTTATAATGTACCTTATACTTTTGGAGATCATAATGTTTGTATAGGAGATTCTGCTGGAAAAGGTAAGTCAGGAGTATCCGTACTAATAAAGGATAATATTTGTATAGGTAAATATAGTGGTTTTTTTATATACGACGGGGCTAAGGACAATATATTTATAGGAACCTGTAGTGGTTATGGTAATTTATCTAGTGAAAATAAGGGAAATTATAACATAGGAATAGGATATAATTCATTAGCTGGGATATATACAGGAACTAATAATATAGCAATAGGGTATAATAGTTTAGTAAACTTAACTTCTGGGATAAAAAATGTGTGTATGGGGGATCAAGCAGGAACTTACCTTAAGGGTAAATCAAATAATATATTCATTGGGGATCGAGCGGGTAAGGGCGATTTAACTTATGGGGCGGGTGAGTCTAATATTTGTATAGGAAAAAGCTCTGGATATAGATTAAGCACGGGAGTAGGGGGCACAGGGGGTGGATTTAACATCCTAATAGGGGAGGATGCAGGATATTATATAACTACAGGGGTTAGTAATATTTGTATAGGTTATAATACTGGGGGGGCGGCAATAGATGTTTTAGATAATGTAATTGTTATAGGTAATAATTTAAGTATTCCTGAATGGGCATCTTCTGGTTCAACTTTTATGTTATTAAGGGAAGTAGCCACCTCTGGAAACCCTGTTGTTAGATATAATCTAGTTAGCCACGAAATTTATGTTGATACAACACCTTAAACATAAAGGAGTTTATATAAATTGAAATTATTTAAAAAATGTTTAATGTTTTTTATACATCATTTTATTAGACCTATTTGGATATTACCAATAGGATTAATATTTCATATTATTTATTTTTTTAAAGTAAATACTAATTTAGAAAATAAAATAAAGTATAATAAAAATAAAACTCAATATGATAGTATAAAAACTTTGCAAGAGTTTATAGATTGGTGGAATAATAATTATAGAACCACTTATAAATGGGATGGGTATAAAGGATTACTAGACCATAATAATAGTAGTTATGAATTTTTTTTAAATAATTGGGACTGCGATGATGCCTCTAATTATCCTTATTTTAAATTTAAAAAATTAGGTTTAAAAAGTATAAGAATAGGTTTGTTAGGAAAAAAAATAACAAGTTGGCATTATGATTGTATTGTTAAAATAGATAATGATAAGTATGTTCTATTTAATCAGGGTAGTTGTATATATGCAAAAAGTATAAAAGACTGTTTGGATATTTTATCTAGTAAATGGGATATATTTAAAACGTATATATATTGGAAATGTTTTTGGTAGTAGGTATATTTGTAGTTATAAGTTAAATTACAAATATAAAAAAATATACTTGTATTTGGAGTATAAATTTGGAAACGGATAAGTCGTTAGAGATTTTAGGCAATTTATTTTCAGAATTAGTAAAAACAGTAGGATATGGTAAATCTGTATTATTTATAATTATTATAGTTTCATTATTTGTTATATCCAAAATAGTAATAAAAGTTATAGACTATATATTTGATAGTAAAAAGAAAAAAGAACAAAAAGTAGAAGTAGACAAATTAAAAGAAATTCAAACTTGTTATATAACTAACATAGGTAATTTTTTTGAATTATTAGAAAAAAATAATGAGATACTATCAACAGTTATTGCTAAATTACAAGTATCCGTTAATTTAGAAAAGTTTAATATTTTAATAGAATCCTTTATTGGAATAAATAGAGATTTTATGTCGGCTATAAAAGTAAGACTATTTAATTTTTTAGAAAGTAAAAATAAGGATGGATTTAATTTTGTTAAACAAGATATAAAGAATTATTTTTATGAAAAGATTATATATAGAATAAGTAAATTTACTTTTATGGATGAAGTTTTGCTATTAACAATAAAAGAAAATTGTATAAAACTAATAGACTCTTTTTTAAACAAAGTAGAAACTATTATAGAAAAAGATAATATAGTAGTTAAGGAATATATAAATTCGGATGAAGGGCTATTTCATATAAGTCAAGAAATATGTAAGTCCATAGAGCTATCCTATCTAACATTTTTAAATAGTCAAATAGATATTACTTATATGAAGGGGGTTAATTAAAAATGTTATTATTATTTTTAATTATATCTTTGTTTTTTATCCTATCCTTTTTAATTGAGTTTATTATAATATATATTATGTACAAAAAAAATAAAATTATTAAAAAAATAAAAGATATACAGGATGTAATACATAAAGATAATGAAGATATAAAAAAAAATTATCAAAAAGTAAGTAGTTACTATAATTTTAATACTAAATTAAGAAATATAAATTAAGGATTTATAGTATGGAAATTGCAATAAATATTAGAAAAAATAAAGATATAACGGATACAATAACAATAGAAGAACTAGAAAGATGTGAATGTAAAATTATAAAAATATATCAAAATGATGAAGATATAAAAGATATTGTTATGGAAGCGGCTAGTAAAAATAATAATAACGATAAAACGATAGGTGAAGTTGGTTGTAGGTATATTGCAGGGATTAGGGAAATTATGAAATATATACCTAATATAACAGTAAAAGAAATAGACGATATAGCAGATGAGGGGGCTTGGAAAGAGGATTGTTGGTTAGATAGTAATGGTATAGGTATAAAAGCTAATATAATTGATTTTAGTAGACTAATAAAAAAATTAAATATTAAGTATAATGTTAATTTAAAATATCTATGGTTTAATACTTATACAAATAGAAATAAAAGTAAGTTAATTCATTTTTTAAAAAACAATGTTTGTCCTATTATAAAAATGCCTAATCTAGTATATAAAAATGCAGATCATTTTATAAATGCTATTGGATATATAGAGGATACATTAGGAAAAGTTTATTTAAAAATGGGAGAAACATATAAGAATTATAATGGTTATGATAACTATTATATAGATTGGGAAGATGTTAAGAGTTATGAATTTATATATATTTAAGAGGGTAGTAAAATGTTTGAAGATGTTTTAAAAGATATTATAACTTCCGAAATAGGAATGAAGTTAATTATAATATTATCACTAGCGGGTATTTGTAGTATTTTAGGTATATTTATTAATATAGCAATTAAAAACTATATATATGATACTATATTAGATAAAGTAAGTTTAAATATTAAAACTATTATAATGAGAATAATTGCTATACTAGTATCTTGTATATTAAGTTTATTATTCGCATTATCTTTTAGTAAATTTTTAAATAGTAATATATATGATACTATATATAATATATCTATAATGTGGTTAGTTTCTTGGAGTATAGCTGAATTTTGTTATAGCATAGTTCTAAAAAATTTATTTGTCTTAAGCGAGGCATCAGTTTTATCCTCTAAATCTATAAGAGAAAAAGCAAATAATAAACTTTTAGACGAACAATTAAATGGATTAGTTATACAAGAAAAAATAAAGGAACTCGAAAATGAAGGAAAGGGTATTACTAATATTAAAAAATAAATGGTTTATTAGAATTGTTATTGTAATAGTTTTAATATTAGTATTTATTTTTGTTAGTAAGTTATTAACAGGATTAGGTTTATTATCACTATCTTTTTTTAAAAGTATAAAAGAAATATTTAATGTTAAAAAACTATTTGATAAAAGAAACGAGGAATTAACTACTCAAGAAAATGAAGTAAATACAGATAAAACAAATTTAAATGATAATTATAATACTACAATGAATAATCATAATACTTATGTTAATGGAGGAGTATATGAAGAAATTAGTAATATGTCTATTACTGATAAAATTAATTACATTAAACAACTACGCAATAGAAAACAACCAAAAGATTAATAATGATTTAACTTATATAGAAGTAGGTCAAACATTAACATTAACGGCTAATAAGGAAAGATTGGTTGTTATGTTAGAATCTGATTTAGATAATTTACTAGCGGGTAATTTTAGTTATTTTCATAGTAAAAATACAATAGATTATTTAAACAATTTTTATATACCAAATTTAATAAAAATACATAATAGGGAACTACTTATTAAAGATAATAGATATGGATTATTAAAAGATGAAAAAGAATATTATAAAAATATGTTTGAAAAAACAGACATAGAATTGGGTAAAATAAAGTTATATAGTAGTAATTGGAAATTAGCATTTAGTATATCATTAGGTATTGGAGTAGCTGAATTAGGTATAATAACATTGTTATCTGCTTTGTTAGTAAAATAAGAAGGGCTTAACCAATACAACGTATCAATCAAGCCCTAAAGTTAAAAAAACGGAGTAATCTATGAATGATTATAGATTTTCAAATAAATTGATATTGCAATCTACAATTTCTTTTAATTCGTCTTTATCTTTTTCTAGTTTAATCTTTTGAAAGTTAAATAACTTATTAACAACACTATTATCAACTTCGAGTTTATCACTTGTATCTGATATTATATGTTTAATATTGTTATTAACTTCTTTAAAATTATCATCTAAATCCTTTATTAGAGTTAATCGTAGCTCTTTTAAAGTTTCATTTAAAACTTTAATATTATTTTTTAACTCTTTATACTCTTTATTCTTTTTAAGAATATTAGAAATATCCTTACTTATTTCTTTTCTTTCTTCTTGTAAGTCTAACCATTCATTAAATAAGTTGGTAATAAGTTTTTTATCGTTTTCATCCATTTAATTTAGTTCTCCTTTTGATAATTTATTTTTTATAATTATAGTAACATAACCTTTTTTATTTGCTATATATTTATTTATATAACAATTTTTATATATATAGTCTATTTGGTCTTGATTTTTTATGTTTACCTTTGATATTGTAAATAAAGTGTCGTTAAAAAAATATTTATAAACCCTTTGTAGATAGTAGGAAGTAAATAGTGTTATTTTTAATTTCAGTTTAAATATACAATAATTTTTTCTAATTTTTTCTTTAATATAACAAATATCCTCATTGTATATATAGATATTATCAATAATAAGTTTAACCATAAATTATCCTTTTTATATTATCCGTACTTTCTATATCTTCAGGATAGAGTTTAACTTCTTCTATACTATAATCTTGTTCTTTCATTTTTAATTTACTCCTTTTTAAATAATTATAAAACAATATAAATTATTTTTAAAAATTTGTCAATACTTTGTTTATATTTAATTGTAAATTATTTGTAAAATTTAAAAAATATTTTAAAAAACTATTGACATAATTAAGATAAAAACTTATAATGTAAGTATAAGTTAAATAAAAAGGAGTTTAAAATGACAATTTTAGAAAAATTAGAAGAAAAATTAACTGACATAGTAGATAATTTTCGTTATGAATTTAATTCAGATTGTATGGAGGGGGATGCAGGGATAGGAGGTTATGAGTTTTGGGGTTCAAAAGGTTTTGATTCCCAACCCTATTATCAATGTTGTAATGAAATAAAGTTTTTTGCCCCTTTGTTATCAGAGGAGGAATTTTATTTAATTAAAAAGGAAAATCCAAAGGGTTTAGACGAAATTTTAAAGGATACTCTAAAATCGGATATTATTGGAACATACCCAGAATTTGATGAATATGAATATATAATAAATAAAAAAGGGGAAGCAGTTATATATATTTGTTATACAAGTGGGATAGATAGAGATTACTTCGATGATAGTGAGGATTAAAAAAACTATTGACTTTTTAACTAAAATATTATATAGTTTTTAAAAGGAATATAAATGGAATTTAATCCTTGTGATAAATGCTGTGATGGATATTTATATGAAATTATAGAGGGGGAGGAGTATTTAAAAAAATGCTCCTGCCTTATAAATTATCAAAAAGAAATAGATATATCTATTAGAATAAAAAAAAGTAATATTCCTGATAATATAAAGGAATATAAAATATCTGATTATGTAGGTATAGATGAAAATAAAAATATAACTAAAATAAAAAAGTTTATATCTGAATTTGATACAAAATATAAAAATACAAATTTATATTTTTATGGGGATTATGGAACTCAAAAATCTACATTATCCCGATACATAATAAAAGAGTTGTTATTAAAAAATAAAAGTTGTTATTACATATTAGCAGATGATTTAATTAAACTATTACTTAAAGCAGAAAGGGAAGAGGATATATTAGAGTTCATACTTACTCTAAAAAAAGATATAGACTTTCTTGTTATAGATGAATTATCCGATGATAAAGTAACAATTTTTCAATCAGGGTATCAAATACCTTATTTAACTACATTTTTAAAAGGTAGGTTAGAAAGTTCAAATAAATCTACACTCTTTATAAGTAATTATAATATACATAAATTATATGAAAGTAAATTTGGAAAAACGATAGCAGATTTAATAAATAGAGAGTGTAAAAATTCTATATTTGAGTTTAAAGATATTTATAGTAAAATAGAAACGGGTATTATTGATATATGGGAGTAATTTAAAAATATAAAGGAGCATTTTATATGTGCAAAAAATTAATTAAAACTGTTGATTTTGACGGGTATAGCTTATTAATAATATTAAAGGATTTAGTATCGGAGGAGGAAATAAAATTAATATTAGACCCTGAAAAGTTGTATGAAATAAGTTTGAATAATAAATAGGATAAATAATGAAAGATTTAAACATTGTTTTCAATGAGCAGATACTTTTAAAACTAATAAAAGATAATTATGAAATGACTATTGAAATTGATAATGATTATTTTATTAGTCAAATAGCAAAAGACTTATTTAAAACCTATAAAATAATAGTATATGATAAATTGATGGAGTTAAATAATGATAATATTGTATTAGTGGGTAATGAGTTAAATAAGGAAATTAACTTTGACTTATTAGAAAAATTAGATAGTATAAGATATAAATTATTAGACTTTCCTAAATATTTAGAAAAGTTAAAAAGAGATTATGCTAAAAATAATTTAATGAATTCTACTATAAGAGATTTAACAAAAACAGTATTGAGTAAAGATGATATTACTAAAGAAAAAATAGAACATATAATAACTGATTTAAAGAGTAATTTACAATATTTAGGGGAACAAAAAAATATCTTTATTAACCCTTTACAGATGCAACAAAAATTTGAAATGGAAGTTATAGAGAGATTAAAAAATAATAATTATAGTATGGGTTGCGGGTATTTAAGTAAATACATAAAATTAGGTTTAGCTCCAAAGTTTATAACTACAATATTTGCTTCGTCAGGATTAGCAAAAAGTAGTTTTGCTTTATACTTACAAAATAAGTTTATTATCAAAAAAATGCCTAGTTGTTATTTTAGTTTAGAAAACGATAATTATATTACTTATAATAGATTATTAAGTATGAGAAGGAATATAAATTTAGACGATTATATAGATAAGGAAAATGGTATAACAAGTGATTTACACGAGATACTAAATGAGGAGGCAAAAAAACTAGAAAATATAAATACTTTCTATTTTGTAGAAGAACCTATAATGAGTAAATTACAATTAGAAAAACATATAACAGATTGTAAAAAAAGATTAAATACTGATTATCTAATAGTAACAATAGACCTGGTTTCTATGTTATCGGATTGGGGGGTAGAGGCAAACGATATACAAGAGAGTATGGACTATCTACACTATTTAGCAAGATACTTAAATGTTCATTTTATATTAGTTGTTCAAGCTAATAGAGCTAGTGATAATTTTAAACCTAGTAAAATACAAGATTTACAACGATTAAGACCTACAGTAAATACCTTAAAAAGTAGTAACGCTTATAGGGAAAGAAGTAGAGTTGTTATGGGTTTATTTAGGTTAAAATACTATATGCAAATGTATTTTCCTGAAGACCCTCTATTGGAAATAACAGATGATATTTTAGAGGTTAGTATATTAAAACAAAATGCAGGAGGATTACATACTTTAAAGTATTTATACCAACCTGAAAAATGTAAATTTACACCATTTATAGAAGAAACAAATAAGGAGGGGGATAAATGATTAAAAAAACTAAAAACAAACAAATATTTAAACTTATTAAATTACTAATGAAAGAAAGGTTAAATAAGTATATAAAAGTTAAAACTTTTAAAAATAGTATATTATTTGCTTCGGGTTATATAACTATACTTTTTAAATTAGTATATAAAGATAATAACTATATATTAACAAAACATATATTTAGGAATAACAATTTAAAAATAGTTATTGACAGAGTTATTTTTAAATCTAAAGATTTAACCCAACTATATTTTTTAATTAAAAATTATGAATTATGGAGTAAACTTTGAAATATAATAAAATAACAGTATGGAAAGGAAAAGAATATACTAACACAGATAAAACATTGTATATAACCCACAATAACAGGTCGCTATTGAGTAAAGATATGGAAAGTGTATTTGGTATAGATAATTATTATATTTGTGAACTAGATACTAATTTTTACGTTATAGAGTGTTTTAGAGAAAGTCAAGAGGATTAACATAATGGATTTTAATGAGTTTAAAAATTACTATAAAACTTATAAAAAATTACCTTTTAATTTATATTATAATAATAATAAAATATTAACAGATAAACAATTATTAGAAAGATATAATAAATTTATTATAGATAAAGAAAAAAAGGAAATAAAAAATAAAGAAAAGTATATACTAAATAGAGAAAAAAACTACATTAAAAATAAAGAAAAAAGTATAGAATATAATGAAAAACAATATTTAAAAAACAAGGAAAGAAGTAAAGAAAAATATATAGAATATCTTAATGATATTTTAAACGATACTTATTTAGATAAATTAAAAGATGAAAAATGGGAACAGGTTAGACAAAAAGTATTTGAAAGAGATAAAGGTAGATGTAGGTTATTAAGTTTATTAAGTTATAAAGAAATAGATATTATTAAAAATAATGATGTTGATAATTTAAGAGCTATTTTAGATACTGCTCATATTATTCCTCGTAGTATGTCAAGTAATCTATATTATAATATAGATAATTTAGTATTATTAAATAGATATAGCCATAGTCTAATTGATAGTTATAAACATCCAATAACAATGTTACCTATTACTAATAACGAAAGAGAAGAATTTTGGATAAAAATAATAGGTATAGATTTATGGAATTGGTTAAATACTAATAAATAAAAAACTATTGACTAATTTTAAAAAATGTTATAAAATAAAAATAATTATATTAGGAGTTTAATTTATGTTTAATTTAAGTTTAAGAGCTAATACATTTAACGAAATTTACGGGCATAAAACAATGCTTAACGAGTTGAAAAATCGTAGTAAAGATATATCATTTCCTACTTATGCTTTATTTGAGGGTTTAAGTGGTAGTGGTAAAACTACTACAATTTTAATAATAACAAAATTATTAAATTGTTTAAATCCTGTTAAAAATAGTGATGGATATTTTGAACCCTGTAATTGTTGTGATAGTTGTAATGATATAAATGATAGTAAATTTAGTAGAGATGTATTATACATAGATGCTAATGATTTAAATAAAGAAAGTGTATTGGATTTAAATAATAAATTGTATAGTATGCCTATGTTTGATAAAAATAAAATTATAATAGTTGATGAAGCTCATAGGATAATGGAAAATAGTAAGGCAAGAGATAGTTTTTTAACGCTACTAGAAAAACCTAGAAAAAATAGTTATGTATTTTTTGCTACTACTGATTCAGCTAAATTTGATATGGCTATATTAAGGAGATTACAAAGATATAAATTTAAAGAAATACCTGATAATGAATTATTTGATTACTTGATAAGTATATTAGATAAAAGTGGAAACTTTGATAATGTTCCTAAAGAGTTTTTAGAAAAAGGATTATATACAATAGTTGATAATTCGAGTGGAAGTCCAGGTATAGCAATTAATTATTTAGAAAGATGCATTCAAGGAGGGTTATTTACTTATGAAAAAATTATAGAAGAATTAGGGTTATTAGATAAGGAATATGAATATGAATTAGTTAATAAACTATTAATGAAGGATAAAACTCTTTTTAAGTCTTTAATCGAAACTAAAATAGATTTAAAAGAGTTTTATTTTAAAAGTAGAAAAATATTAAATGATTTATGCATATATAAAATATCTAAATATGTTGATACGGAGTGGAAAGAAAATAGATGTAAGGCATTGGAAAAATATAGTGATAATGCTATAAGTCTATTAAGTTATTATGAAGATATTAATAGTTTCTATTTTGATAAAACTAACTATATTACAAAGTTATTATTTTACTTTGGAAATGGGTTAATTGAAAGTTATGATAAAGAAGTAAATAATGATAAGCAGATAAGGGTTAGGGTCAAGAAGTAAATATGAATATGGTTTTAATATTTTTAATGCTTATCTTTTTTATAACAATTGGTTTGGTAATACTATATATATAATATTAGAGGAAGTAATAAGATTAAATAACATTACTAATAACTATAAACAAATAAAGGATAATAAAAAATGATAAAAATTTTAATATTTGCAATAGTTATTTTTATTATAGTTATAATTATTAGTAAAGAAGATATATAAATTAGGAGTTTTTAATATGGTAGTTACGACTTTAATACTTATTATAATAAACATTGTTTTAATATATATAGAGATTTTTTATGTAATTAAGCTAAGAAAAGAGTTAAAAGAAAATATAACTTTAAATATAAATGAATATAAGGAATATATAGAATTAGAAAAAAAGGATTTAAAGGACTATGTTGATTCTAGGTTTGATATGAATGTTTTTAAAGTTATGTTAAATAATACTATTAAAAATAATATTATAGGTGAAACAGTGAAAACTAATAAAAATACAAATATTGGTATAAATAAAAATAAAAATCCTTCTGGTATGTTTGATTAAACTTGTTTAATTCTTAATAAGTAATCCTTATTTACTCTACCTACTAAATTTTTCAATATATCTTTATTATTAGTTATTTCTTCTTTCCATTGGTATCTAGGTATTCCTTTATATTCATTTATACAATTAAAAAAAGCATTACATAAACTATCACTAGCATCTTTAGCGTTTTGTCCAATTATACTTGTATGCCAATCATCGCTTCCTTCCATAATTTCTTGCCCGTTAGTATGATCTATTTTCTTTTTACCACTAGATAAAGTAGCTTCTACTAATGATTTCAGATTATTTTTTAGGACAATATTTTTACCACATTTTATTTTCTCATTTAATATCCAAGATACTAAAGTTAAATAAGCGTTTATATCACTATCTACAGATGTTTTTTTTGCTTCTATACCTATTCTATTTAATCTTTGAATAGTGGAAGCGCTTTGATATTGGTCAAAATATACGCCAGCTATATTTATTTTACCTAGTGTTTTTAACTCTACCATAAATTCACATATAGCATCTAAATTTATTTTAGATTTTGTAGGAACTATGGGTATTGTAAAATCTATAACTATTACTAGATTTCCATTATAATCCATTTCAGGATGTAGCATTGTTATAGCTGTCATATTACCAGATTCGGATTGGTCAACCCCAATATACCTTAATTCTTTTTCTGCTCTATAAAAATAATTGTTATCCTGTAATTGAATAAAAAATATATCTTTTATTTGATTATATATAAGTCGTTTAGGTTCCTTATCAGCAGGAGCATATATATAAGTATATATGTTTTTTAAATTATCTTTAAATATGTTATCTATATCTTTTATATTTGTAAATAACTTTTCATTATTACCAGCGGGTATACCCGCTATATCTTTTAAATTTTTAATTAAGTCTCTTTCAAATAATTCTTTTACACTTGACCCATCAAAAGCTAATTTAGGAGGAAATATTAACTCTTTATCATTATATAAACTTATCTCGTTTTCTTCTATAATTTTTGGGGGTCTAGTATTTGAGCCTGTAAATATAGGAAAAGTTCCACTATTTAAATCAAATTCCCATTTCTTATAATCCCATACAGCACCTCTTACTACATAATTTTTTTTATCATTGTCCGCTTCATTAAATATATATTTATCAATTCTTGTTTCTAAACTGTTAGGAGAGGAATCTATTATAGTTCTACCATAATAACTATTTTTCATTCTACTCCATACTCTAGTTCGTAAGTCTTGATAAATTCGCCAAGTAACATCTTCTTTTATACCAAAATCAACCCAAAATGACAATTCTGAAATAGCTCCAGATACTATTGTTAGCCCTATTAATTTACCAGGATCTGATCCTATTCTAAATTTAACCCCTCTACTAAATTGTAAAGCAAAATTACCCGCAGTTGTCCAATGTATAACGCCAGGATTATCCCTTTGATAATTTTTCATAGATTCTATTGTTTTACATCGTCTAAATTTATTACTACTTTCTAGTATAGAAAATATAGGTTCAAGATATAACTCTTTTGCTTTATCCTCTGTAAACGAAATAAGTAATATAGCAAATATAGTAGCGGGAGATAGTTTATAAAAGAATTTAAAAGGTTTTCTCATACACCAAAAATGAGTTGCAATAAATATATTTATTAAAGATGATAAATAGGACTTGCCAAACCCAATAAATGGACTTAATATTAAATGTCTTTTAGTATTATTAGGATTCATAAAATCGATAAATATATCTTTTATATATGGATAAGTAGTAGTAGCAGTTTCACCTAACCATTTTTCAGTTATAAAATCTTCACATTTAGGGGGTTTGGTATGATATAATACTTTCCAGCTATTATCTATAAGCTCTTTTTTTAGTGTATTAGATATATTAGGATTATTTATAAGTAAGTTTATTCCTTCCTTTATTTCCTTAATAGATAGACTATCAAATTCTTCTCTGTCTAAAGGTTTATTATCCCCTTGTATTATATCTTTTAATATGTATTTAGCATTTTCCAATACTTTATTATCTGAAACTATTATATCACCCATATATAATATAGTTAAAATTTTAATGTAATTGTTTTTAACAAACATATTTATATTAAATTGTAAATTATTTGTAAAATTTAAAAAATATTTAAAAAATATATTGACTTATTTTTAAAAAAGTAGTATATTATATGTATAAGTTAAAAAAAATAAAAAGGAGTTTAAAAATGAACAAAATTAATGAAAAAGGTAATTGTAAGAACGACGTTGTTTTAACAATCACAGAAAAATTAGAGGGGTCTTTAAGGGACAAGGCAGAGCTTTATAAGGATTTAAAAGTTGTTTCCGATTTCTTGGAAGAGAAAATGAGGATTCTAAAAAAATCATTATTAGAAAGTCAAGTAGAGGAATATTTTATCGAGGACGAGTATAAAGTTCTTTTTACAGAAGGAAAACAAAAATTAGAAATTGATACAAAAAAAGTTTTTAGTTTATTAAATACAGAAGACTTTATAAAAGTAGCAAAGGTTTCTGAAACTGCTTTAAAAGAAATTGGAAAAGAAGAAATTATAAAGGACGTTAAAATTATTTTAGAAGAAAAAACAAGTCCTACAATTTCCGTTAGAAAATTAAGTAAAGACGACAAAAAAAGATTATTAGGTTAAGGAGTTGAAAATGACAAAAGAAAAATTTATATGTTACGAGGATATTAGGTTATCAGGAGTTACTAATATGTTTGATGTTAATAAGGTTATTAAATTATCAGATAACCTATTAGACAAAAAAGGCATATTAGATATAATGAAAAATTATAGAAAATATTACGACGAATTTATGAATTAAAATTAAAAAACCCTGTATAACTTTGTCATTTTTTAAATAATATTGTTATACAGGGTTTATTTTTATTTAGGGAGTAATATATATAAACTACACTTCTTGGTAGTTTAATCCATAAAATATTAAATCTTCAGTTGCTACATCAACCGTTAATCTTTTAAATATTACATAGTGAATACTACTAGGTAAAGAACCTAATTTTCTTCCTGCTTCTATTGGAGTAAAATCATACCAATCAGGATGGTTTGTTCTCCATACTTCTTCATAATCCCCATCCAAATAAATTAAACCTATTTCTGCTCCAGTATCATTTATGATAAGCAAATCTTGAGGTATTTCATTCCTGTTTGTTTCACTATTTAATAACCTAATATCTGTTTTTATTTCATTACCCGTATTTATGTCTGCTAAGGGTATTGTAAATTTAACTGCTTTCATTTTATATTGTTTCTCCTTCTATAATTAAAAAATCTTTTATTAACTCTATTTCTATTGGTTTTAACTCTACTTTTTCTATATCTTTAATATTTATCTTATCTACATTTATATCTACTTCTTCATTTACAAATTCATAAAACTCTTTATTAAAAATATCAAAGTTTTCTGGTTTAACGTTTATTTTATCCTTATTAGTTTCCCCATATTTTTTATATAACTGTTCCTCTTTTTCTGTTACTATTTTTAATATATCGTTTATAGGTTTAATCATTTTTGATAGTCTAAAGGATACTACAATGGGAAAATCACTTGACATTATTTTATTTATAACTTTCACTATCTCTTTAAGTTCTAATACTTTAATCTTCATATTATTTTATAAAAACCCCTTTTAATTTATAATATTATAGTTATAAAATTTTATAACTAATTTTATTTTATAAAAAATACTATATTCGTAATAATACTTATAAATAAAATAATACTTTCTATACCTATTATATATAAGTATTTTTTACTATAACTTCCATATTTTGTTATTTTATCCTCATTTATTTTACTTATATTTATTAATGTATCTAATTTATCTTTAAAATCTTTAGGTATATCATTATTAAATTTAGTTTCAATATCTTTTATCATTTCATTAGCTTTTTCTTTTAGTTCTCTAAAATTATTTTTTAAAACCAATCTACTCATTTTTTATTACCCTTACTTTATGTCATTATTAACACAATATTACCCTTACTCTATAACAACACCCATATCTTCTAAAATAGATAATTCATTATAGTTTAAATCATTAGGTAAATTTTCCATTTTTATTTTATAAAAATCTATATCTATATCCTCTTCCAAAACATCGTTTTCTTTTTTAATAAACCCTTGTATAATAAGTTGATATTCTGTTTGTAAACTATTCATATCTTTATTAAAATTATCCATTTCCGTTTCTTTTATAACATACTTATCTTTATCTAATTTAGCATTACCTAAATCATCTTTTTCAGAATACTTTATACATAACTCTATTCTTTTTTTAGTATATTCATCATATTCTTCATCTTTAAGTAAATCCTTAGCAATTTCAATTTCCTCTTTTATTTTTTTAATATTTTTAATTATAAAATACTGTAAATGAGTATTGTTTTTAGATTTTAAACTTTCTAAAATTGGATAAACATTATTAAATATAATTTTTCTTTTCATATTAACTTCCTTTTTTATTTGATATATATTTACTATATATAGTTATTTTATAAAAATTTAAAATTATCTATGCTAAAGCTAATGATCTAGGATTCATTAAAACAAAATTTGTTCCATCATATACTACAAAACATAACATACCAGCTAATATATCATTATTTAATAGCACGCTTGATACACCTTTGACTATCGACTTCGCGCCTAACGCATTTACATTTAAAGTAGCCGCCCCTGTATTAGCTGTATTAGCTTTAAAAATAATTTGCATACCCGTTGTATAAGCGGATATAGCTGGGCTTAATGTAATAACATAAGCATCAGTTGAACCTGCGTCAACTGCATAGTTTATAGCTCCTATTGTCGAAGCGCCTACTACTTGAAAATCTCCATAAATTTTTGTATCTGTTATTTGAGACATTTTAAAAAACTCCTTCTAAATAGTTTCCTTAATTTCCTTTATATCTTTAATTTTTGCTATATTTACTAATTGCAAATAAACGCTAAATAATTTCCTTAATTTCCTTTGTATATACAATACCATCGTTTGTTATCTTTGTTTTACCATATTCATATAACAAAGCTATTTCTTTTTCTGTTAGCGCTCTGTCGTATATACGAACATCGTCAATTTTGCCTCTAAAAGCGTTTGAATAACCGTCAACACCACCTAACGTAATCATTTTTGAACGTCTATATTCTGAATGAAGCAAATCCGTTGTAGTTGACCCTTTTATACCATTTAAATATATACTAATCTGCAAATCATCCTTGATACATACAACGTGATTCCAAGCATTATTTGTAACACCCTGTATCGCCCAAACAGACCTCGCATTGTTGGCTTCATTTGGCGACGAACGAACCATAAACCCCAAATTCATATCAAGACCCCCAGCCGCACTATTATTTTGAATTCCAAATCCAAATGCCGCTGTAGAATCTTCAAATCCGCCATAAAATCTTCTAACGCTTGCAGCGTCCCCTACTTGCCTGTTTTCATATATCCACATACTAATAGAAAAATTTAACGGCATACTTAATAAATTGTATAACCGTATTAAATCTGTAGTTGCATATTCAAATTCATAACTACCGCTTTCATTAAATCTATTTGTTGATACGACCGCTCCGCTTACAGTTCCGTGTCTGTTGTATCCACTATAATCATTAGCGTTTTTTCTTAACGGATACCAACCAACAAGCCCATCTGTAATTGAACACTCGCTAAAACTTTTTGCTTGTATTTGTTTATTAGCGTTTATTTTACCTTTTGTATAATTATATAAAGTATTAATTTCAGATTCGGTCAAAGCCCTATCGTATATACGAACATCGTCGATTTTGCCACCGAATGAATTATTTGTGAGAATACCTCCTAATATTGTATTTACAGGTCGTGTTCTTACATTATATTCTGAAATACTCAAAGTCATTTCACCAAAAATTTCTGTGTTTTTATAACATTTTACATTAGTCCCATTTTTTGTTATAAGTATATGTGTCCAAGTTTTGTCTGTCAAGAGAACGGCTCTCTCATGATAAGCATTATCAGTTGTTCTAATCGCGAATCTTAAGCTTAAGCTGGTTGATGTGTTCCCTAAATAGTAATTAAACCCGTATGTGTTTGCGCTTCCCGTTGTTCCTCCAAACCAAAGTCTTTTATATGCATCTGTCCCTACTGATTTATCAACATAAACCCAATACGAAAAAGTAAAATCATCCGGATAGTCATTTAAGTCTCTATTCAAATCAATATAATCATCAACACCATCAAAGCTATAACTACCGCTTTCGCCAAATCTATTTGTCGATATTACCGCTCCTGATACAGTCCCATTATAACCGCTTCCGCTATAATCATTAGCGTTTGATTTTAACGGATAATAACCGACAAGACCACTACTAACGCCTATTTCATCTATTTCATTTACTATAATATCGCCTTTATCCGTCATTGAAGCGGAAGTTTGCATAATGTCTATAAAATCAGTTTGAGTTAAAGCTGTTGAAAAAAATTGAACATCGTCTATAAGTCCTTTAAATGGAATTGTTCCTGTATTTCTATATAAGCCCAACATAAAATTTTCTGTAAACGCCGTGTTAATATATGCTTCCTGATATATGATTACACCATTAACATAAAAAGTTGCTATATGAGTTGTTGAATTATAAGAAACTCCTATATGTGTTTTATTGTTTCCTGTCGTAATATCTGCAGTATTATAATAAGTAGTATGAAACTTTACTTTCCATTTTCCATTTTCCATAACAATATAAGCATACGGATACGAACTAATAACAGTATTATTAGCTGTTGCAATTGTAAAATCTGGATATATCCATAAACTATAAGACATACTTTGAGTATAAGGATTAAATCCATTTCCAAAAGGTAATTGAACAATATTAGCGGTGGTAGCATTACCCGCAAAACTAGCTGAACTACTACCAATTAAAGGCGTAGTAGTTTCATAATCTACATCAGCCCCAGCAGTTCCATTTAAATTATTACCACTACAATCGTTTGCATTACCGTCAAATTTATAATGAGCAAATTTGCCTAATGAAAGCTCTTTTATTTCTTTTTTACTTAAAGGATAATCATAAATTCTAACATCGTCTATAAGACCTTTGAAATTTAAATTTACTTGACTGCCACCAATAGATGTCCATATATCCCGTCTATATTCACTTGTTATTATATCTTTTGTCGCTAAAAATATTCCGTTTCTATAAGTATTTATAATATTAGCATTTTTTGTGACAATAACATTAACCCATTCTCCGTTTGGTATAGAGATTGTAGCGCAATAATATTCAGTTCCTGATGTAGGTTTTATAACAAAATAGCAAAGTTCACTTATACCAGATGTTTTTATGATAGCAAATCCATAATCAGTTCCTCCTGATGCTAACCCAGCCTGCCATATACGACCAGCTTCCGCTCCACTTGTATCGTTTTTTATCCAAATACTCAAAGTAAAATTCTCTGGATATGTTAAAAGGTCTCTATTCAAATTAATATAATCATCCAAACCGTCAAAACTATAACAATTATTAGCAATACCATTTTTATCAGTCGCTAAAGTTGCGCCTGATACTGTTCCATGATAACCGCTTCCACTTGAATCGTTTGCATTACCATTTAGTTTATAATGTCCTACTAGCGCCATCTATTGTTTCCTTTTTTAGTCTTCCTATATAGTTATAATTCACACATAACCCTTATAGAAGTCTAACTAAATATAAAGTCTATACTTTCAGTTGTTGAATTATATTTAACTGTTCCGCTTGTTACTGCGGTCGAATCTGTTAAAGTAATTTGTGGATTATCTGCGGTTGTAATTGTTACATTACCATTAGCCGCTAAAGTTCCACTTAAAGTTAAATTTCCTGTAGAATGGGTTATTGTATAATCACTATTAGCAAAATTTATAACTCCACCCGAAGCTAAAAACAAATCACTAAAAGATAAAGCTGTAGTTCCTAGATACGCGCCATCATTAGCGTCTGGAACTATACCTGTATTAGCTGTAATTGTAGTTCCAGTTATAGCCCCCGCAGTTGAACCTCCTATTGTAGCTCCGTCAATAGTTCCACCGTTTATATCAGCCGTAGTAGCAACAAGTGAAGTTATAGTGCCAAGTGATGTTAAACTTGAATTTACAACTGAAGACCCTAAAGTAGTTGCATTTAAAACGCTTACATTATTTACTTTATAATCTAGTCCTGTTGCGATGTTTAAATGTTGATTACTTGTCCAATTATCGTTTGTATCATCCCATAAAATAGTTTTATCAGTATCGCCCTTCAAAGTAAGTCCACCACCGCTTGCATTAACGTCTGTTGGAGCGTCTATGTTATTTAAAGTAACAGTAGTTCCTTCAGTTGTTAAAGTCTCTAATACTATTGTTGAATCGCTTATAATTTCTTCTACTTGTAATATATCTGTTTTAAATCCCATTATATACTCCTAATTATGCTGTATAACTATTTCATTATTATCTAACATTTTTTTAATCATATCATTTCTATTTTTAATATTAATTTGTGAATTATAATCATTATCATATTCTATTATGTCATTTATTATAATATTTGTTTCATTCATAAAATAAATCCTTTATTTAAATATCTTTTTTATATCATTTAATAATTCCTGTTTTTTATATAATCCTTCATATAAAAAATAATCTATATCTCCATATTTACCTGTTATCATTCTAGTTGTTCCTGTATGATTAGATATTCTTATTTTTTTATTATTATATTGTATATAAACAGAATCTAAATTACTACTTATAATTTTAATATCTTTAGTAATAGTATATAATAAATTCAATATATCATTTACAGAAAAATATATTTTACCTTCATAATCACTAACAAATTCATTTATATCACTTATTATTTCATTTATTGTATCAATATCATATTCAGGCATATAATATTCATTTGATTTAATATATTTTTTATCTATACTATAATCAATATAAATATAATCTCTATCTTTTTTTAAATTAAAAGAAAAGTTTTTAATATTTACTGTAAGTCTTTTTGCTTTGTTTTTAAAAAAATCAAAAATTTTATTATTTGTATTTTCTAATATCAATATCATAAAACAAACCCTTTTTCTTTCCATAGTTTTATAATTGTTATTTTTTCACTTTTACTTAAACATATTAAAATATCTATACATTTAACTAATTCTATTGCTTCTTTTTCTGTTATCAATTTAATATCCTATCCTGTAAATTTACCTTTTTCTACCCATACGCTAGATTCTAGTCTTTCATAAACTAAATCTGTTCCGTTTATATAAAATCTCCAACTACCATCATCCGTTCCATTTCCTATATATGTATATGAATAATTGTTTAAATATAAATCGCTTGCTAAGTCTATTTTACCTATTTTAGTAAATTCTGAATACATAGCTCTAGTAGTATTTGTTCCATCATAAGCAACAGCTACAAATTTACCATTACCATAAGTTACTGAATACCAACCAATATTAACATTAGGGGTAGCTCCTAAACTCCAGTTTATTCCATCTGTTGAATACATAGCTCTAGTTGTAATTGTTCCATTATAAGCAACAGCTACAAATTTACCGTTTCCATACGTTACTGAATGCCAACTCAT
>Ga0255347_1001954_pt1 | contig 30760 bp, 20 predicted proteins | sample wastewater_treat_2_FD_192479 | JGI IMG/M metagenome (GOLD analysis project Ga0255347, IMG submission 192479) | Wastewater microbial communities from Lulu Island WWTP, Vancouver, Canada - plant24 | ecosystem: Engineered > WWTP > Wastewater > Unclassified | place: Canada: Vancouver, British... | reverse complement strand
TAGCCTTCCGCTGCATCAACGCCAGCCAGCGCCTCGACAACTTCTGGAAATACAGGCTCAACCACCGCGCCGCCCTCAACGACGCTCTCCCTCTGGCAGCCTGAAAGAAGATTTTTGTCTTACACCCCGAAGTGGGGCGCGCCGACCCCGGGCGCGGATGCGGGCGCGATCTCGATTGCGCCGCCGCCGTTCCTCACGGTTATTTCATTTAAATTCCTGAAGGGTTGCTGTTGTTGAGGTTGTAAATAACGCTTGTCAATTGGCGTGGTTTGGTGCGTAGTACGCGTGCGATGATCTCGACAAACCACGAACTGTTCAGTGCCGATCCGCCCGTTTCCTTTCTGAAGAATCTCGGACATCGAACAATACCATGGGACTTGCTACAAGGTTTCCAACTGGATTGCCTGCGGCCAGACCAAAGGCTTCGCCCGCCACCGCATCGACTTCTACCGCAAGCACGACCGTCCCAAAAAGCTCTGGTTGAAGACGCTCAATCGCAATACCCGACGCATCCTCACCGCGATGGACCTGCCCCCCGCCTACCGCAAAGCCCTCAACTGCGATACCCCCGAACGCGATTTGCCCTTGAACAAGGGCCAGATTCAATCCTTGGGCCAATTCGTGAGGAAGAACTTGTCCTCTTCGAGAATCTGTGTTCCGCCCTGAATCGGTGTGGGAATTCTCTGGCTCGCTCGACCCGTGCCGTGCACCGAATCGGTGCGGAACTCCACACAGATTCGGGTCGGAACACAGATTGAACGAGCGGAGAGCCGAACTTCCCCGACCCGCGCCGTGCCAACCGCACCTATCCGTGTTGGTCGCTGCTGGTGTTCATCGCCATGGCCCTGTTTGCCGGCCGTGACAACCTCGCCGCCATTCAGCGATACGCCCAGTTCCTCACCCAGGCCCAACGCGCTTGGCTTGGCTTTCCGCGCAAGAAAGGCACCTCTTTCCGCAAAGTCCCCAGCTACTCCGCCCTGCGCAACCTGCTCATCCGAATCGATCCTCACCAACTGGCCGACTGCCTCAATCGTTGGCTCCAGGCCAACCTCGGCACCCTTCCCCGCGCCCTGGCCCTCGACGGCAAATGGATTCGCGATCGCGCCCTGAGCCTGTGCCTGAGTGACCACCAGAGCGGCGCCCCCGTCGCCATGGGATTTGCCAAACAAAAGACCCAAGACGACCAGCAGCAAAAAACTACAATCTCAACTGCAACCTCTCGGCCCTGCGCATCTGCCTGATCGCGCTCAAGGCGGACCTTCACCCCGAGGCTTCTTGGCCCGCCCTGCAGGAGCGCTGCCAGAACAATCCCCAAATCCCTTTCCAGATACTCGTCAAGCACCGCTCCAAATGAAAAGACCGTGGCACGGAGGGGATGAGGCTCCAAAGAGCACTGGACAGCGCGGCGTGCACGCCTTTCAGAGGGATCACCGTCTCGGCGTCAATCTGTGTTCCGCCCTGAATCGGTGTGGAGTCCGTCCCTCACAGATTCGGGGAGGAACACAGATTGCCCGGTCATGGCCTTCTCCGTGTCCTCGGCGTCTCTGTGGTTCATTCCGTACGGTGAGAGTCAGCGAGGGGGATCAACCACAGAGGCACAGAGAGCGCGGAGATCGGAGATGGGAGATGGGAGATCGGGTATCGACTGCCGGAGCTGATTTTCTCGCTGACGCACCTGCGTTGAAGCGGCTCGTCTTGCGGCGGAGGTCTTCAGCCGCAAAATAAAGTGACAGGTTCTTTATTGATCGCGCTCAAGGCGGACCTTCACCCCGAGGCTTCTTGGCCCGCCCTGCAGGAGCGCTGCCAGAACAATCCCCAAATCCCTTTCCAGATACTCGTCAAGCACCGCTCCAAATGAAAAGACCGTGCGCCGTTCCTGGCGGCTATTCTTCGCGGCTTGATCGAGTCCGCACGTTCCTGTATCGTGAACACCAGTTTGTCGGTCTGCGTCTTCGATTCGGGAAGGGCCCGCGGGTGCCGGCCCTAAATTGAGCGGGCGGAACTGATTCAGACGATGTCCATTAACTTTGGTGGGGGCTTTCGCCAGCACGGCATGCTCCCGGGGATCGCGGCAGCGGTGGCGCTGCTGGCAATCGTTTTTGCCTACCAGCGCATCCGGACCGGGCCGCACGTGGGCAACGGCCATCCCGAGCTTTCGAACGGGGCCGATCGGGACTGGGCATTGTGTCCGCCCGGACCTTGGGGGAACCTTCAACATGTGCGCATTGCGACGGAACGTCCCGATGAGTTCATCACGCTGAACAGGACCTTTGCGGGCCAGGACCGGTGGGTGTTTCAGGGGTACACGACGAACCAGCTCGACGACCTTTTCACGACGAACGATCTGACACAGGCGCAGCGCGCCCTGCTCATGGACCGCAGTCGGTGGGACGTCCAGGCGGACGCCATCGCCGTCACGCCCGATCGGGAGACCATCCTTGGCCTGGGTGCCCAGGCGCGTGAGCGAATCTACAACGTTCTTGCCGAGTTCCCGGAGAATTACTATCAGCACCTGGGGTTCCGGTACCGCGAGGACGGTTTCAACGAATGGTTCAGCCGAAGCGGCCTTTCTCTCGAGACGCTGGCGTTGGTCAGGAAACTGATCTATCGCCGGGGCACGGCGATCTGTTTCTCGGATCTGAACGAGGTTCTGGCGGGAATCAGCTCGCCTGCCGAACAACGGCGTCTGATCAAGACGCTTTCGCGCGTCTCCATGCTCCTGATGAGATTGAATGTCGGTCCGGACATGGACGTGGGGCCGCTGGTAAGCTACTGGGGCAAGGTCGGTCAGGCCAAAGCGATCAAGCCGCTGCTCGAATCCCTGGCGAGCCTTCCCCGGGGAGGTTCGCTCGATATCGCTCATCTGCTTCCCCCCTTTGCCCGGATGCGCCTCTACACCTATCCCCTGCCCTCGGACGATCCCCTGGCGATCCATCGCGATTGTCTCTGGACGGCGATGAATTTCTTCGCCGAGACGCCTGACGATCGTTTTTGCGAATTCGCCTATGCCCAGGAGGTGATCCGTTCGCAGTATTATCCGATCCAGGACGATCCGACCTTCGGCGATCTCCTCTGGATCACAAACGATCGCGGGCGCATGGTGCATGTCGCCGTCTACATCGCCGCCGACATCGTCTTCACCAAGAATGGGGCCCACTTCGCCCAGCCGTGGGCCCTCATGCACATGCGCGACATGCTGGCCTTCTTCACCTCGGGCAAGCCGCTTCAGATCGTCGCCTACCGCCTCAAGAGCAAGTGAACCTCCGGCTGGATACTCAGTGGCTGCCGCGCCCGATCAGATCGTCCGCCGCCCCGGCCAGACCCTCCAAGTAGAGGTCGCCTGCCTCGTGATGTGTGAGGCCGATGAGGATGTAATGCCGTTCCGGTCCGGTCACGACGGCAGTGTCGTGCAGCCAGTCCTCCCAGGAGCCTGATTTGCGGCGGATTTTGACAGGCCGTCCGGCCAGCCCTTTCACAAACTTCATCCGATCATGCGGAATCTCGGGCGACGCGAACACCTCGCGCATGACCTGCGAAGCTGCAGGCGACACAAGCCGCCCCTGTTCCAGCAACAGATAGTAGCGCAGCAACTGACGCACCGTGGCCGCATGCGAATGGCCACCGACGGGATCGAGCCAACGCTCCGTGCTGCGCCCGTAGTGCTTGCCCATCCAGAGGCCGCCCCCCTGTCTCGCGTCATAAAGACTGTAGCGCTCGACGACGTGTTGAATGCGCTGCAGACCCAACTCCTGTGAAAAGCGCGTCGCCATCGCGTTGTCGGACACCTTGATCATCAGTCCCAGCTCGTGATGGGTCTGCGTGTCCAGCCGTGCCGCTGCCTCCGGATGCTCTTCGAACCACGCCAGCAGGATGGCGATCTTCGGCACGCTAGCCCCGTAGAAGATCAAGTCCGGGTTGATCATGGCAAGCCGGGCGCGCCGCAAATCCCACAGCCCAACGGCCGTTTGCTGCGACGTCAGACCATGACGCTCCCGCAACCGGGCGTCGATGGACTCGATCGCGGCCTGCAAAGGGGCGTCGACGGGTGTTGTGTGGTCCAGGGACAGGGAATCGAGAGTCGTGTTCATGTGTATGGCGGGACCGCTGCAGCCGCCGAGCAGCACGAGTGCAAGCACGCCTGCGACTCCGCAAAACCAGCGCAGCCGCCGTGTGCCGCGACTTGTCGATCGGCGGAACAGGGCGTTCAAGGTTGTTCCGGGCGGGCACGGCTCTTCGGGATGCGCGTCGCCGCCGAAAATCTCGGGAGTGAGCATCTGAGGTGCGTGGCTCTTGTCTCCGCAGTCCGGGCACGGTCGCCGCCCGTCACGATCCCCGGGCTTCATCCCAGCGCGGGCGTTGACAGGTCCACCCACTGCAGACCGAGCTTGCGGGCGGCGTATCCCGCCTCGCGCAGGAAATCTCCATAGACCATCATCCAGTGCGAGTCGCGCGCCTCATCGATCAGCCGGCGCCAATCGCCCTGGATTTCAACGTCCTGTTGAGAGCGGCAGATTGCGTAATTGGGGTTTGCGCGCACGATGCCTCTGAATCCCAACCACCGTGTCGTGCTGTATTCCGGATCGATGAATGTCACCTCCTGGCCCAGACGCATGTCCACTTTCGTCGCGGCTCCATAATCCGATTCATAATGGGTCACCAACTGCGTCGGTTCGTAGCGGCGTCCATCGAGCCGGCGCGGACAGGTGCAATGGGCGCAGGTGACCGTCTTACGATGCGGAAACGTCGAGTTGTGAAGGAACACTGGGCGTCCGGCGATGTAGCGGAGCAGGAGCCCCGCGGGGATAATGACGAAGTCCGACTCGCAGAAGGCGATCGCACCCTCGTCATTGAGCAGGCCCAGCGTGAGGCAGGCCGTGGTCTCGGACATGGGGATGATCGTGTCCATGCAACTCTTGATGGTGAACGCCGGGGACTTATGCTCGACCATCAATTCCTTGAACACGCGATACAGGACAAATGCGTTGACGACGAAGCGGCGCTCGGTGGCCAGCCTGGTCCTGGGCAGCCGCAGGTAGCGATCGGCCGCCCGCTCCGCTTCGGCCTGGACCGCGCGGTCCTCTCGCGCGCGCCGGAGCCTCGGCTCGAACTCGTCGTAACCGACCTCGACGATGTCGAGTTGATAGCGTTCGCGCGCCATCCGAGGGGCGTCAGCCGCGTATTTGCCCCAGGCCCCCCCGAGGGCCACGATCCGGGCGCCGCGCAGGTTGTTGACCGCAAAGAGCGCGCGCAACCGCCAGAGCACTTCCTTCGGATCGTCCACGACAACGTCGTCCAGGTGCGCGGCCGGCGTCGGGCTGCGGCCCGTCGTCACTCCACCCCGATCTCGCCGCGCCAGGAACCGCGTGCTCAGGGCCTCGTACCAGTAATACACGGGTCCGGAGCGATGCCTGACGAAGATCAAGGCATCGGGCTTGGCCGCCAGACAGGCCTCGAGGAGGTTTCCACCGCCCGTGCAGGCGTACACCAGCGTCACATCCGAGTCCCTTTGCGCAAGGGCGCGCGCCGCGTCGATGGACGTCACCGGCGCCAGGGGTAGGAATTCGTGGGGAAACTCGGCGCGCCGTCCGATCTCCAACAACTCGCGCTCGATGCGCCCGATCTCCTCGGTCACCGCCGCCTCCGTCTGCACACCGCCCCAGGACCTCCAGGAGGCCTGGTCCCGGCGAGTCGGCAGGTGATACATCAGGACGGGCTGGATTCGCAATTTGCGTCCGATCGCAGGGAAAGGTCTGGCCGGATCCCATCGGTCGGAGTCGGCGTTTTGGGAGGCACGCGCAAGGTCCGGCGATGTCAGCGCGCCGAGCAAGCCCAGGCCTCCCCGAATGACAAAGTGTCGACGGTCGATTCGTTGCGTTTGCATGTGAGTTGACGCGCCAAACCCTGCGCTTTCCTCCGGGATCGTCAACCGCAATTCCATTGGGCTCGACTGGTCGGTTCCCCTGCCCTACCCTCATCTCATGATCACACGCTATTCGCGTCCGGCCATGCGGGGCATCTGGACCGAGGAGAACAAACTGCGCATCTGGCTTCAGATCGAATTGCTTGCCACGGAGGCCCTGGTGGCTGAAGGGATCGTGCCGGCGTCGGACTTCGCCAGAATCCGTGTAGGGGTCGACCGGTGGCTGGGCGATCTCGAAGGGCTCGTCAGACGCCAGAAAGAACTCGAGAAAACGCTGAATCACGACGTCATCGGATTCACGACTGCCGTCGCCGAGGCGATCGACGATCCCGCCAGCCGCTGGTTCCACTTCGGCCTCACCTCGAGCGATGTGATCGACACCGCGTTCGCCCTCCAAATGGTCCAATCGGCCGACATTCTCATCGAGGATGTCAAGGCGCTGCGCCAGGTCCTGGCCCGGCGGGCGCGCGAGCACCAGTTCACGCCGTGCATCGGACGCAGCCACGGCATTCACGCCGAGCCGACCACGTTCGGACTCAAGCTCGCGCTGATGCACGACGAGTTCGGTCGCCACCTGCGCCGGCTCGAGTCGGCCCGACAAACCGTCGGCGTCGGCAAACTCAGCGGGGCCGTGGGCACCAACGCCCATCTCTCGCCGGGGGTCGAGACGGCTGTGTGCGCGCGGCTCGGCCTGAGGCCGGCCCCGATCGCGACGCAGGTTGTGTCCCGCGACATTCACGCCGAGTTCCAAGCCGCGCTGGCGATCGTGGGGGCCGGCATCGAACGCTGGGCGGTCGAGTTCCGCCATCTCCAGCGCACCGAAGTGCTCGAGGCCGAGGAGCCCTTCGGCAAGGGGCAAAAGGGCTCGAGCGCGATGCCCCACAAGCGGAATCCCATCACATGGGAACGGCTCACCGGGCTGGCCCGGGTTTTGCGCGGCAACGCCCTCGCCGCATTCGAGAACGTTGCGCTGTGGCACGAACGGGACATCAGCCACAGCTCGGTCGAGCGCATCATTTTCCCCGATTCCTGCACGTTGCTCGATTACATGTTCGGCCTGCTGATCCGGCTCATCGAGGGCTTGAACGTCTATCCGGACAACATGCGCAAGAACCTCGGGCTCAGCCTCGGGATGTGGAACAGCCAGACGGTGCTGCTGGCGCTGATTAGCAAAGGCCTCACACGCGAGGAGGCGTACGCCCTGGTGCAGGACGCCGCGATGAAGACTTGGGAAGTGAAGCACGCCGGGCGCGACGACGCCGATTTCCTGGCGCAGCTCAAGGCCAACCCGGCGGTCTCAAGCCACTTCGAACAGGGCGAACTCGAACGGCTTTGTTCGATCGACTTCCATCTCAAGGCGGTCGAAGACCGCTTTCGCACTCTGGGATTGTGAATGCGCGAGGCCCGCTCCGGGCCAAGTTTGCGATTGCCAGCCATGGCCTTTGCGCCGAAAAGAACGTGAACCACTGAGTCTATGAAACCAATCCTTTCCGTGGATGCGCCGAATGGCGGCTTTCAGCGCCCAGTCATCGACTATTCTGGAGTGGAGAACCCGGTGGATGGCTCGAGCGCCCGCCAACACCGCGCAGGCACACCGGCCGTCGCCCCTCGCGGTCGGCGGGACGAGGGGCCCGCCTTCACTCTGATCGAGTTGCTTGTGGTGATTGCGATCATCGCCATCCTTGCGGCGATGCTCCTGCCGGCGCTGTCTCAGGCCAAAGAGCGCGCCCAGCGGATGTCGTGCATGAACGCCATCAAGCAGCTCACCTACGGCGTTCTGATGTACGCGGATGACAATCAGGGGAAATTCATGCCCGACGGCGATGATGATCCTCACTGGGTCAAGCGGCCGTTCCGTGACATGTTGCAGACGAACTACGCCATCACGCGCACCCAGTTCTACTGTCCCTCAAATCGGCTCTGGAACCGAGACGATTTCTGGAATTGGCCCGACAACGTGAGTGTGGTCGTGGGCTATGTCTATTACGTGGCCGAGCCCTCGTACAACACCACCAAGTCGTACTACCCGACTCCGATCACGCAGCAGCCGATCTTCGCCCAAAACAACACAGATGTCCCCTATTACCCCCTGCTCTGGTCAGACATGAACCGGAAGTACAACGACTCGTGGATGCGCCCGGGCGACCCGAACCCCCTGGTTCGGGGCGTCAACCACTTCGATCACCGGGCCAAGCAGCCGGCGGGCTCGAATGAGGGCTATCTCGACGGCCATGTGGAATGGGCGCCCGGCATCAAATTCGTTCGCCGACACAAGATGGACCTGGGCGGGCTCAAGCTCTACTTTCACGCCGGATTCAACGAATGATCCTCCGGCTCGCCCCGATCGACTTCAGCGCGGAGTCCGTGATCGTTCGGGCTAGCCGGTGACCAGAATCGCCTTGCTGTCCGCCAGGTATTTCTCGAGGGCGAGCTTCGAGCAGAGCGTGGTCTGAACACCCTTCGGTTGCGTCTTATAGCGCTTGTAATGCACCAGGGTCTTGCCCACAGCCGTGACGGCCAGATTCACATCCCCAATCTTCCACATCTGACCAACCTGAAAACCGTCTGGGGTGATCCGTGCCTGCCGCGCTGTCTTCTTCCTCTTTTTCCTCTTCATCGACCGATCAGCGAATGCGGCGGGTTGTGCGCTCCCAGATCCAGAGCACATCCTTGTTGTTCGGCTGGGATGCGGGCGGCATGGTGGCATCGCCCCTGTAAGTCACTTTCGGCGCGGTGCGCGGGTCCTGCCACTTCTTGATCTCCGAGTGTCCGTCGACGAACGAAAAGCCGCAGGCTTTGTTGTGCGCGCTCGAGGGGGTGTCGGGGAGCGATGTGGCGGCGGGATTGGGATAGCCGTTCATATCGACGCAGAAGAAGCCGTCGTTGATGCTGTCGGGGTGTTCATCGACCAGCGCCCATGTCATCGCAGGCCCCGGGTCGACAACGTCCGACATCCGCAGATAGGCGCGGAACTCGGGGCCGCCGAACCAGGTGTGGACGCCCTCGTTCATGCCCAGCCAGGAATTCATCGAGAGACTGCGCAGGCGCGGAACCAGTTTGCCGGCCGCGCGGGTCATGCTCATGTCGGCAGGACACTTGTAAATGCCGGCCGAGCCGCCCGTGTACGGCCAGATGCATCCTGCAGCCAGGGTGTTCGTCAAGTCCCAGTTATCCCGGTTGTTCGAGAAATCCATGATCCCATGCACCCAGGCGTACTTGTAATTGGGATGACTCGGATTCCCCTCCTGGGCGTATGCGAAGGGCAGGCGGTCGTCGGCATCGGTGACATACATCGCCCACGCCAACATCAGTTGCTTGGTGTTCGACATGCAGAGAATGCCCTGGCCTTTGGCCTTGGCCTTGCCCAGCGCAGGCAGCAGCATCCCCGCCAGAATGGCGATGATAGCAATGACTACCAGCAACTCGATCAGAGTGAAACCGCCCGCCCCCCGCGCGCGGGCCGTGTTTTTCGCCGATCGTTCTCGAACGCTTACTTGATACATAAATCGCTTCCTTTCGCACATTTTGCCGCAAATCGCACTCTTGCCCGGGAGGCGGTTGCGACCCAAGGTCAATCCGATATTCGGACTCTAGCGCAAGCTTTCGGCACTCACAAGCCTTGATTTCAATGCGTGCATCAGGCCGAATCGCGCCCCGGATCGGCCGCAACCCGCAACGAGTCTGGTCCTCTTGCCCGGCCCGGAAATCTCACGTCGGGACAAGGACTTGGACTTTCGGGCCATTCCCAACCCGGAAATCTCACCAGTGGGGCGATCGCGGCATTCCGGACGGTCCGCGGGTGAGGTTTCCGGGTCTGTGAAACCTGCGCCCAGCAAGGAGAATCGGCTCATCGGTTCATCAAAGCCGGGATGCGCTCCAGCCGCTTGGACGCGTCGGGCACGCCTACACAGTGTGGTCGAGATTGGGTCCAACTTTTTGGGGCGCGGGTTTCTGAGAGCCCGCATTTCAGGTGAATTGTGACGGTGACCGGTCAGATGACATCAACAGTTGGTGAGAAATGCGGGCTAACGCGCTGTCGACAACTCCCAGGCTTGGACCGACTGGGGCGCGAATTCCATGGTCTGGGAAAAACCGCCCGAGAACCGAGCCGCATCGACGCCCGGCTGGCCGTCGCGGCTGATCGCAAGCCGGCAAAGGCGGTCCCCGAGACCGTGCCCGCGGAGGTCGCATGCCCAGGTGGCCTTGACCGGCTGATCGCCGACATTGACAAAGAGCACGAGCACGCGGTCCTCGCCCGGCAGCCGCCAGGCCCCTGTCAGAACGGCGTCGGTGGTGACCCACCATTCGCCTGACCACTGCCAATCGGCCTTGACGTTGGGCACTTCGCCCGTCAGGCGCGGCGGACGCGCCATTTCGCCGGCGTAGAAGTAGCGCCGGAATTGGGATCGGGTCTGGATGAGCTTGCGGAGGAACGGGAGGTTCTGCGATTCGAGAGCCTGGTTGGGATCGAACCAACCGATCTGTTCGCCAAAGACCAACTGTTGGCCGGCTTTCATCCGGAGCGCGAGATTCCTGGTCGCGCCGCCCCGATACGCGCGTCCGAACATCTGGATCGTGCCGCCGTAGACGGCCGGGAAGGCAGGCACCTGGCCGTCGAATTGCCAGTGCCATGTGAGGTAGCCGTCGAACCAGCGGATGAACGGCTCGGCATTGCATTCGGTGGTCAACATGCAGTCCGCAGGCATTTGACGCCGGATGCCGTCGAGCAAATCCCAGTAACCGCGCGTCCACCAATGTCCGCCGCCCAGCGGGTGCCCGTGCCCTCGGTCCATGCAAAGCTTGGGCGCGGCCGCCGCGATCTGGTCGATGTACACGCCGCGCGTCCCCTCGTCGCGCTGCAGGCGGAGAACGATTTCGCGTACCTTGTCCTGCCAAAGGCGCGTTGTGGGGCACATCACAGCGAGCCGGACCGGTTCACCGTTGGTTTCCTTGCTGCCGTAGGTTTCGACGAATGGCTTGCCATCCTCCTGCTTGGTGGCCGCCGGCAGCGCCAACGACGTGAAGGCAAAATCCTCGGTGCCCCGGTCGCAGGTGTCCCAGAGCCGGCCGTTGATGTACGGCATGACGTACACGCCCGCCTGCTGGAGTTCCGCCACCGCAGCCGCGAAGTTCGTCTTCGTCGGGAAGTAATGGGGATAGTCATTGTCGAACGGAATCTGGTGCCAATTGTACCAGTGAAATCCGATCGGCATGTCGATGGCCTCGTGGAAACGTGTCACGGCCGGCACGCAGTCAGGCGGCGCCCCGCCCGTCATCACCCAGACGCTCAACTCGCGCATCCAAAGCGGCGTGTCGGCCCGGCCCTCGGCGCCCAAACGAGGCCACCAGCGGGCGTTCTGCCGGGCCCAGGCCTTGTAGATCGTCGCCGCATCGAACCAGTCGCCCCGCAGGAGCTGCCAGACGGCTTCGCCATTCAGGTCGAAGTCGTTTCCTGCCGCATGAAAATCACTCGCCGGCACTTCGAAGGCCAGGCGGACGACGCGGTTGGTCGGTGAGCTCGAGGCCTCGATCAGCTTGGCGCCGCCCCAGGGGTCATGGAAACCGAGGTAGACACCGACGGGACTCTCCCCTTCCCGGTAGGCCGCCAGAAACTGCATCGCGCACCAGCCGTCCGGATAATTTCCCCGGTACGTGAAGGGGCGTCGCCAGAGCCCGCGCTGCACTTCGCCGGGGCCCCTCGGAAAGAGCACGGCTGCGTCATGGGCCAGCTCGGGCACGGCGAGTTGGGGGAAGACCGTCTGGCGAACCGCCCAAGCGGTAGACCGGTTGTCGACATGCAGAGTCCAGCGCAGGGCGCTCGATTGTTGATCCAGAGCGGCGATGGCGCTGACGGCGATGCCGGCCAGTCCCTCGCTGAGGGGGGCACCCCAGCGGAGTCTGAGACGGTGGCGGTCGACGCGAAGGTCAACCTCACCCCAGCCCTCGGATGCTGTCATGATCCGGTGCTCCCGGGTGGTTGCGTTGGTGATCGTCAACGCGAAAAGCGGCGCGGCATTCGTAGCCAGAATCGTTGTTGTTGAGCGATCGCGGAGTTGATCGAGCCGGATTCCGTCGGCGGCGACATGAAACACGCCCTCGAGATCGCCCGCGGCGACTTGGACCTTTCGGGGAGCCAGATTCGTGGCAGGTGGATCGGCGCTGCACAGAAACGTGAGCGCGCCGGCGAGGACCGTGGCCAGCGCATGGGTTCTCCGATGTGTTTGCGGGATGTGACCATTCATAAATCGAAGTACTTCTTTACGATCCATTCCGGCTGCCACTGGTCCGGCACCCGCGGACGCCCGGTCAGATCGATCGGATCGGGTTGCTTGTGGGAATCGGGGATTTCAAGCGCATCCCCGACGCGCGCCTGCCATTGTCTCATAAGGAGGCGGAGGCGCGCAACCTGGACGGAATGCTTGGAATGGTCAACGAGGTTGGTGATTTCGTGGGGATCGTTTTGCAGGTCGAACAACTGGGCATGCCCGATTTTGGGGTAGACGATGCCCAGGGCCAGACCGTTGTCGGCGGCATAAACGATAAGCGTGCGGCGGGCGTGCCCAGCGGCTTCGAGTGCCGTCAGGATGCGTCCGATCTGTTCATCCATGTGCGTGATGAGCCCGTAGTATTCAGCAAGTTGAATCGCGTGTGTTCGTGTCTGGACCTTAGCGCGCCATGCCGCGGAGTCGAAGCGAAAACCGCCGTGACGCGTAAGTCGCGCTTGGCGAATGGCCTGTGCTTCCGCTGTCGATGTTTCCGCTTGTCCAGACATCCCATCGGGTGTAGTCGAACGGCATGACCAAATGCACTGCATCCCGCTCCTCTAAGTCTTCGCATCCTGTGACACGCCGCCGGTTCCTGCGCCGATCCGCCCTGGCGGCCGGCAGCACGCTGGTTCTGGTCGGACCGGCCTGGCGCGGCGTGTTCGGCGCGGACTCGGCCGTCCGCCGGGCCGTCAGTCCGAACGACAAGTTGAACATCGCGATCATCGGTGTGGGCGGGCGTGGCGGAGGCAACCTGGCTGACGTGAGCAGCGAGAACATTGTCGTGTTGTGCGACGTGCACAACGCGCCGGTCCTGGCCGCCGCGCAGAAGTTTCCCCAAGCCAAGCGCTATCGCGACCTGCGGCGCGTGTTCGACGACGCACGGGACTTCGACGCCGTGGTTGTGAGCACATGCGAGCACACGCATGCGTTTGCTGTCCTGCCCGCCCTGCAACTGGGCAAGCATGTCTATTGCGAGAAACCGCTCACCTACAATGTGTGGGAAGCCCACCTGATTATTGAAGCCGCCCGCAAGGCCAAGGTGGCCACGCAGATGGGAACCCAAATCCATGCCACCGACAACTACCGGCGCGTGGTCGAGTTGGTGCAGACCGGCGCAATCGGGCCCGTGAACGAGGTCCATGTCTGGGTCGGGCGCGCCTGGGGTTGGCAAAGCGAAGAAGAGGCCAAGGCCCATGGCGACATTGTTTCGGTGCGCGATCGGCCCAGCGGATCATCTCCAATCCCGCAGGGACTCGACTGGGACTTGTGGATCGGCCCCGCGCCCTACCGTCCGTTCCACGAGGTCTATTGGCCCGGCCCCAAGTGGTACCGCTGGTGGGACTTTGGCAACGGCACAATGTCCGATCTGGGCAGTCACTGGAACGATCTGCCTTGGTGGGCGCTCGAACTCGATCATCCTCGGACCGTCGAGGCCGAGGGTCCGCCGCCACACCCGGAGATCGCGCCGGCATCGATGCATGCCCTCTACACGTACGGCGCTCGCGGAGACCTGCCGCCCGTGACTTTGCACTGGCACCAGGGCACGATGAGGCCAAAACCGTACCAAGAGGGCACGATTCCGAAGTGGGATAGCGGCGTGCTGTTTGTCGGCGCGAAAGGGATGCTGCTGGCCGACTATGGCAAACATGTGCTGCTGCCAGAAGACCAGTACAAGAACTTCAAAGCGCCGGCTCCGTTCATCCCGTCCTCGAAAGGCCACCACCGGGAATGGATCGACGCCTGCAAGACCGGCGAGCCGACGACCTGCAATTTCCTTTACGCGGGGCCGCTGACTATCGCCAATCACCTCGGCAATGTCGCCTTTCGCGCCGCCGCCCGACTCGACTGGAATCCAATCGCCCTCGAGGCAAAGAACTGCCCCGCCGCCACGCCTTTTATCCGACGCGAATACAGGCCGGGCTGGCGCCTCGGGTAACCGCGTTTAGCCCGGTTATTTCCCGCGCTTCGCGAGGAACCGTAACATTCAAACCATCAAACCCCATGAACAAAACCTCATTGTTCTCCTGGACCGCCGTCTTGGCCGGCGTGTTTTTGTTCATCTACAGTTCCCCGGCGGCGGCGCCGGACGCGGCGCCAGCGCCCACCCACGCGCCGATTCCGTGGGATCAGATCGGGGCGAAGGCTGGAGCGGATTACCGCGGCGATGGTCTGCGGGTAACGGCGCAGGGCGAGAGTGTCAAACTGAACTGCATGTTCCAACGGCTGGAAGGAGAAGCGACGCCGGAAGGGTTGTGGCTCACCTCGACGGTGACCAATCAAGTCCAGGACCGCTTTCGCGTGGTGGCCACGGCACTGGGCCGGACGACGTCCAATCCCCTCTCCCGACCTGACGGTCACCCTCTCCCCACGGCGTGGGGAGAGGTGCTCTGGGCATCGGCGAGTGGCCAACGAACACACCCTCTCCCCACGGCGTGGGGAGAGGTGCTCTGGGCATCGGCGAGTGGCCAACGAACACACCCTCTCCCCACGGCGTGGGGAGAGGGCCGGGGAGAGGGGGCCACAACGTCTTGCTGCGCTGCGTCCCGGCCATTGGCGCGGACGGGAAAGGTTACGGTGGCGGATCAGACGGTGCGGTATGAACGTCCGGGTTTGGTGGAAGAATACACCGTCAGCATGGACGGTGTGCGCCAGGATTTTGTGGTATTGGAAAAACCCCTCTCCCGACCTGACGGTCACCCTCTCCCCACGGCGTGGGGAGAGGGCCGGGGTGAGGAGGCCACTACGTCTTGCGGTGCGATGTCCCGCCCATTGGCGCGGACGGGAACGGTGACGGTGGCGGATCAGACGGTGCGGTATGAGCGGCCGGGTTTGGTGGAAGAATACACAGTCAGCATGGACGGTGTGCGCCAGGATTTTGTGGTATTGGAAAAACCCCTCTCCCGACCTGACGGTCACCCTCTCCCCATCGCATGGGGAGAGGGCCGGGGTGAGGAGGCCACAACGTCTTGCTGCGCTGCGTCCCGGCCATTGGCGCGGACGGGAACGGTGACGGTAGCGGATCAGACGGTGCGGTATGAACGTCCGGGTTTGGTGGAAGAATACACCGTCAGCATGGACGGTGTGCGCCAGGATTTTGTGGTATTGGAAAAACCCCTCTCCCGACCTGCCGGTCGCCTTCTCCCCACGGCGTGGGGAGAGGTGGTCTGGGCATCGGCGAGTGGCCAACGAACACACCCTCTCCCCACGGCGTGGGGAGAGGGCCGGGGAGAGGGGTCCGATGAGCTGCGATTGGAACTGGCGGTGAGCGGGGCACAGGTGGAACGGACGGCGGCGGGCGCGCAACTGGTGCTGGCTGAATCGGGTCGGAAGATAGCCTACAGCCGGTTGCGGGTGACGGACGCCGCGGGCAAGGAATTGCCCGCCCGCATGGAAGTGACCGAGGTGGCTGAGGACTCCGCATTCCGGACTCCGCACTCCGCACTGAGTTTGGCCATCGTGGTGGACGACACGGCGGCGGCGTATCCGATCCGGATAGATCCGACCTTCAGCGACGCCAACTGGATCAGCATGGGCGGAGTGCCCGGAACGGACTCCACAGTTCGTGCCGCCGTGGTGGACGGCGCGGGCCATCTTTACATCGGGGGTGATTTCACGGTGGCGGGCGACGCAGCGGCCAACTACGTGGCTAAATGGGATGGGAGCAGTTGGCACGGATTGGGTACGGGGATGGGAGGAGAGATGGGAGAAGATGGCCCTTGCGTGTATGCGCTGGCGGCGTCGGGCTCGGACTTGTATGCAGGGGGCGATTTCAAGACGGCGGGCGGCGTAACGGCCAATTGCATTGCCAAATGGGATGGGAGCAGTTGGCACGCGCTGGGCGCGGGGATAGGAGGAGAGATGGAAGAAGATCACCCTTTCGTGTTTGCGCTGGCGGTGTCGGGCTCGGACTTGTATGTGGGAGGCTATTTCACGACGGCGGGAAGCGTAACGGCCAACTATATTGCCCGATGGGATGGGAGCAGTTGGCACGCGCTGGGCGCTGGGGTTGACTACACCGTGTCTGCGCTGGCGGTGTCGGGCTCGGACTTGTATGCGGGGGGCGGGTTTACGACGGCGGGAGGCGTAACGGCCAATCACATTGCCAAATGGGATGGGAGCAGTTGGCACGCGCTGGGGAGGGGGATGGACAGTGGCGTGGATGCGCTGGCAGTGTCGGGTAATGGGGATCTCTACGCCGGGGGATGGTTCGACACGGCGGGAGACGTAACGGCCAAGCGGATTGCCAAATGGGACGGTAACCAGTGGCACGCGCTGGGCGGGGGGATGGACAATGGCGTGGATGCGCTGGCGGTGTCGGGCAACAACCTGTATGCGGGAGGCGGGTTCAGGACGGCGGGCGGCGTAACGGCCAATAGCATTGCCAAATGGGACGGTAACCAGTGGCACGCGCTGGGCGCGGGGATGGGAGACCGCTTCCACTTCGTGCTTGCGCTGGCGGTGTCGGGCTCGGACTTATATGTGGGAGGCGGGTTCAGGACGGCGGGCGGCGTAACGGCCAATAGCATTGCCCAATGGGATGGGAGCAGTTGGCACGCGCTGGGCGTGGGGATGGACAATGGCGTGTATGCGCTGGCGGTGTCGGGTAATGGGGATCTCTACGCCGGGGGATCGTTCGACACGGCGGGCGGCGTAACCGTCAACAACATTGCCCGATGGGATGGGAGCAGTTGGCACGCGCTGGGCGCGGGGGTCGACAACACCGTGGGTGCGCTGGCGGTGTCGGGCTCGGACTTGTATGTGGGGGGCTATTTCACCACGGCGGGCGGCGTGGCGGCCAGCTATATTGCCCAATGGGACGGTAACCAGTGGCACGCGCTGGGCGGAGGGGTGAACGGTTACGTGCTTGCGTTGGCGGTGTCGGGCTCGGACTTGTATGTGGGAGGCTATTTCATCACGGCCGGAGGCGTAACGGCCTATCACATTGCCAAATGGGACGGGAGTAGTTGGCACGCGCTGGGCGGGGGGATGGACGGACTCGTGTGGGCGCTGGCGGTGTCGGGCAACAACCTGTATGCGGGAGGCGGGTTCAGGACGGCGGGCGGCGTAACGGCCTATCACATTGCCAAATGGGACGGGAGTAGTTGGCACGCGCTGGGCGTGGGGATGGATAGCCCCGTGTATGCGCTGGCGGTGTCGGGTAATGGGGATCTCTACGCCGGGGGACGATTCGACACGGCGGGCGACGTAACGGCCAATAGCATTGCCAAATGGGATGGGAGCAGTTGGCACGCGCTGGGCTCGGGGGTCGATTACACCGTGGGTGCGCTGGCGGTGGCGGGCTCGGACTTGTATGTGGGGGGCTATTTCACCACGGCGGGAGGCGCGGCAGCCAACTATATTGCCCAATGGGATGGGAGCAGTTGGCACGCGCTGGGCGCGGGGGTCGATTTCACCGTGGGTGCGCTGGCAGTGTTGGGCTCGGACTTATATGTGGGGGGCGATTTCAAGACGGCGGGAGGCAAGGTTTCGCCTTACCTGGCTCGGGCGGTTTTAGATTTGCAGCCGCCGCTCACGCCCATCCCGTTGCAGTGGCAGTTGCAAAACCAGCAACTGGTGCTGAGCTGGACCAATGCCGACTTTCAATTGCAAGCGGCTCCGGAAGCCACCGGCACTTACACCAACGTCCCGAACGCCACGAGTCCCTACACCAATCCGCTCACCGGCCCGCGCCGCTTTTTCCGCCTCCACGCGCCGTGATTCTTGCGGTGAAAATGGCTATTCCTTACGGGGATGGCATTGCTATTGAACGGCATGGTGCGGGCGGAAACCGACGCAGCCAACGCGCCCACCCACGCGCCGATTCCGTGGGATCAGATCGGGGCGAAGGCGGGGGCGGATCACCGCGGCGACGGCCTACGGGTAACGACGCAGGACGACAGGGTCAAACTAAACTGCGTGTTCCAACGGCTGGCCGGCGAAGCCACGCCGGAAGGGTTGTGGCTCACCTCGACGGTGACGAACCAGGCGCCGGATCGCTTTCGCGTGGTGGCGACGGCAGTGGGCCGGACGACGTCCAATCCCCTCTCCCGACCTGCCGATCACCCTCTCCCCACGGCCTGGGGAGAGGGCCGGGGAGAGGGGGTCACAACGTCTTGCTGCGCTGCGTCCCGGTCGTTGGCGCGGACGGGAAAGGTTACGGTGGCGGATCAGACGGTGCGGTATGCGCGCCCGGGCTTGGTGGAGGAATACACGGTGAGCATGGACGGCGTACGCCAGGATTTTGTGGTGTTGGAAAAACCCCTCTCTCGACCTGACGGTCACCCTCTCCCCACGCCGTGGGGAGAGGGCCGGGGAGAGGGGGTCACAACGTCTTGCTGCACTGCGTCCCGGCCATTGGGGCGGACGGGGAAGGTGACGGTGGCGGATCAGACGGTGCGGTATGAACGTCCGGGTTTGGTGGAAGAATACACCGTCAGCATGGACGGCGTACGCCAGGACTTTGTGGTGTTGGAAAAACCCCTCTCCCGACCTGACGGTCACCCTCTCCCCACGGCGTGGGGAGAGGGCCGGGGAGAGGGGTCCGATGAGCTGCGGCTGGAACTGGCGGTGAGCGGGGCGCGGGTGGAACGGACGGCGGTGGGGGCGCAACTGGTGCTGGCCGAGTCCGGGCGGAAGATAGCCTACAGCCGGTTGCGGGTGACGGACGCCGCGGGCAAGGAATTGCCCGCCCGCATGGAAGTGATCGAGGCGGCTGAGGACTCCGCATTCCGGACTCCGCATTCCGCACTGAGTTTGGCCATTGTGGTGGATGACACGGCGGCGGCGTATCCGATCCGGATAGATCCGACCTTCAGCGATGCCAACTGGATCAGCATGGGCGGAGTGCCCGGAACGGACTCCCCAGTTCATGCCGCCGTGGTGGACGGCGCAGGCCATCTTTACATTGGCGGTTCTTTCACGTTGGTGGGCGACGTGCTGGCCAACTACGGGGCACGCCGGCCAATATGGGGAATCGACCCGAATGGCAGTTAGTTAAGGCCTTGCAGACTTGCGGTATTTGCCAGCACAGGGAATGTTCTTGAATGAATGACACAAGCGCAATCCTCTGGACCCTGGTGCAATTGGCCATCGTTGTCCTGGCTGTGTTCTACGTCGTCAAGGCCTTGTTCTTCCGGCGCACCGCACAGAAGAACATCATCCCTGCCACCCATCTGCTTAGGATCTGGATTTCGAGCAGCCTGGTCCTCGCCTCCACGTTTTCCCATGCCACCGCAGCCACTAATGCTGCTCCGGCCGATCTCGCTGCCGCAGTGCAAAGGCTGCAGGAGCAGCTCGACGAGCAGACGAAACGTATTGATAGGCTCTATCGCGCCATCGGGCCCCAGTTGGCGGAGATGGAAGATCAGGCAGCGGCAAGAGAGAAGGAGGAACAGGAAGACAAGACGCTGGCACTGGACGAACTCGCCAGACTTGACCACGAGGCTCTGACCAGCCTGGGCTGTGTCAACCCCGTCGCGGCGGAGTTCGCCGCCATTACTCGCGAGGGCGCACTCCGTCTGTTCGATTCGGCCGGCAAAGTCATCAAGGAGTTCAGCCGGCAAGGGCAGAAATGCAGGTCGGTTGCCTTCTCGCCAAACGGCGCGGAACTGCTTGCCGGGACGGAGTCCGGCGCCTTGCTGGTCTGGAACGTCGCGAGCAGCCAATGCGCCGTGCTATGCACCAACCTTGGCCGGAAGGTCGGCCGCGTAACATGGCTCGGCAACGACCGGGTTGCCTGGGGCGCGACGACCAAGTATTGGGAGGATGATGGAAAGGCGGTTGACCATGACAAACCAGGCGGGGCGGTGCTGGCCCGCGACACCGGCAAGACGCTCTGGACTTTTCGCGGCTTCGTCCGCGATGATTTCTTCACCCTGGCCGGAGCGCGGGATGGGCGCCACCTGGCCGTTTTGGAAATTCCAGGACTCCCGCGAGGAGCCTTTCTGCTCGATGGATTGAACGGGGAAGTGTTGCGAACATTTTATGACGAAGAACACGGCTCCGGCCCTCTGTCGGTCGGCATTTCCCCCGATGGCAATACGGTGGCTGTCGGCTATGCTCCCTGGGACGTCATTCTCTGGGACACAAATTCTGGCGCGAAGCGCAAATTGCTGGACGGTCATAGCAATTGGGTCGTCAGCCTCGCTTTCTCCGCCGATGGCAAACAGTTGATCTCGGGTGCGGGCGACAGCACCGCTCGCATCTGGGATGTCGAAAGCGGCAAAGAAATTGGCCGTATCCGGTTTCCAGGGGAGTCTACGTATGTGCAGAGCGTCGGATTGTCACCAGACGGAGAAATTGCCTTCGCGCTCGTTCAAGGCACGCTCGTGGTCGCAAAACAGAAATCAGCCGCACGCGCCGATCAAAAACCATAAAGGGGTCGGTCGCGGAATGGCAGTCAGTTAAGGCCTCGCAGACTTGCGGTATTTGCCGGCATAGGGACTGTCGAATGCATGGCGTCGTCGCGCAGGCCTGCGACCGAGCACAAGTGTCAACCTGACCGCGCCCCATACGCAACCGTTGCTATGCGCCACAACCACCCTCTCTAAGCAACCGTGCCAATTGCGGCCTGATGTGCCGCCGTTACGATATGCATTCGCGAGAAATGGTTCGGATGTGGAACGGGCACATTCTCGACGAGGACTGAGCTGTTGATCGTCTTGTGGTCGATGTTGCTGGAGAACAGAACGGCGTTGAAGAATAAGAACGTGAAACTCATGAAATCGAAACTAGTGCTTCTTGGTCTGGTTTTCTCGCTCGGTTCAGTGACTGGTCTCGGCCAGTTCGGCCTGAAACTGAGGCTGTCCGATAAGGTGACTCAAGGCGACTCTTCTTATCACCTACTTGAGTTCGTGGGCTCAAGGTCGTCTGATTTGGAGCGTGTGGTAGGTGGCACGTTTACTGTTGACATATTTCGCATCGAAGAAGGCAATCCCCCCGCGCTCCCCACACCGTTTTTTGATGCATCCTACTTTGGCGACACAAGTACATCCGCACCGTGTATTCAAAACACGCCTTTCGCAGGCTCGTTCGAAGTTCCTAACCCCGTGATTACGGAGCACTTCTACGGCGGTCCGGATTCGAAATTGTTCGTCAACATCGAGAAGCCTGACCTGCCAGGCATAACAATCCCCTTCCACGAGGGGGAACAACTTTTGTTGACCGCGAGGATTAATATACCTGACAACATTAATAAATCTGGCAAATGGCGATTAGCACTATATGGAGATGATAAAAACGTTTTAACCTGCTACGATGATGGTTATCAGACAATCAATTTCGACAACCTCGGTAGTGGGATCGGCCAGATCGACTACATTCTCAGCTATAACGGGGACAATCTCACTCTGGACGTCCCCGAGCCCTCCCAATTTGCTGTCGTCGGTGGACTCGCCCTTCTCGGCTTCGCCGGATGGCGGCGTTCGCGTAATTGATCGGATTCTCTTGTCCCTGGCGGACACGAACGACTGCGGCGTTGGGGGTTCCCCGACGCCGTTTTTGTTTGCCGCATGTTCTGCCTGTTCAGAGGCTGCCCTGCACAGCCGGCCGATCTCCATTCCGGCGACGCGATCGCTGCGCGAAGGGCGAAGCAATGCATCTGTAAGTTGTCGGTGGGAATGGAGTTTGTAAAGGGGTCGGTCCCGGAATGCAGGAATGTGGACTGGACGATCACGTCGTCAGGGCGTGGCGGTCGCACCTCAAAGGGCTAATGTCATGACTTCTGGGACCGCCGCCTCTGCTCCTGGCGTTCCTCATACCAGGCTTCCGTTTCGGCGATGTCCGCCTCGAGCTTTGGGCGGACGAAAAGCGCGCACTTGAACTCTGGCAGGCAGCGGGCCTTGAGCGCCCTCGATGCATATTCCTGCATTCCGGGACCGACCCCTTTACCGACCCCTTTACCCGCCCTTACGTCAACCCCAGCGCCTTCGCGGCGGCGGATTGCGGATCGGAGAAAAATACCGGGTCCACTTGCTCCACGATGTCACCCGACACCTCCAGGAAGTTGCGCTTGTTCTCCAGCGGGATGAGCGCCCGACGAGCGCCGTTCTCCATTGCCACCTGGAGCGGTTCCACCAGCGAGGTCACAGCCTTGATGTTGCCCTGAATGCTCAGGTCGCCGAGGATCACCAGGCCCGGGGCCACCGCCGTCCTCTTGATGGCCGACACAATGGCCACCAGCACGGCGATCCCGGCTTCGCACGGAATGCGATTAGTCAACAGATCAATCGCCTCGACGTGGAAATCCGTGGTGTCGAGCACGCTGGCGATGCCCATGGGGACCTTATGCCCTTGGAGGAATCCGAAGGCGCGGCTGATGGCTTCCTTCAACGGACCATCCACACCGCCGGCAAGTTTCAGTTTTCCGGTGCCGGAAGAAGTTCCTACTTCGATTCGATACAGGCCAACTTTACCCGCCGGGTTTAGGGACGCGGCATACACCGAACCCGGGGCCAGCGGATCCGTTGAGATCAGTTCCCGCCCGCCTTCCTCCGGCACGCCGACGTAGCGTTCTTCCGTCGTGTCATTGTCGCGGTAGGAGAACGACGTCTGATGAAACTCAAACGCCCCCATTTTCTTTAGCTGTTCCTTCACCCGGCGGCGCCCTTCCAAGGCCAACTCCAGCATCTCCACCAGTTCCGCCTTCGAGAATTCGCCGTGGGGATACAGCAGCTTCACCATGCCGGACACGGTCTTGCGGACGGCTTTCACGTCGCGGGATTTCAAGTGAGCGCCCATCGAGAAGTGCCGGTCAATGACCTCCGTGAAGTTGTGTTTGCGCAGTTCGCGCAACGCCTCGGCGAAGTAATCCACCACGAACCCGTAATGATCCGTGAAGAACTCGATCTTCATCTTCGGGATTTCCCAGCCGGGAACGTAGTAGTGGATACGATCCAGGAACGCCATGTCTTCACGGATCACGCCGGGCATGGGCGTGAACAAGTGGGACGAGCGCACCATGGCCTCCACCGGCTGGTTGGTATTGCCAAACATCGCAATGGACGCCATGCCGGAAAGCGTCTCTTTGCCCCGGGCGAACGACCCGGACTCGCAATAGGTCTTGAGCGTGGTCACGACCTCCTTGGGCATCTTCTCCAGGTCCGCCACTTCGTCGAATCCGACGGCGTCCCACAATCCGACCAGGCCGATCTTCCCGCTGGCCATGTTGAAGAACAGGTTGGCCACGGTGGTCGGGCCGGTAAGCAGGATCGTGTAGGGGCTCAACTGCTGGTAGCCGTAGGATTTGCCCGTCTCGCGGGGACCCAGCTCCACCAGATTGTAGTTCGCCTCGCACAAGGGAATCAGCCGCACCAGGAACAACAGCTTCAGCCGCTGGGTGAACTGGCCCGGCTCGAGACCGATGCAGCGTATCAACAAGTCCACCCATTCTTCCGACGTGAAACGCCGCCGGGCTTCGCGGTAGCCGTCCAGGTCGAAGTTGGCCAATTGGATCGGGGTCAGCCGCTCAATCCAGAACGGGCTGCGTTTGCCCCTGGCTTCTTCGTCGTATTGATGTCGAATCTCGATTTCAGCCCAGATGCCTCCCATCAACAGACGGTCGAACTCCCGGACGTATTTCTCCGGAACATGAATGTATTTGTGGCCGAAGTTCACCGCCTCGGCCCAATACTTGTCGTCTTCGGAAAGGTAGCGAACCTTCACCTTGTCAATGAACGTGTGCCGCTCCTTTTCCTTCACGCGCACCTGGGCCTTGTTGGCTTCCTCCGGGCGGACGAAGTTCTCAGCCAGCGTGTTGTTCACGACGCGCAGCCCGGCGTCAATCGCCGCTGGATCATCCGTGGCGCAGTATTTCCCCAGCAGATATTCCAGCACGAACACGGGCACGTTCGCGCCGAACTTCACCTTTCGCACCAGGTCCTTGCGGACCACTTTGCCCGCAAAGGCATCCATCAGTTTTTGGTCCAACGCATCAGTCATAATTCACCTCAAATCGCCAGTTCCACCGGGATGTCGGTCAACTCCCCGAGCCCAAGCTGGGTTTCACAATCAATCGCCCGGATGGAAATCTTCGTCACCGCATCCGTGGCGGTCAGCATCATCGTCACGGCATTGGGTTTGCCGGACGCGATGACAATCTCCCGCGTGCCTTCCTCGTAGCCGTAGGACGCCACGGCGGCGTAACCCACCTCGGTCTTGGCCGAAAGCGCCTCCAGCCGGATGCGCTTCTGGGTTTCGCCAAACAATCCTTCCGCCGTGAGCGTGACCGTGAGCGAGAAGAACCGGTTCGTCACCTTGGGTTTAGCCAGTTTCAACTCCAGCTTCAGTTCGCTGCCCACTTCGGCCCGGGCCTTCCGCGCCTTCAGCACACACACCGGAATGATCTGCTCCTGCAACGTCGGCCCGCCGTGGAAGTAAGGTCCGCTGCCGCCCTTCACCTTGAACAAGCCGATGCTCCGGGGGAACGCCAGTTCCAGCGGGCCGCCCAGTTCGAGGTCGCTGGCATTGACGCGAAAGAAACCATCGGCGCTCACGCCACCGCGACCGATCCATGCCCGCGAATGCAACGCCACCGTCTCGCCCCCGGGCGCGTCCATGGACAGGCCGGCGTCCAGGCCCTCGGCAAAAATGAACCCATGATCCGCCGCGATGACGATGTGACGCATGCCCACCTGCAGCAGGTTGCGGATGCCCCGGCGCAACTTGTCGAGCACCTCATCCATGTATAGGCGGGTTTCATCCTCGTCGCCGGCTTCCTCGCCGTGACGGTCAATCTCCTGCGACGTCACGACAATGAACTTCGGCTCACTGAGTTCCTTCTTGCGCTTGGGTGTCAGCCGGGCGATCTCGCCCAGCTTGCAGATCACGAGCGGCGTTTCCACCTGCGCTTTGAGCCAGTCCATCCGCGCCGTGCGCGTGGAAACCGGTTGCCCTTGAATCTGCATCACCAATCCCGCTCCGCCCTTGTCCAACGCCAGGCCTTTCTCGGCGCCGGGCATCAAAGCCGCCATCCCCACCGGGGTGATGCCCGGAAGTTGTCCGATGGCCGCATCGGTGGTGACGTCAAACTCATCACCCAGGCCGGCGACGAGTTCCGCGGCCATCTCAAACCGCAGCGCGTCCACCAACAGGTAGGCGACTTTCTCGCCCGCCTTCAGCAGCGGGCTGACGTGATCCGTGAAGATGCGCGACTGTGGCGCGAACGACTCCACCTCGAAACCGGACTGCTCCAGCGCAGACGAATATGTCTCGGCCAGCACCGTCAGGGTCTCGGCGTATGCCTTGCGGCAATGGGTCATCAAGCGTTCGAGGTCCGGCTCGTTCGGCGCGGCGGACATCTCGCAACGGGCGTAGCGGCTTTCCAGGTGCCGGGCGCTGCGATCGAGCACCATCCACGGCTCCGTGTGCCGGGTGTAGGCTTCCACGAGTTCGCGGGCGGTCCATTTCCGCTTCTTGAGCGCCGGGCGAATGTTCATGCTCATGGCCAGCAACTGCGCCCCGGCCTCCACCAGCGACCAGACCAAGGGGAACTCCGCCCGCCGCCGGCACCAGAATGATTCCCGCCGGTTGCCCCTCAGCTTGAGCACACCCTCCGCGTCACCCGCCACCAGGTTTGCAATCGCCGCGTGCAACAGCCGGTTCTCGATGAACGCAAACGTATCCAAGCCGGCGATGGCCGATTCGGGCCACGCCTGCGGGGCCAGCCCGGCGGCTTGTTCCAGGGCTTCCGCCGCGGCCTCATACTGCTCCTGCAAATCCACGCGGTTCCGCCACATGCGGCACAGGTGGCGAATGGCGTCCCGATGCACGGGTTTGGCCGGCAATTCAAACGCCGCCAACGGGCCGGGCCGCGACGGCTCCGGCAGGGCCAGCACCAGTTCGCCGAGGAGCAGATGCCGTTGCAGGGTCTTGCGGAAGCCGGCCAGCGACGTCGTGTCCGCGCCGTTTAGCCCGAGTTCGTCCCTCGCGAGGGTGACGAGTTCGCCCTGGGCTTTCTTCTCCGCGATCTTCGGGTCGTATTTGTCTGAGGCGGCGAATTCCAGCAACACTTCGGCGGGGGAAATGGGTCCGAAGATCAGCTTCAACGCCCCGGCGGTCACGGAGCCGGCTTCGTCGGCCATGCGGTCCAATTCCTCCAGCGTGAGCAAACCTTCCTCCGCCTGACGCGCCACATGCGCGGCTTTCTCCGGCGCGATCACGGCGAACACCTGTTCCACGATGGCCTGCAGGCGCGTGTTGCGTTCGGCCACCTCGGCGCCCGGCTCCATCACCACGCCGGCCGTCTCGGCTTCGATCAAGGCAAAGTCCGTCTTCGACCGCGCGAGCGGGACATAGACCACCACGTTCGGTGGCACGTCGCAGCCGGGCGTAACCTTGCCCTCCGGCGTGACGAATTCCAGGAACGGCTCCAGTCGTTCGCGCAAGCGAAAGAATTCGGGGCCACCAATCAGGACCGTGGCGTCAGCCAACACCAACGACTTTGCCAACGCGGCATAGACCCTGTCCGGGTCATACCAGACCACGAGCCCACGGTCGGCGACCTGCCGCTCAATCAACGCCCGAATCCTGTCAGAAACTTTGCCCATGTTGTTTTAACCGCGGATTACACGGATGGCACGGATGATTCGCTATTGACGCTCGGCGTATGGCGCGAGCCGGTGGACTTTGCTTGGTGCTCCGGCTTCAGCCAGCCCGCTTGGTGTCCAGCCTTCAGGCTGCTTCCCCAACACCCTAAAGGGTGGACACCGAACGGATTACGCGTGCCCCAGCTTGCGGGCTGCCCGCTATCCGCGCTGTCCGCGTCATCCGTGGTTGATTCTTTCGTGCTCATGGGGTCTCGAACAACGCCAGATACGGTTTGAAGCGATAGCGCCGGTTGCGTTGCCAGCCGGTCATTTCCTCCAGCAGGCCGAGTGCAACAAACGACTTCACCAGGCTGTTGGCCTTGGCGAAGGAACACTCCAGCCCTTGCTCCACCATCCGCACGTTCACGATGGGGCGCTCGAACAGGAAATCCACCAACCGCTGGCCATAGTTCGCGCCACCGGGCGAAGCGAGCGACTTTGCGCGACCCTTTTCCCGCAGCTTCAGAATCTCCCGGGCCGTCGCCGTAGCCGCGTGACTCACCTCCGCAACCCCGCGCAGGAAGAACTTTATCCAGCCTTCCCAATCACCTTCCGTCCGGATGGCCATCAACCGGTCGTAATACTGCGCCCGGTGTCGCTTCAGGTAATGGCTCAGATACAGCAGTGGCCGGTGCAGGATTCCCTTTTGACAAAGCAGGAAGGTGATCAGCAATCGCCCCACGCGCCCGTTGCCGTCGAGGAACGGATGAATCGTCTCGAACTGCGCGTGGCATAGTCCGCAATGCACCAGCACCGGCATTGGTTCTTCGTAATGCAGAAACTTCTCCAGATCGTTCAGCGCCGTCCTCATCTCGTCCACGGGCGGCGGCACGAAGGTCGCCTGCTCGATGGGGCACTTGTCCGTCCCGAGCCAGTTCTGCCGCTGGCGGAATTCGCCGGGCTCGCGGTTGCTGCCACGCACGCCTTGCAACAACTTGCCGTGGATCTCCCGGATCAAGCGCAGGCTCAACGGAAACTCCTTCACCCGCTGCAAACCGTAGTTCATCGCCCCGACGTAATTAACGACTTCCTCCACGTCCTTTGGTCGGTCCTCACCCTTGGAATCAATTTCGAACTCCAAGACATCCTGCAGGGTGCTTTGCGTGCCCTCGATCTGGGAACTGAGCACCGCCTCGTGCCGGACATACATCGCCACGAAAAAATCCGGGTTCGGCAGGATCGAGGTCACCCCGTCCAGCCGGCCCAAGGCCCGGTCGGCTTCCGACAGTAGCGATGCCAGGTCCGGGTCCATCTGGATCGGAGGCTTGGGCGGCAGGGGTTTCGGCACAAATGCCTCGTAACCACCAACTTGTTTTACGAATTCACCGGCCCGCATAACACACTCGCCGAAATGAAAATCTTGTTCGTTGCGCGGATAATAAGCGCCCTCGCTCCGACATCTTATTATTCGGAACGGTCACATCGTAAAACAAGACATCCGGACCGCAAGCCAGTTTCACGGACAAAAAGCAGGCCCACGTTCGGTGTCCTGGCTTTGGCTGATCCGCTTGGTGTCCAGCCTTCAGGCTGCCTCCCCGAACACCCTAAAGGGTGGACACCGAACTTTGGTGGCCCGGCTTTGGCTGGTCCGCTTGGTGTCCAGCCTTCAGGCTGCTTCCCCGAATATCCTAAAGGGTGGACACCGAACTTTGGTGGCCCGGCTTTGGCTGGTCCGCTTGGTGTCCAGCCTTCAGGCTGCTTCCCCGAATATCCTAAAGGGTGGACACCGAACTTTGGTGGCCCGGCTTCAGTCGGTCGGTTTGGTGTCCACGCTTCAGCGTGTGCTGGCGTTCACATACTCGGCGCATCCCAACCCTTCCCGTAATCCAACACGGGAAAATCATTCCAAATCCGTGTCGCTTCCTCACGGCCCATCCCCGCCAGATATTCCTGTGCGCTGGAGAACGGCCAGTCCTGCCAATGCTCGACGTAACCGTGATGCACGGGATTGTGATGCACGTAGTTCATTGTCGCCCAGAAATGCGCGTCGTTGCGCATGAACCGTTCAACCGCGCCGCACCACACCTGCCGACCGCGTGTCTGCTCCTCGCCGTTCCACTGAAACGAAAGCCGGCCATGCATCCGGCCCAGGTCCGCCAGCACTTTGAGGATGGCCGTGGTTTCGATTAGCGCATGGTAATGGTTGGGCAAAACACACCAGGCGTGAATCTGGGTGCCATGTCCCTGAGTCACGCTGAGCAACGTGCTGCAAAAACTTTCCAGCCGCTCCACACTTTGGCCAATGAACGGACGATGCTCGAAGCACGCAGCCGTCACATGGTAACGGGTCTTCTCGCCGCCCCGATGCGGCGGGCGATGCCAGGGCAGCCCCTGCCGCTTCCGCCATTCGAGCAACTCGTCCCGTTGCTTCGACGTCAGCTTGCGCCACAGATAGGTGGGTTTGCTCATGATCGTTTCACTTGCACGTTAAAGCGTGGATACCCAACGGTTCGGTGTCCCGGCGTTAGCCGGCCCGCTTGGTGTCCAGCCTTCAGGCAGGCTGCTTCCCCGAACACCCTAAAGGGTGGACACCGAACACTCACGCCAGGCCGTGCGCGATGGCGAAAGACTTGTTGGTCTGGCACGCGGCCTTCACCCGGTCCGGCCAATTCGTCCCGTTGCTTCGACGTCAGCTTGCGCCACAGATAGGTGGGTTTGCTCATGATCGTTTCACTTGCTCGTTAAAGCGTGGATACTCAACGGTTCGGTGTCCCGGCGTTAGCCGGCCCGCTTGGTGTCCAGCCTTCAGGCTGCTTCCCCGAACACCCTAAAGGGTGGACACCGAACACTTACGCCAGGCCGTGCGCGATGGCGAAAGACTTGTTGGTCCGGCACGCGGCCTTCACCCGCTCGGGCCAGTATTCCATCGCTTGTTGCGCCCAATCGTAGTCGCCGGCTTCCAACTCCTGCCACGCCTTCCTGGTTTCCGGCCAACTGGGAAGCAACGAGTGCAACGGCGCGGCGTTGAGCAGCACCCCATCGTCAATGTGCGGGGTGTAGCCGCGCTCGGTGATTTCCTTGATTTGCTTCGAGAACTCGCGCAGGTCGTCGGCCATGTCCACGAGCTTGTCCACTGCTTTCAACTTGCTGCGGTTGTTGCCGGCGGCGGCGCGTTGGTCGGCGATCTCACGGTCCAGCAACCGCAGGCGTTCTTCGACCAGGTTGCGGACGGTGAACAAAGTGTTCGCGTTGAACCGCTCCTGAAAAACCCAGATGGTGTATTTCTTCCGGGGCGATTGCAGCGGCCAATAGACCGGGCGTTTGCGGTAAAGCTGGAAGTGATATTTCCAAAACGACTTGTCCGGCGCACCGGCGAACCGGTCCAACCAGCCGCGCACGGCTTCCACCGGATCACCGGTTTCCTCGGTGGCGGTGCGAATGACCTCGCGGGCCTCGGCCTCGCCCAACATGAGCGACAGGCAATTGACCACGCGGGCGGCGAGGTCCTGCGGATGCCCTTCATCGGAGGGCATGATGCCGTCCGGATCAATCAAAGCCCGGATGGCGGTGACGGTGGCGGGCGGAAAATCCCCGCAACCCAGACCGCCGGGCTGACCGATCTCAAACCGGCCCAGCACCGTGCCGATGGCGTAAGAAATCCAACTTAACGACACACCCCGAAGCCGACTCGTCAGTCCAGAACCGTCAGCGTCATCGGTGTCGCCGTCGGCCGAGTCCTCGTCAGCCGATGCAAGTCCGTCCTCCGCATTGACGACAAAGTGCTGCAGGAAATCCTCGATGAAAGCACGCCGGGCAGATAAACCGAACTGCCGATAGGCAATGTCATCAATTGCCCGAAGCAGGAGATCATGATCCGGCGAGAACTCCCCGTTTTGCTGCGAGGGACAACGAAACTGCCTTGTGGTTTCACTGGCATCCCATGCGGGGTGAAAATCAGTCCTGACCCCTTGGTTTTCCGAAGGATTTGACGGTGCCTCCCCCAAACGCCGTTAAGGATTTTTGCGTGATTTCCTGGGCTGATTTCTCGGTGG
>Ga0255347_1001947_pt1 | contig 30855 bp, 29 predicted proteins | sample wastewater_treat_2_FD_192479 | JGI IMG/M metagenome (GOLD analysis project Ga0255347, IMG submission 192479) | Wastewater microbial communities from Lulu Island WWTP, Vancouver, Canada - plant24 | ecosystem: Engineered > WWTP > Wastewater > Unclassified | place: Canada: Vancouver, British... | reverse complement strand
TGTGGCTTCCATAATACTTTCAAGAACAGATAGGGCTTCTGGACGCTCTAATTTTGCGATTATGGGAGTTTTTGCTGACCTTGGATTTTCTGCCAGGGTTTCTACCGCTTTACGCATCGTTAAAATGTCATCCACGCAACGGACAAAAGATGCGGCAATCAGATCAACCCCTTTGCTCAAGCCAAATTTTAAGTCTTCTCGATCTTTTTCAGTAAAGATTGGCGTTGTTAAATTTGCTCCAGGGAGATTGACACCTTTATTAGATTTTAATAGGCCACCTAAAATTACCACAGCATCAATCCGCTCTCCATTGATAGCTTTAACTTCCATTTCAATGTAGCCATCATCAAGCAAGATATGGTTTCCAGGCTGTAAAGATTTGTGCAAATCTGTTATTTCAAATGGGATAAAAATGTCATCTTTATTAGGGACAAAGGACTCCGAAGAACTCAAGGTAACCTTGTCCCCAGCTTTTAAATCCACTCCAACATCGGGAAGCTTTCCAATTCGAAGTTTTGGCCCTTGAAGATCTTGAAGAATAGAGATTGGGACACCCATTTCATTTGATATATCTCGAATGAGATCAATCATCTCCCCGTGTGTTTCACGAGAACCGTGCGAAAAATTCAAACGAGCCACATTCATTCCCGCCGCCACGAGAGCCTGAATAGTCTCCTTGCTATTACTGCTTGGCCCCAATGTGCAAACGATTTTTGCAAATCGATACATGGTGTTCTCCCAGGCCATCACATTAATCCATCAGAAGCGTATCACGAATAATCGGCAGCATCCAATCGGCTGTATCTTTATCCAAGACTAAAGGTGGGGCTAACCTTATGGTGTGCGTATGAGTTTCTTTGGCTAAGATGCCCTTTTCTTTTAGAACCTCCGCATATCTTCTGGCACCACCCAATTCATGTTTCAATTCAATCCCAATAAAAAGGCCTTTTCCGCGCAATTCAAGAATATTCTTTTTTGGGATTTCTTCTAAATAATCCATCATATATTGCCCCAATTCTCGTGAATTGTCGACTAACTTTTCATCTTCAATCACTTCGAGGGCAGCAATTGCCACGGCCGCACCGAGTGGGTTACCACCAAAAGTAGAGCCATGATCTCCAGGTTCGATTAAACCCAAAACAGGTTCGTCGGCTAAAACTGCAGAAACAGGGTAAAAACCACCTGATAAAGCCTTGCCAATGACCATAATGTCTGGTCGCACATCTTCATGGTCGCAGGCGAAAAATGCCCCAGTACGTCCAAGTCCAGTTTGGATCTCGTCGGCGATAAGAAGGATGTTGTTTTCGCGACAAAGGGTTTCTACAGCTTTTAAATAACCCTCAGGCGGAATCAAAATCCCATTTTCACCCTGAAGGGGTTCAATCATAACTGCAACTGTATTCTCATTTATCGCTGCTTCGATGGCCTTTACATCGCCGTATTTGACCATTGGAAATCCTGGAGTAAAGGGGCCAAAGTCGTGTTTATATTGATGCGTGGATGTGAAAGAAATGATTGTGATTGTTCTGCCATGAAAATTGCCATCTGCTATGATAATTTCTGCTTTGTGCCGTGGAACTCCTTTTACAAGGTATCCCCATTTCCTTGCTACTTTAATGGCCGTTTCAACAGCTTCTGCGCCACTGTTCATGGGCAAAGATTTGTCGTAACCCGTCATTTCTGACAATTTCTTGTATAAAAGCCCAAGTTTGTCATTGTAAAAAGCGCGTGAAGTTAAAGTTAATCGGTCTAATTGCTCAATCATTGCTTGTTTGATCTTTGGGTGGTTATGACCCTGGCTGACTGCCGAATACGCGCTTAGACAGTCAAGATATTTTTTCCCCTCAATATCGTATACCCATACACCTTCTCCCTTGACCAAAACGACATCCAATGGGTGGTAATTGTGAGCTCCATACTGATCTTCAAGATTAATAAAGTATTCGCTAGTTAACATCTGTATCTCCTCCGATTAATAACTCAATTAAAATAGCTTTTTGGGCGTGCATTCGATTTTCAGCCTGAATAAACAACCTGGAATGAGGACCCTCTGCAACTTCATCCGTTATTTCTAACCCGCGATATGCAGGCAAACAGTGTAAAACGATTGCGTTTGGTTTTGAGAAACGAAGCAGTTTTTCATTTATTTGGTAAGGCGGGAATACTTTTTCACGCTTACTTGCTTCTTCCTCTTGCCCCATACTTGTCCATGTATCAGTGTAAAGAACATCAGCTCCCTCAGCAGCTTCTTCTGGCTTTCGGAACAAGCTGACGGATCCGCCAGTTTCTTTAGCGAAATCCTGGGATTGTTTAATGGCCTCGTCGGGCATGTCGTAATCTTCAGGATTTGCAATTCGGAAATCTCCGCCGAGTTTAGTGACGATTTTCATCAATGATACTGCCACATTGTTGCCATCACCAATATAGGCTATGCGTTTTCCTTTAAATTCGCCAAATTCTTCAATGATTGTTATCGCATCCGCCATTGCCTGGCAGGGATGGTTGTAATCACTAAGTCCGTTGATAACAGGAACTGAAGACCATTTCGCCAATTCGAGGATATGCTCGTGGTCAAAAACCCTTGCCATGATGGCGTGAACATAACCCGAAAGCACACGAGAAACATCTGCTATTGATTCTCGGGTTCCAAGTCCGACTTCTTGAGGAGACAAATATAAGGCATCTCCACCCAATGTGCGCATAGCCATATCAAAACTTACCCGAGTTCGCAGGCTTGGCTTTTGAAACACCATTGCAAGCACTTTGTTTTTTAAGAGCGGCCTGACGACACCATTTTTGTACTCGTTTTTAAGTTTTAATCCTAATTCGAGCATTTTTTCTAATTCATTTACTGAAAAATCTGCTATATCAAGAAAATGTTTCATGGACCCTCCGATTTTTGTGGTTTGTGTAGTCGATTGTTGGTTTTATGTGATGATATCTACGTAGGCCGCTCATCATTTTTAAAGGCTTTACCAAGATGATATAAATTTAATTGGGCTATTCCAAGCAAAAAGAAACCTCCTGTTAATAAAATGCTGGCGATTAGCAAAAAAATGGGAATTTGTTCGCGTATGTTTTGAAATTGGCTCTTAATGTTTTCGAAAATTAACCGATAATCAGACAATAATGTCTGAGTTTCTTCGACATACATCTCAAAGTTTTCTATATCTTCAGACAGTTCTGAGATATTTGTTTGCAAATCACCCATGCTTTTATCAGTTTCTTGAATATATTGTTGAATATCGAGGAACTTATCTGGGGCATCATTTAAACTTTCAGATACTTTTAGCAAGCTTGGTCCAAGGGGTTCATCTGGGCGATAATCTGCCCCTAAAAGTGGAATTCCAGCAATAAATTTCAATGTGTTGTCAATTATACCAGCGCTTTGAGAGGCGGATATTAACGCAGTTTGGGTGTCGATGATAGTATCGTGTAAATCTTTTCCAATCAAATCTGCGGATGATGTCAACGAAACAGAGATATTGTCCAAAGTATTTGAAGCGTTCTCTAATGTGCCCGTTATCACACCAATATTGTCAGATGTTGTTTTCAGGGTGTTCTCGACAATAATAAGCCCATCATTCGTATTATCTAAAATTTGATCCAAAGATTCTATGATTTCAAGAACGGTATTTTCCACCTTGGGTTTGTAAAACCAGGTCGTTGCTATCCCAAATATGGAAAACAATATGCCAATATAGGCTGTAAATATAAAAAAACGTCCTCTGTTCTTGTTTTTTGTTTCGATTTTCATACACGATCTCTCTATCCAGTTTTTAAGACTTGAGTGAGGATATTCTCTTGCTTTTCCCACATCACCCTTTTTTCTTCAGGCTCAAGATGGTCATATCCCAACAAATGGAGGGTTCCATGAATTGTTAAAAGTACTAATTCCTCATTCAATCTGCGATTATTTTCCTCAGCTTGTATCTTTGCCTGCTCGAATGAAATGACTATATCACCCAAATAAAACAGCCCTGTTTCAGGATCGATGTATCCTTGGCTGAATGCCAAAACGTCGGTTGTTTTATCAATATTTCGGTAAGTTTTATTTAAATGGTGGATTTCATCAGCGGTTGTGAAATTTATCCCCAAAGAAGCATGCGTTATCCCTTCTTTTTCAAGAGTAAATTTGACGGCCTTCTTGATTAATTTGGGGTTGAATTTCTTGCTAATCGTTTTGTCGAACAAAATGTGAATTTGATATTTTTTCCGAATCATTTTGTTTTAGAATTGGTTGTGCTTGGATTCCCGCTAGTTTTAGTTAGTTCGGGGTATTTAACTCTCGGATGATACGTACCTTTGAGGGTGTTGAAAAAGGAATCTTTAACTAGTTGAAGGTCTTTGAGAGTTAAATCGGTATCATCTAACTGATTGTTCTGTGAATAAAACGTAAACACAACTTCAATCAATTCTCTCAGTTCATCCTCATCTTTGGGACGCTCAGCCCGAGTACGAGCCTCTGTTCCATCGGCTAACATTAAAAGAGCAGTTTCCTTTGACTGGGGTTTGGGGCCAGGGTAAGTGTAAAGAGATTTATCAACATCATCAGGGTTTTCTGCTTCTTGTAAAGCCCTCGTATATTGATAGTGTGTGTGCATTGTCCCGTGATGCTCTTTAATAAAATCAATAACCCGTTCAGGTAAGTGATATTTTCTCGCTAATTTAATTCCATCCGTAACGTGGCTGAGAATGATCTGAGCGCTTAGATAGGGATCAATATCATCATGTGGATTGGATTCATTTTGAATTTGATTTTCAATGAAAAAATGTGGATTATTTGATTTGCCGCAATCGTGATAGATAGATCCAACGCGCACAAGCAAACCATCTGCTCCAATTGCTTCCGCAGCCTGTTCAGCAAGGTTTGCAACCTGGAGTGAGTGTTGGTAACTGCCTGGCGCAGATCGGAGCATTAATTGTAAAAGGGGATGATCAGGCCTCGAAATGTCGAGAAGTTGAAGTGAAGTAGTGATCCCGAGACTTTGTGAGAAAATATATTGCAACAATAATGTCAAGCTGGCAGCCCCAATGCCATTGATAAGGGCAGCCCCAGACAGTTCAGCAATGCCCCGCCAATCTGTCACTGCATCTGGAAGGCGATAACTCAATATAACCCCAATTCCTGCAATGCCGATTGTTAAACCTGAAAAAAAGAATGAACCTATCCGCTTGGCTTTGCCCAATGAGAGCATACCTAAAAATGTTGGGATAATATAAAAAATTGTAATATCAAAACCATTCGGCAAGCCGTATCCTGTCATGATCCCTAAGATCAACGAAAGAACAATGGCGATTTCAATATTAAATATAATTGCCAAAGTCAGACCAAAAGCAGCTAAAGGGTAAAGATAAGGCATTGTTATCCGATTGAGGACGAAAAATCTGGCAATGCCGAGGAACAATAAAAATATCAATGACACCAGAAGTACAGCTTTAACTGGAAAAATTTCATCGATTTTCCTTTGTTTGCTATAAAGAGCGAGTAAAACAGCGATGGTAATTGTCAATATTCCAGCGCCTACGATATCACGCCATTGGTCACTGGGTTGAATTAATCCAAAGCGCTGCAGGGCTTCCCATTCTACTTCTCGTATTATTTGTCCGAGCCTAACCAAGGTTTCACCTGTCACAAAAGATCGAATAACAGGGTCCACAGATTGCCGGGCTTCAATAATGGCTGCATCTGTCATGTCTGCAGAAAATTGGCTGTTTGGTATTATGAATGGTTCAACAAGTTCAACAACAATATTGGCTTGCTCTTGAGGGAATGAGAAATCGATTAATGAGAGGGTATTTCCTTTAGTCACTGCTATATCTGGATCACGCAATGTATTTCGCATAATCTGTTCCAACACGGTTGTGGCTTCAGTTTCAATCGCATGCATACGGGCGTCATTTAATTCCAGAATGCGAATGATTGTCTCTTCTGAAAGATTTAGGTTTTCAGCAGTTTGAACATCTGAAATTTTTTGGTCCATACTGGCGAAAGGGTCCAGTCTGACCGTAGTGATGAAATATAAAACATCTTTTAATTTTTCAACCTGTCTTCTGCCAATACTCGGGTCTGTTGGCAAATATATTGGCTGAACAGAATTTGCTGCCTCTTGGCGCGCTCGTTCGGTTAATACATCGCTTTCATAACTGAGGGAATAGGGTGCTAAGATATCTTGCGAAGCAACATCGCCCAATTGCATTTGAAGTGCGGATTGTCTTAAAATATCGGGCAAAATAAGCATTAAAAACGCAAGAATTGCCGTGATAATTAACAAAATCCCTTTCAAAAATTTAGGTTGGAAGAACTTTTTGTTTTGGATTCGTTCGGTAGTCATTATTCGTAATATATGCTAGGAAGAGTACGTGTTTTATTTCTTGTTGCTAATTTTCACGCCTTTTCGTGTCGGTGCCATCTAAACTTACAAAGCCTCACCTTAATAATTGAAGAAGAATTAATGTATAACCAGAATTATAAAATAGAAAATTGAATTATTGGATGAATTTGCCATTTGTCTAAAAAGACAATTTCTTTAGTTTTGCATCATTTGTTGATTCACCTATTTTCATCCTGGTTTTTACTTTTATTTTAAAAAAGTTATCCCCTTGATTATACCTTTACTTCTTTGATTGTTTTCTGTAGACTTGTTTAAGACGAATTTAATAATCAACGTTGTACAAAACGTACCGAGAGGGCTTGTTAGACACATAATAGGATAAATTTTTGGGTTTTCTTTTATCCTTGTTGTTAATAACCGAGCTCAATATATAGTTGATTAGGCAAGTGTTGCTGAAGATTATGTTTATTGTTGAATGATGATGTAGTCACGAATTGCATCGAGGGTTGCTTTGCCAATTCCTGGTACATTTAATAAATCATCGATGGAAACAAAACCCCCGCTTTCCTCTCGATAAGTGATAATGTCAGCCGCTTTTGTTGGGCCAATTCCTGGTAATGACTCAAGCGCTTCCTGAGATGCAGTATTGATATCTAATGGATAATCGAAATAATTAGGATCATCTAAGGGGTTGTTTCCAGGAGCATTACGTGCTGTTTCAGGAATGATTTCTCCAAAAGAAGGAATATAAAAATAATCACCATCCCTTAATTCGAACACATCATTAACCCTTGAAACATCTGCTTTATCTGTTAATCCACCTGCGAGGTTAATCAGATCTGCCAATCTGCTTTCCTTTGCTACAAAATAAACTCCAGGAGAAGCCACTTGCCCTTTAATTAGTACTTGGATGGGAGGAAATGTAGCTGTGGGTTTCGGAAACGTCGTTGTTGTTGCTGTTGGAAGGGGAGACAGCAAAATTGGTTGTCCCTGTTGGGGACGTGCGAGAAGCAATATTGCACCTGTTGCTAATAATCCAAATAATACGCCTGTTAAGAGAATCTGCCATGGCTTCATGTGAAATTCCCTCTAAATTTTTGTTAATTGGCAATACCCACAGAATTTTTGGCCTCTAATTCTGACATTGCGTTAAATGCCTGGATGGCAACTTCTAAAATTTCTTTGTCAGGTTCTCGAGTTGTCAAATTTTGTAAAGCAAGGTTCGGTTTAATAATCCATTGAACAAAGGGCTTGTCTAAATTTTTAGAAAGTAGCTTAATATATTCGTAAGATACGCCAGATAAAATTGGAATCATTAATAGGCGAGTTAACAAGCGCCATATCAATGGGAGAGGGCCAAAGAAAGAAAAAATAAAAATTGAAAGCAAGACTAAGGTGAGGATAAAAGAAGTTCCGCATCTTGAGTGTTGAAGTGGGTACGCGGCTACTTTCTCCACGGTCAATTCTGATCCATCCTCAAATGCATTGATCGTTTTATGTTCAGCGCCATGGTACATGAATACTCTCTGGATATCAGGCATTTTGCCAATCGCCCACAAGTAGACAATGAGTAAAACCAATCTGAAAATTCCTTCCAGTAAATTGGCTACCCATGGGCTTATATCTATGGACTTAATCAATAACCCGGAGATAAGTGCTGGAACTAAAAAGAAAATTCCGATGCCAAAAAGCAAAGATAATGCAGCAGTAAAGAAAAGAGCAGGCCCTTCGATTTTCTCATTTTCTCCAGTTTGGACGTTGGCAGAAATAGTTAAATAACGGATACCAAGCCCGAGTGCATCCCACAATACAATCAAACCCCGCAAAAAGGGGATCTTTGTGAGTTTACTGCTATACAATCCAGATAATTTTTCTTGGGTAATAACAATTTCTTGATTGGGCGCTCTGTTAGCCATTGCCAGAGCATATTTTCCACGCATGAGAACGCCTTCAATCACTGCTTGTCCGCCATAAGCGGGCATTCTTTCATTCATTAATTGATCCTTATTATAAATTAAAAGCTCAGCAAGAAACGGATTATTGCTTCAACACCCTTATGATGGGTTGGAAGGTGCATTCTTTCATTCGGGGAGTGGATTTGGTCGTCGGGGAGGCCAAATCCTGTAATTATAGAATCAACCCTGAGTATGTTTTTCATAGATGTGGCAACTGGAATTGAACCACCTTCTCGTTTTCGAATAGGGTCAACTCCCCAAGTGTCTTTTAAAGCATTAAAAAATAAGTTAACACCCGGAGCTTCATCTTTCGAAATATAAGCAGGGGCTCCAGAAAGTAAGTCCAGTTCCCAACGAACCGAATCAGGAGCGTTTTCTTTCAAATATGATCTAAAACTACTTTCAATTTCTGATGTGTCTTGATCCGGTACAAGTCGGCAGGATATTTTGGCCATTGCATAGGCAGGAATTATAGTTTTTGCACCTTTTTCAATAAAGCCTGAATATAAGCCATTTACATCAAGAGTTGGTCGGGCTCCAATTCTTTCAATAGGTTGAAAACCTGCTTCTCCACCCAGGGCAGAAACACCGGTTATTGCTTTGACTATGTTGTCATCCATACCAATTCTTGCCAATTCTTTGCTCTCATCTGGTGTTAATGCCCTGACTTTATCGTAAAATCCGGGCAAAGTTACTCGACCGGAGTCATCATGCATGCCACCTATTAATCGGCTGAGGACATTTGCAGGATTGTCAACAACACCACCAAAGGTGCCAGAATGTAAGTCTGCCGATGGTCCATAAATGCGGAGTTCAAAATAAGCCATTCCTCGCAGGCCGTTTATAATTGTCGGTTTATCTGGGGCTAACATACTCCCATCCGGATTTAAGATAATATCGCTTTGTAATAATTCTTTATTCTCTTCTAAAAAAACATCTAAACTCGGAGAGCCGATTTCTTCTTCACCTTCAATTAACATTTTGATATTAACTGGTAATTCACCAGTATTGATTATCGACTGAATTGCAGAAATAGAAACCCAAATTTGTCCTTTCATATCTGAAGCACCGCGGGCAACAAGATATTCGTTAATAATTTTTGGTTCAAAAGGAGGGGTGTTCCATTCATCAAGGGGATCCGTTGGTTGAACATCATAATGCCCATAAATAAGAATGGTTGGTTTTTGCGGATCGACAATCTTTTCACCATAAACAATTGGATGCATTTCAGTTGAATATGTGGTAACCCTATCGAATCCTAAATTGATTAGCTTATTCTCTAAGAATGCTGCTGCTTTGTGGATATCTGGCCAATTACTTTCTTTGGTGGAGATAGAGGGTATTCGAATGAAATCAATCAATTCATTTTCAAGTATTTCTTGATTCTCTTTATAATATTGAAGTGCATCATTAATTGCTGTAGCTTTCATGGTTATCCTTTTTAATAATGTTTTCTCATATTTAATAATCAGAACTTATTATACAACCTTCTTTGGGTTTTGTTTGCCTACCAAATTAGATAAGTAGCGAATATCTCTAAATGGGGTAGACTTTTATTGCAAAGAAAAATTCGAACCGCATATTTTTGTAACCAATATACTAAATTTGCATCAAAATTGAAAATCGCTGGAGGGATTATTATTCTATGTCGATAAATAATGATGAAAGCGCCAATGTAAGAGAAGTTCTAATTGTTGGATCTGGGCCCGCGGGGCTTACCGCTGCACTCTATGCTGCCCGTGCTGATTTATCACCATTAGTACTAACCGGAATGACGTTGCATGGGCAGGCGTCCACAACAGATACGATTGAAAATTATCCGGGTTTTCCAAATGGAATTCAAGGGCCGGAATTAGGCCTTTTGTTCCAAGAACAAGCAGAACGTTTTGGAGCTGAAGTTATCATGGACCAAGCAATAAGCGTTGATCTTAACAAAAAACCATTTATTGTAAAAACTTATGGTAACACTTATGCTGCAAAAACCATTATTATTTCCACGGGTGCAAGTCCGAAAAAATTGAGAATTCCTGGTGAAAAGGAGTTCACCGGTCGTGGTGTATCGTATTGTGGTACATGTGATGGTTGGTTTTTTAAGGACAAGGACGTTGTCGTCGTTGGTGGGGGTGATAGTGCTCTTGAGGAAGGGATTTTCCTAACCCGCTTTGCAAAATCGGTTTCCATAGTACATCGTCGCGACAAATTGAGAGCGGGCGCAATCTTGCAGAATCGAGCAATGAATCATGAAAAAATTAACTTTGTATGGAATGCGGTTATTACGGAAATTTTAGGAGACGAATCTGTCACCGCTGTACGAATAAAAAACGTTAAAACAAACGAAGAGGAGCTCTTTCCCACCGACGGTGTTTTTGTTTTTATTGGACACAATCCCAATTCTGAAATGTTTAAAGATCAATTGGAATTAGATGATTTAGGCTATATCGTTGTTAATGCTCTCATGGAAACATCTGTACCCGGGGTGTTTGCAGCAGGCGAGATTGCCGACCCCCACTTTCGACAGGTGGTTACATCGGCAGGGATGGGGGCAGCAGCAGGAATTCAGGCAACCCGGTATTTAGAAGGTTTAGAAAGTTAATCACACCTTTGATGCTTTTTGATAAAAAGAAACCGGAGGGAATTGTAACCTCCGGTTTTTTTACTGAATTAGGGACCTATTGCCGATGACATCCAGGCGAAGACCCGCTGATCACTGCGGTGTCCAGCAATTTCCCAATTTTCTCCATCCTCTTCATTGCCTCCAATTTGCCTGACAATATTAATTGACCATCGGAAAATGTGTGGCTTTCCTGCTGGAGGTGCAAATGACGTTGGAATAATGTAGGATGTGTCCCTCACATATTCTGTGATACTCAATTTGTCTTCACTGGTCAAATCCACAATCGTCACTTCATAGGCTTCATTTGGTTCCAAAGCGCCTACTGCTGCCCATTGAAGTGTGATTATGTCTGATGCAGATGTGAAAGAGGCGCCATCAGATGGAAGCAAAAGATTGGGCGCTGGATAAGGTGGAAGCTGAGTAGGTGTTGGAGTGGGCCCTGGTGTGGGGCGTCGTAAACAAAGTGGGATGGTCAGGTTTTGTCCTGAATATACCGTGTCACTTAGAAGGCCGTTATACTCGCGAATTGTTGCCATTGCAACGTTATATGTGTTTGCTATTGAACTTAGGGTGTCATTTTCCTGAACGGTGTAAGACACTGTTTCACAAGTTGCTTCAGTTTGTTCAATTTCACTTAGTGTTGCAGTTGGTTGGGGCGAAGCAGTGGGTGTTGGTTGAGGAATTTTTAGTTCTTGATTCTCATACAATTCGCAGTTTGCAGGGAGATTGTTTTCTAAAATAATACTTTGAACTGAAATATTGAAAGCTGCAGCAATTCCTGCACACGATTCGCCAGGTTTAACAACATAATCAATTGGAGGTAACGGTGTCCATGTTGGAGCTTCTGTTGGCGTCCATGTGATTGTCGGTGTTTCAGTAATTGTTGGGCTGGCGGTTGCCGTCCCTTCGATAACCATAATTAGAATGTCATCGGCTTGTTGTTGTTTCGCATTATTACTGATTGCCAAAAAAACGACAACAGCAGCAAGTGACAAAAATAAAACAAGGATTCCTAGAATTGCTGGTAAGCTGAGGGTAACTTCGGGCAACCGTTTTGCACGGATCTCAGATGCTTTTGATCTTTCAATGGATTGATCAAGTTCTGTACCGCACACAAGGCACCTGGTTGCTTTTTCACTCAACCGCGTGCCGCAAACTGGACAAAGTTTTGTTGAAGAAATATCTTTTTCTGGAGTCATAATAAACCTGAACTAGTATACCTCATTGGTCTAATGTGTACAAATATTATTTGATAAAACAATTGGGGTAGTATAAATAGTCTTATGAACTATAGTTTGTATATACACATTCCGTTTTGTGAAAAGCGTTGTTATTATTGTGATTTTAACACATTTACAGGCAAAGAATCATTAATTCCAGCTTATATAAGCGCGTTAATTGATGAAATTCGCATAGTATTTGACTATTTTTCAGATTTACACTTGCATTCTATATATTTTGGGGGAGGCACACCTTCTCTCATTCCAGCTGCTGAGTATCAAAAGCTGCTTTCAATTATCGATGATCTTTCTGTTATTAACGATCCTTGCGAAATAAGCATCGAAGCAAACCCTGGCACGATTTCAGAGGATTACTTGCGCGCTTTACGAAGCCTTGGATTTAATCGCATTAGCATTGGTGCGCAATCTACCCGTACGGTGGATTTAATTCAAATGGGACGGTCCCACAATACCGACGACATTATAGATGCTGTAAAATTTTCCAGGCGTGCAAAATTTCCAATAATTAATTTAGACCTGATAAACAATCTTCCCTGGCAGGACTACAATTCATGGAAAACCTCTTTAACCAGGGCAGTCGCATTAGATCCAGAGCACTTTTCAGTTTATTCTCTCACAATTGAACCAGGAACTTGTTTATATAATTGGTATCAAAGAGGATTAATTCAACCACAAAACCAAGATCTTGGTGCTGATATGTTCGAATATACAATGGAATACTTGGACCGAGTGGGATATGAACATTACGAGGTATCTAATTGGGCAAAAAAAGATCCGAACATTGATTTCAGATGTGTGCACAATCTGCAATATTGGTTAAACCTGCCTTATATTGGCATCGGTGCAGGCGCTCACGGTTATTTGAATGATATTCGTACTGAAAATATTGCAAATATCGATCGTTACATCTATAGCATGCAAAAAATTAATAACACGAACCGACCTTTCCCTGAGACTCCTGCAACAACTCAGGCAACAAAGATAGAAAAATTTACCCAAATGCAAGATTTTATGTGGTTGTCTCTTCGATTGGTAAGTGAAGGGGTTTCTTTGGATCGATTTGAAAACACTTTCGGTGTATCTGCAATGGAAGTTTTTCATCCGGAGATTGATGAATTGCTTCAACTTGAGTTGATTGAATGGGTTAAACCAAATCAATCGAATCTCCGATTAACGAGAAGGGGAATTATGCTGGCTAATCAGGTGTTTTTACGTTTTATCTAACTATAGGACTGTTACTCTGGTACCATAACCATTGACAACGCGGTCGTGTGGTCCTCCATGCGGGGTCGTCCAAAGATACAACCATCTGGCATCATGTATGCGCATATTGACACAACCACGGCTCATGGGTGTTCCGTAATTATTATGCCAATAAGTACCGTGTGTTGCTATTCCATCTTCCCATTGAAAAAAACAATTCCATGGAACACCTACCAGCTCGTAGGCATAAATGTCAGAGGTAACCTGCCCATTTCCCATGTGTTTGGAAGGATGTTTCGGATCGATAACAAATTTTCCAGTAGGTGTTTTTTGAACAGGTGTTAACGATCCAGTCGAGACCTCTGTTTGAAAAACAATCTCATCGCCTTCAAATGCTGTCAGTGATTGGCGAGAAATTGAAATTTCAACCCGTTTTTCCTCTGGTGGCACATCAGGTGAAATTGGGTCAAATTCCGAATCTGCCATAATTCGCACATGTTCGGCCGGGACAGCGTATTTAATAGATGGCAATTGATCTTCAATCAAGTACCAGGGTCGATTGTCTGGCCCTGTGATTATGTCTCGTATCCAATGCATGGTCTGGTAATACAATCGATAAACAGGTTCCCAGCCCTTTTGTGAGGAATACATCATCGCCCGAGTAAAAGGTACAGTAACTTCACCAAGTTGACCATCCTCGTCGATGGTGTCGGTAAGCGGGTTCAGAATGTGTTTCACCTCTGCCAGCCATTTGCAGTGTACATAACCACCCCATACACGGTACCAAAGCGGGTTATAATCCGGGCCAAATTCCGATTCAACCTCATCATAGACATTAATAATGTCATCTTTTGCGCGTTGATAAAGGATGACACTATCTTCATCAGGGGCTTTGTGGATGCTGACAGATTTGATATTGCCTACACCACTAACTCGCACCATTCGTGGTTGTTGAAATTGCTTTTGTTCTTTCAAGGGATTAAAAGCCAATGAGCCCAAACTTAATGCAGCAATTTTTAGGAAGTCTCTTCGTGATAAGGTTTCGTTCAACATTGTAAATAAATAATTTGCAAGTTTGGATTAATTATCAAAATCCTCAGGTTCAATTTCTGCTACAGATCGTTTTATATAAGTCGGAACGTAAGGGTGTTTGTCGATATTTTCTTCAGATGTTACTCCACTGAGCACAAGAATGGTATCCATGCCGCTTGTCACCCCTGCCACAATATCGGTGTTCATATTGTCACCAACCATAATGGTGTTCTCTGAATGCATATTCAAGTAATTCAAAGCTGATCGCATCATTATTGCGTTGGGCTTTCCGATAAATAAAGGTGCGACTCCGCTAGCCTTTTCAATTAAAGCAGCCATTGCACCGCAGGCCGGGATGATGCCGCCCTCGCTAGGGCCAGACACATCCAGGTTAGTGGCGATAAATCGGGCGCCATGATCGTGAATCAAACGAATGGCTTTTTTAATCATCTGGAAATCGTAGGCATGGGTTTCACCTAAAACGACATAATCTGGTTTTAAATCGGTAATAATGTAGCCAACATCATAGATAGCTTGGGTAAGTCCGCTTTCTCCCAAAACAAAGGCTTTTCCTTTTGGGCGCTGCTTATGCAAAAAAGCTGCTGTGGCAAGCGCTGAAGTAAAGATTTGATGTTCATTGATTTGCAATCCAATTTCCTGAAGTCGGTGTGCCAAATCTTTGGGTGTGTACATTGGGTTGTTTGTAAGTATAAGAAATTTTCGTTTTTGCTTTATTAATTTATTTATGAATGAATCAGCTCCAGGGATGATTGTATTTCCCTGAATAAGAACGCCATCCATATCGATAAGAAAATTTTTCATAATTCCATTTGTCCTTCTTTGTAATTGAGCATCTATTTTACTTCATGTTTTGCATACATGTACTTACACATCCAAGAATCAGTAAATTGCTGATATTCTTCATTGCACTCAAAAATATTGAAAAAAATTTAAGCCATGCCGTACACGGAAAACAAAAAAGCCACTGTGAAAACCTGACAGTGGCTTATTTTGAATTTGCTGTTTGTTGATAATCAGTTTTTTAGAATAATCCTGGCATCAACTACTTTTACACCTTTGCCCTTTTCATAAACCAGAATGGGATTGGCATCGGATTCCAGTATATGCTCGCCCAGATCATGGATCATATAAGCATATTTTGCAAGTACCTCAGCAAGGGCTTCTTTATCTCTTGGAGCTTCTCCACGAACGCCATCAAGTATCGGTGCTCCTCGAATACCATCCAGCATCATGGCAGCTTCTTTATCAGAGATGGGTGCAACACGGAAGATTACGTCTTTGAGGACTTCAACAAAAATTCCGCCCAAACCAAACATCACGGTAGGGCCAAAAGTGGCATCATTTACAGAGCCAACGATTGTTTCAGTTCCCCAGGGTGCCATCTCTTGAACCAAAATCCCGTGGATATCGGCATTTGGATTATAAGCCTTTGCATTTTCCATAATTGTGCGATAAGCTTCTCGAACTTCGACTTCATCATTAATATTGACCTTTACACCGCCCGCATCCGATTTATGTAAAATGTCCGGTGAAACAATTTTCATTACAATTGGGTACCCAAAGGATTCCGCAGATTCTACAGCATCTTCTTCATTGGTTACCAAAACTGCGCCAACAACCGGCAAACCATAGGCTTTGAAAATACTTTTTGATTCTTCTTCTGTCAGTCCAGTTCGCCCTTCTGCTCTTACCTTCGAAATAATTTCTAATGCAGTTTCCTTATCAAATTTGTACCCATCGTTAATTGGGGCGTTTTTTAACTCCTGTAAAAGGTAATATTCACGCAAAGTTCCCATGGCCTTCACCGCCAGGTCAGGATCGTTATAGGCAGGAATACCATTTTCAACCAGCCATTGCATGGCTTTGTCACACCGTTCACCACCGACAAATGACACGGTAACAGGTTTATCTTTAATCCCAGTTTCATTTATTGCTTTGTGGACAGATTTTGCAATTTCCATTGGATCTGTTATTGCGGTTTCGCAATACAAAACAACTAAACCATCGACCCAATCATGGGCAAAAGCAAATTTGGTGGTTTCAAAATACCAATCGTTGCCTGCCATGCCAGTCATATCAACTGGATTTTTTGCCGACCCAAAAGAAGGCATGTGTTTTCTCAATTCTTCTTGAACGGGCTCTGGCGCAAACTTTAGAGGAATTCCGGCGGTTTCAGCTGAATCAGTGGCTAACACGCCAACGCCGCCGCCGTTGGTGATAATCAACACGTTGTCTCCAGGAAGGGGAGGCTGTAATGATAAGGCCAAAGTGCAATTGAAAAGATCACTCAGATCGGTTGCCTGAATTACACCTGCTTGTTCAAAGGCCGCACCATAAATTTTTTGGGCTCCAGCCAGTGAACCAGTGTGGGAAGCAGCAGCGATCGCCCCATGTTCGGAAACGCCCGACTTAAGTGCAACAATTGGTTTCTTTGCTTTTGCACATTCTGAGATAAACCGTCGCCCATCCTTCAAACCTTCAATATACAAAGTGATACACTTGGTGTTCTCATCTTCATTTAGCCAACCGACAGTATCAGCAATGTTGACATCGGACATGTTTCCAATAGAGATTAACTTATCAAATCCAATTCGACGGGTATATGTGATGGCATCAATTGCAATAAGTAAAGCACCACTTTGTGAGACAAGTGAAGCCGTGCCGTCAAGAGGTAAGAAAGGGGCAAAGGATGCATTCAGTTTGTCTGAATTTGAAAGGGTTCCGACGATATTTGGACCTAACACTCGCATCCCGTATGAATTGGCCAGTTTTACCAATTCCTGTTCCAATGCAACTTCACCAACTTCGCTGAAACCAGATGTAATGACAATCAGGCCTTTTACACCTTTTTCACCACATTCCTTAACCGCATCCAAAACAAATTTTGCAGGTATGGTAATTACAGCCGCTTCAACTTGTTCTGGAATTTCTAAAACAGATTTATAAACTTTCAAACCCATAATTTCTACGGCTGAAGGGTTGATTGGATATATTCCGCCCTCATAACCACCATCAATCAGGTTTTTTACAACAGTGTGACCGATTTTTCCCGGTGTGCCCGATGCACCTATAACGGCAATACCATTTGGCCTCAATAAGCCAGTTAAAACATCATCCACAGATTCCTCCTAGAGAATAATTAATTTAAGATAATAATTATTTGTTCAATAGTGCTCCAAATATTTTCCATCGGCAATTGTACCTTATAATTTAATTAATTAGTTGGCAAGTTGAAGATAATTGTCGTTTAATTTAATGAGGTTAATCATGAAGCCTGACCGTAACGAAAAAAAACAAAAACCCATCTTTACAAATAGGGTGATTTTACGAAATGGGAAGATCGGGAAGGATGCTTGTAAAATCCTTGCCGATGCGCTTGAAGCTGTGAATCCATATAGTGCAACTTACGAACAGATTGTTCTTCAAAACCAAAATTTGATAATCGGACATACAAATTTTAACCTTGAGGAAATTAAGCGAGTTTTTCTCATCGGTTTTGGTAAAGCCGCTGTTCCGATGGCAAAAGCTGTTATCGATATACTTGGCTCTTTAATCTTCCAAGCTGCGGTGATCACAAAAGGTCCGAAATTCTTGGATGAAAACGGTTATAAAAACAAATTAAAGGTCTATTTGGGAAGCCATCCAATTCCATCAGAAAATTCTGTCAAATCGACGAAACTTTTGCTAAATAGTTTGCCAGAATTGACGGAAAAGGATTTGGTTCTAGTTGTCATCTCTGGTGGTGGGTCTGCTTTATTCACGGATCCGGTCCATGGGGTTACCCTAAAGGACATACAACAATTGACGCAAATTCTTCTAAAGTCCGGTGCAAATATTAATGAGATAAACACATTGAGAAAACATCTCGACCAGGTAAAAGGTGGACGGTTGGCTGAAAAATTGCAACCTGCACAAGTAACTACACTTATTCTTTCGGATGTTATAGGAGACCGATTGGATATTATAGCGTCTGGACCAACTGTGATTGATCCAACAACCTATCAAGATGCAATTGATGTTTTGGAACGTTATGATGTGCTGAATGAGGTGCCAGTTTCAATCTTTGAATACTTAAAAAACGGTTGTGCTGGGAATTTCCCAGAAACATTGAAGCCTGAAAGTTTGCCTGCTGGAAAAGTTTCGAATCATATTATCGGTACGAACTTTCATGCAGCAAAAGCCGCTTTTGATAGTGCTAATTCTTTAGGTTACAATGCAATCCTGTTCACAACAGCAGTAACGGGTTTGACCGATCATGTTTCGGAATTTATAGAAGGAATTACACTGACCGCGTTGAAATATCATTTTCCTGTTTCAAAGCCAGCCTGCATTATTTTTGGTGGTGAACCCACGGTTATTGTACAAGGCGGCGGCTTAGGTGGTAGAAATATGGACTTGGCATTAAAAATGGTTCCAAAAATTACCGATTACGAAAATATTTTGTTTATTTCCTTTGCCACCGATGGCGAAGATGGCCCTACGGATGCAGCCGGCGCTGTTGCAGATGGTTTGATGTTTCGAGAAGGGCAAGAAAAATTTGGGCTAGATATTGAAACTTACATCACAAATAATGATTCCTATCACTATCACGAAATCATGGGCAGTTTGATAAAAACTGGTGCTACTGGTTCCAATGTTAATGACTTAATGCTTTTAATGATAGGTGATACAAGTTGATTTTAAGTGAATAGCCAGCAGACAAAAACATGGTTTTTTGCGATGCTGGCAGATTTTTTAGAATAAGGTATAAATACGTTTTGCAAATTTATGGCTACTCAAAAAACTCTTTGGAGATAATTTGTTATGAAAACAAATAAAAGACGCCTGCGTAGGCAGGCTTTGTTGTTAATCTTTCTCTCTATCGTTCTGATTATATCGTGCCTGATGATCTACCTTGGTGCAACCGTTTTTCGCCCGAGAGTAACATTTTTCCAGTTGTTAGATGACACTTATGGTGAATCAGCAATTTTGGCTCCGAAACCTGACACAAACCCAGGTGTAGAGGATATTGAACCTTTTTCAGGTATAAGGTTGTATATGTTATTGGGCACTGATTACCGTCCAGAAGCAGGATTTCGAACCGATACCATCATCCTGGTGGCTGTTGATGGTAAAACGGGAAAAGCAAGTATGGTTTCTTTCCCTCGAGATTTGTGGGTATCAATTCCAGGTTATGGTGAACAGAGGATAAACACGGTCATGCAAACCGGCGGATTCCAGTTGCTTGCCAATACGTTGCAAACAAATTTTGGGATTTATCCAACTAATTATGCAATGATTGATATGGCCGGCTTTATGGAAGTTATCGATGTTCTGGGCGGGATTGAAGTCACAACCGAGTTGTACACAGGCGATGCATGTGAAACGTATTTGAATCCGAATAAATGGTGTGAAGTGTACCCTGGGACAATCAGCATGGACCGTGATTGGGCTCTGTGGTACGTTCGCGCCCGTTATAATTCCAGCGATTTTGACAGGATGCGTCGCAACCAGGAGGTGGTAAAAGCAATTTTTGATAAAGCAATTAGCCCCAGCGGGTTGTTAAAAACACCGCAATTAATGGTGATTTTTGAATCACAGGTTGAAAGCAATATTCGATCTGATCAACTTTTTCCAATGATGAAACTGGCGAAAAATATTAATTCTGATCATGATGTAAGAAAATTTACAATCGGCCCCAATGAAACGATCCCTTGGACTACCGATATGGGTGCCAGCGTTTTATTGCCAAATACGCCTGCCATCCAAGCTATTTTGCATGAAGCTTTAAACTTTGATTAATTCAAGATAGCAATTATTGTGATGGGTAATTGAACTGAAAAACAACCATTGTAATATTTTTGCTTTCCATGTTATAATCGCTTCAGAAAATATAATTTGAATTTGGAGGAACAAAACAATGAAAGGTCATCCCGAAATTATCAAGGTATTAAATGAGCTTCTGGCTGATGAGCTTGCTGCAGTAAATCAATACATTCTTCATGGAGAAATGTGTGAAGATTGGGGCTATGAGAAGCTTCATGAAGTCATTGAAAAACGAGCCATTCAAGAAATGATCCATGCAGAGAAATTAATAGGTCGGATCCTTTTCCTTGAAGGCATGCCGATTGTGGACAAGTTAAGCAAAATTGTCATTGGTGAACATGTTCAAAAGCAACTGGAAAGTGATCATGCAGCAGAAAAAATGGCAATTGATGCCTATAATAAAGCTATTGCACTAATGGCTGAACTTGGTGACCACGGAACCAAGATGTTGGTTGAATCTATTCTCAGCGAAGAAGAAGATCATATCGATTGGATCGAAGAACAGCTAGATCAAATCGAGCAGATGGGCTACCAGCGCTACCTTAACAAGCAAGCATAGCTCGTTAATTTTATTGGTTTTAATTAGGGGCTGTACAAGAAAGCAGCCCCTTTATCGTTTAAGATAAATACCGTGCCCTTTATTAAAAAAGTGAAGACTTGGTTTAGGGTAAAGGTTTCTTGTAAATTTGTCATAAATTTTGCTGACAACTGTTTTTTAAGAAACTCAGGAAATTCAAATTCTTTCTCAAAGTAATGATCACACCAGAAAGGCTGTCACCAATATTATTGTGACAGCCTTTATATATAGCATGATACATTTATTAACGAAAAAATATTTCCATTAAGCTTTATAGGTGTCGTCGTATTCTTTCATTAATGCTTCGGTCCCGCTCACGCCAAACCGAGTGACCCCAATTTCAAAAACTTCGAGAGCATCTTTTAATCGACGAACACCTTGCGCGGCTTTTACTTGAACCGCGTCACTGACAGATTGTCGCATCAGTCTTAAAATGTCTAAGGTATAGCCGACCGTTTCACCAAATTCGTTGGTATAAGGTGATGGTGCAAAGCCAGAACTGGTTTTAACAAAATGCCCGCCTGCTGCTTCGATTAACTGGCAAGCTTTTACAATCAAATCCATATCTTGATAATATCCTGTTTCCAGAATCACCTTGACAGTCCTACCTTGTGAAGCCTCAACCACTGCAGCAATATCATCTTCAACGTATTGATAATCACCCCCAAACAAAGCGCCAAGGTTTAGCACCATATCGATTTCTTCCGCGCCATCATCAATCGCCTGTTGGGTAGCAAAAACCTTTGTTTCAGTTGTATCATAGCCAATTGGAAAACAAATGACAGGATTAACCATTACACCGCTGCCAGAAAGTACTTCTGCAGCAATTTTGGTATAACAGGGTTTAACCGTGGCTGCTGCAACTTGTTCCTTTATAGCAACTTCGCAGCCAATTATTGTTTCAGCTTTTGTTATTCCGGGTTTTAGCAAGGAATGATCGATCATTTTTGATAGTTCGAGTCTGGTAAGGGGAGGGAGAGCCATAACATTCACCTTTTCTAATCTTGATCCAAATTTGTTTTATAATTCTTTATTATTAACATAATTTCTTAAAATATGTTATAAATTGTTGTATATTGTTATTAAAGGTTATAATTATGTTGCCGATTGAACGTCAAAATCAGATATTGCAGTTGCTCTATCAACGTGGATTTCTTTCATCACATACAATTGCTGAACGGTTTGAGATTTCGCAAATGACAGTTTGGCGAGACATTACAAGCCTTGAAATGCAAGGGCTTGTGAAGCGTGTGCATGGGGGAATTTCGCTCCCAGGTTGGGAATTAGGTAATGAAGAAATCATCGATAGCCCGTCTCATGGTGAGCACGTTTTACAATTTCCAGCGGGTTTGAGTGACCCACGCCGATTAGCACTTGGGAAATATGTTGCTAAGGAAATAATTAATTCCGGCGATAATTTGATTTTAGAAGGTGGGTCGACAGTTGCCTGCGTGATACCATATCTAGATGCAGAAGATGTTACTGTAATTACAAATGGTTTATTCACAATGACTTTAGCGCAAGCTTACGAGACCGTTCAGACGGTTTTATGCTGCGGTGGTGTTTTAAATCAGCCAAATGCAATTTTCATCGGTCCGCAAGCTGAAAACTTCTTTTTGTCTTATCGTGCTGAAATGGCAATTGTCAGCGCGTTTGGATTAACTTTAGAACAAGGGCTGGTCGATCCTTCGCCTATTTATGATAGCATGAAACGTGTCATGTGCCGAAGTGCAAGAAAACACGTTGCCATGCTTGATTCGTCAAAAATTGGTAAAAGGGCTCTGACCCAGGTAATGGCTTTATCGGAAATTGATATTTTAGTTACAAACCATGATGCAGATCCAAAAATCATCGCAGCATTAATTGCATACGGAATGGATGTCCGACTAATTTAAATTAATTAGTTTTATACGCATAACGGCTTTTTTAGAAAATTATATTTATGAGGTTAGATGTCTGAACTTTACCCCTTAATCTTTACACCAATCTTGAAGCAATATCTTTGGGGAGGGCGCAACCTGGAAAAATTAGGGCGCGTTATTCCTCCGAATATCAAGGTTGCAGAAAGTTGGGAAATATCCAGCCATGCGGATGGTATGACACTTGTAAGCAATGGTCATTTTGCAGGTAAAAATTTATCAGAACTCCTAACCATTCTTGGCGTGGATTTGGTTGGAACGCGAAACCTTTGGGCTCTGGAAAGAGGAATTTTCCCACACTTGGTTAAATTGTTGGATGCTGAAGACAACTTATCCATCCAGGTTCATCCTGATGACGACTATGCACGTGAACATGTTAGTGATACTGAACTTGGTAAATCGGAAATGTGGGTTGTCCTTGATGCCAAACCTGAGGCGGCAGTCATTTTTGGTTTTTCGGAGGAGCTTACTACCGAAACTTTTCAAGGACTAATTGAAAAAGGTACGCTTGAGCGCTCGTTAAACTATATAAAAGTAAAACCAGGCGACCACCTCTGTGTTCCACCAGGTACGTTGCATGCAATCCTCAAAGGAGTTTTACTGGCTGAAATCCAGCAAAATTCAAATACAACTTTTCGTGTTTATGATTGGGGAAGGACGGACGATCACGGGCGTGCGCGAGAATTGCACATAGCAAAAGCTCTGGATGTTATTAATTTTCAGCAGGTGAATGAACAACTTCCAAAAGCTAAAATTATTGACAAAAATGAACGATTTCAACGCGAATTACTTTGTGTATCACCCTATTTCACCGTTGAACGCCTGACCTTTTACCAAAATTTTGAATATTTTGGCGAATGCGATGGATCGTCTTTGGAAATATGGGGCGTGGTTTATGGCTGTGCTGAAATTGAAGGACTGTTAATGGATCAAGTGGGTTTCACTCTATTGCCAGCAGGTTTAGGAAAGTTCTCTTTAAAATCGAAAGCAAACAGCCAATTGCTCAGGGTTTATACCAGCTAGGCCGAATATAAGAAAAATGAACTTTCTTCCCCCTGATTTATTTTTGTTTTGAAAGTGGAAAAGTAGCCAGAAGTTTATTCAATTCATCTGCCCCTACATAATCAACCACTGTAATTTTTTGATCAAATACACCGTCAACCAATTTAATAGCCTCAATGATTGAAATAATCAGAGGTAATGCTATTGGACATAGGGGCGATGAGGGGCGGAAGACGTAATCAGCGGTACCATCTTCGCGAATTTTTAGATCCAGTACCAGTCGCATTCTGACAACATCAACGCCAGTTTCTGGATCAATTACATTTCGTAAAGCAGCGATAACGTCATTTTTTATTTTTTCTTCAGCAGACATCATTAATTATCCTGTTTGAATAAAAGCGTTTCGAGCTCTTCCCAGATAGCCTTGATTGCTATGGCAGAAGGGCTTAGTGGGGCAAATTTTGTGATTGGTTGACCTTGAACAATAGATTCTGGCAATGTTTTGTCAAAGGGAATCAACCCAATTCTGTTAATTCCTAGTGCTTCGATTAAATTAACTATTTCTTGGGTGCCTTCGGGATAAATGTCCGCCTTGTTGATGCATACAACTTTTGGAACTTTAAAATGGTTGAGAGTTTGGATGATCCTCTCCAGGTCGTGGATCCCCGACACACCAGGTTCAGCCACTAATAATGCCAAATCAGCCCCGCCACTGGCTGAAATAACAGGACAGCCTATTCCTGGTGGGCCGTCGATAATCATCAATGGTAAATTATAATCTTCGGCAAAAAGTTTGGCGAATTGTTTTACGATGGTAACTAATTTTCCTGTATTTTCCGCTCCAGGAAATAACTCTGCATGAAAAAGATGTCCATAAGGGGTGTGAGAATGATACCATTCTCCATCTTGTTGTTTTGACATAGCAATTGCATTTTGAGGGCAAAGGAAAGCGCAAGTATTGCACCCTTCACACAAAAGATCAATAACGCTGTAATTGCTGTTGTTGTTTTTAGGTTGATAAATGGCATTAAATCGACACACCTGGTAACAGATATCACAACGATTGCACAAAATTGGGTCAATTTCTGCAGATTGACTGCCACAATAAGCGGTCCTTTCCAAGACTTCAGCACCAGTTATTAACGCCAGATTCGCCGCATCAACATCTGCATCTGCAAACACACCCGCATATTTAGATTGAGCAGAAAGGTGCATCAAACTGGCAGCTATACTGGTTTTACCAGTGCCGCCTTTTCCACTCAAAATGACCAATTGTTTAACGGGTTTCGATGTATTTAACATGGTTCACCTTTGTGGACGTTCACGGCAAATAATATTTTATCGAAAATATTCAAAAATTCGACCCTCAAATCGGGGAGGATTTCAGTCAATAGCTTGCCTGCACCTAAAGCTTCTGCAATTTCTACCTGATAAGGGATTTTCATTAAAACTGGATAGGAGGTTCCTTCAAGATATTTTTCTACCTGACCATCACCGATGCCGTTACGGTTGATGATCACGCCTGCTGGTGTGTTCGTTTTAGAGATAATTCCAAGCGCTTTTTTAAGATCATGTAAACCAAAAGGCGTTGATTCGGTGACCAGTAAAACATAATCTGCGTCATATACTGTTGCAACAACGGCACATGAAGCCCCTGGAGGCGTGTCTAGAATAGTTACATCGGATGGATATCTATTTAATGCTTTTACTTGATGAATGATCGGGGTTGGCATAGCTTCGCTAATCGTCATGACACCAAAATCATGCGAAACATCATTAAAAGTTGTGCCTCTCTTCAACTTTCCAACTTCCCTGTCAACCTCTGAAATTGCCTCCGTGGGACAGGCGTACATACATCCACCACACCCATGACAAAGTTGTGGAAAGAATAAAATTTGGTCTGCAATCATTGCCAATGCATGGAATTGACATGCCTCAACACAAGCACCGCATAAAATACATTTGTCCTGATTGATAGATGGAATTTTTATCGTTGCTGATATTGTTTCAGTGATTTCGGGCTTAAGAAACAAATGACTATTGGGCGCCTCAACATCGCAATCGATAAGGTTTACCTTTTTGTATGGGGCTAAGGATGCAGCCAAACTGGTTGCAACCATCGTTTTACCAGTGCCACCTTTTCCACTGGCGACAGCGATTTTCATTTGATCTATCCTCTCGATAACAGCCCAGACTTGAATAATTCAATCACCTCTGCCACAGTCTCACAATTCTGATCAAAAGTCCATAAGTCAATTCCAGCTGCTTTGAGTGCATTATGCGCATTAGGACCAAACCGACCACTAATGACGGCTGATGCCTGGTTGTTTATAACAAATTGAGATGCCGCTATTCCAGCGCCTCCAGGTTCAGATTGGGCAGGATTTTCTAAAGCTTCCCATGCATCCTTTTCCATATTATATTTGATGAAAAAGGGTGCGCGTCCAAATTGCATATTGGGTTGGCTTTGCAAAGATTTGTCCTGACTGGTTATAAATAAAATCATGTCAACTCCTTTAATTTTTCCATAATTATGCCATACTATTGACAAAATGTATATAGTGAATTAATATATATATTAAGGAATAATAATATGCTAATTGATGAAGAGTTTGATGAATTTACTAATTTTGGTGTTGGTGGGGGACGTGGTCGCGGTCGCGGATTGGGAAGAGGGCAACGCTGGATGAGAGATAACTCCTTAATGGACATTCGTCTGGCAGAACCAGCATTGCTAATCTTTTTAAATCATGAAAAATTGCATGGATATGGATTGCTTGAAAAATTGGCTGATCTAGGATTGAAAGGAATAAATCCAAGCTTTATCTATCGCATATTACGGGATTATGAAGAACTTGGCTTGGTTCAATCTGAATGGGATGCTGATACAACACAAGGCCCACCGAAAAGAGTGTACACCCTTACAACGGAAGGAGAAGCTGCATTAAAACGTGCCATTGCATCACTAAAAGATACTGCACATCGAATACAGATGATTTTAGAAACAAATGTGCAAAAAGAATAGTACAAATTGAAAGATTTTGAAAGGAGTGTGTAAAATGCCTGGATTTGATGGAACTGGGCCTGAGGGACGTGGTCCCTTTGGTCGTAGGTTTGGCCCATGCGCTGAAGGTGATGAACGCAGCTTTTATTTTTTTCGAAGAGGCAGGCGTGGCGGACGTGGTTTTCGCTGGCCCAATGCACGATATTTCGAAGGCATGCCTGATCTCGAAGCAGAAAAGCAATTTCTTGAAAGGCGACTTGACGCCATCAACCAGATGATTGGTCGAAAAGAAGAAGGGTAATTACTTTCAAAAAATACGGATTAATCATCTCAAAATATCCATGACTTTCCTTCCAGCAGGTCATGGATATTTTTTGTCGATAATTCGGGTAGATCATGCGCCAACACAATATGGTAAACTTGGCATGATCCAGTATTATTTGTATCAATTAGAACTTTTATTCTAATATTTAGGAGCCCTCAATGCAATTTGACTATGAATTTCGATCCAGGCGCAGTAATGTAATCGCTCTAAATGGAATGGTTGCTTCCAGTCAACCGCTGGCGTCTCTAGCGGGGCTTGATATTTTGCGTGCCGGTGGCACAGCTGCCGATGCTGCAGTTGCGATTGCTGCAATGTTAAATGTTGTTGAACCATTCTCAACCGGAATTGGGGGGGATTGTTTTGTGTTGTATTGGGATGCATCTACCAAGAAGGTTGCAGCACTGAATGGCAGTGGTCCAACTGCCCAATCCGCTAATCTTGATGAATTGGTCGCTGCTGGATATAAACATCATCCTCACTTTACCGGTCATGCGGTAAGTGTTCCTGGGACAGTAGCAGCATGGGATACTTTATTGAAGCGCTTTGGACGCATGTCGCTGGCAGATGTGTTAAAACCAGCGATCAAATACGCCTTAGAAGGCTTCCCTGTTTCAGAGCTAATAGCTTCTGGCTGGTCGTTAATGGTTGATCGCTTGTTAAGAATTAACAACGACCTATCACAACCGAAACATCGGCAAATCCCTGGCCCAGCACAGCCCAGTGGAAATGAGTTTTTGATTGATGGTCATCCTCCGAAAGCTGGCGAGATGATAAAACTAACCACGTTGGGCGAGACCCTTATGCAAATTGCATCAGATGGGCGAAATTATTTTTATGGCGGTGAATTTGCTAAAAAAGCATGTGATTATATTAAATTATACGATGGCTGGCTCGAGCCCTCGGATTTTGATGGATTTGAAGCTGAATGGGTTGAACCAATTTTTACAAATTATCGTGGTGTAAACCTTTATGAATGTCCTCCCAATGGTCAAGGATTGGCTGCCATTATGGCTGCCAAATTTGCGAATGAATTTGACCTTTCATCAATAAGCCGAGTCACGCGTTTGCATACGCTGATCGAATGTATGCGCTTGGGTTTTCTTGAGGCATTGCAATGGGTTGCAGATCCTCGTTTTGTTGATATCCCCTATGATAGACTCTATTCAAACGCATATTTACAAATGCAGACTGGGATGATTAAACCTGATCAAGCGATAAAAAGCTTACCAGTTAAAATTTCTCCCTCAGGTTATGATACTGTTTATCTAAGCACGGTTGATAGTGAAGGAAATGCATGCTCTCTTATCAACAGCCTGTATATGGGCGGGGGCACAGGATTAGTCATACCTGGCACAGGTGTATTATTGCAAAATCGCGCAGCGTTATTTGAACTTGATCCAAATCATCCAAACGTTTTAGAAGGTGGAAAAAGGCCTTATCACACCATAATTCCCGGAATGTTGACAAAAGATGGCGAGTTGTGGGCTAGTTTTGGTGTTATGGGAGGTTTTATGCAGCCACAAGGCCACCTCCAGGTTCTGTCCAATCTTGTTGATTTGCATCACAACCCACAACAAGCGCTAGATATGCCACGATTTTGTCTAAACATCAATGATGGCATTGGTGTAGGCGCTGAAGAACCCGGTGGAGAACTCTTTATCGAAAAAGGCTTCGATTTTGATACGATGGCAGCATTAAGGGAAAAAGGACACCGGATTTCACCTATTTATGGCCAAGAACGCAAAATCTTCGGTGGTGGCCAGGTAATTCAAAGGGATTTTGAAACCGGTGTTCTGATTGCTGGAAGTGATCCCCGTAAAGATGGATGTGCTCTGGGGTGGTAGCCCAGGTATTCCATCATTCAGTGCATTAATTGGTTACAAAATTAATTTCCAGACTTTTTCTTAGTATCTTTTTTTAGCAACTGTAAAGGCGCATTGAAAGCTTCAATTTTATCTGCAAATTCAACAGCAATTTTTGGCAATTTATCTCGATTTTCTTGAAGTTTGCGGATACCGTTCACCAAATCGTCGATTCCTTGCTTTCCAGATCTAAAAATTCTTTCGCTCATCCAGACTGCTTCTTTGTACGCTGCGTTTTCAGTGATCGGGAATGACATGGAATCGAAATCGAAATATTCAGGGAACGAAGAGGGAACAGGAAGTCGAGAGATCTGAGGCTGGAAGAGGTTGTAACGATGCATGGGTGGATAACCGGTATCAAATGGAATACCTTCGTTAACCATAGCATAGCAAAACGTGTCATTGTTACAACCAAAATACTCCGTGTCTATTTTGATAATATATCGATAAAGGCTGCGGCGCGTAAGCCTCGGGTCACGTTTGAGCAAACGAATACCAGGAAAATCACGCAAGCATTCCTCCAGATAGTCAGCCATTTGAGAACGTTCTGCAATCTGGGACGGAAAGCGTTCTAAAGCAACAAGGCCAAGAGCAGCATGCAATTCGGTCCAACGATAATTGACGCCCATGGTAAATTCTTCTCTATCAGGGTCTTTTGCACGCCCACAATCGATAATACTGGCAGACAATTCAGCCATTTTTTCATCTTTGCAAATAAGAACACCACCTTCACCTGTGGTGATTATTTTTGCTGAATGTAAACTAAACGATCCAAAATCTCCAATTGTGCCGGCTCCCATACCTCGCCAACAAGCACCATGAGCATGGGCAGCGTCTTCAATAACGATCAAATTGTGAGCCTTTGCAATGTTCATAATTGCATCCATATCCGCCATATTGGCAGCAAGATGCACAAGAATAATCGCTTTCGTTTTGGGGGTGATAGCTTGCTCAATAGCGTGAGGATCAATACAATAGGTGTCCGGGCTAATATCCACAATTACAGGAATTGCACCTGCTGCCATAGGCGCTGCTGCTGTTGCCTGAAAAGTATATGCGGGGACGATAACTTCATCGCCCCAACCAATGCCCGCAGCCCGCAGGGCAACCTCCATGGTGATCGTTCCGTTAAACATAGGTACTGCAATTCCGCCACCAATTGCCTGTGCAAATTTTTCCGCGAAGTCAGAGGTGATTGGACCAGGATGTGGTGAGCCGCCCCAACGACCTGATAGCACGGCTCTTGTAATCGATTGGATTTCAGCCTCATCAAAAACCGGCCAACTTGGGTAGGGCTCCGTGCGAACTGGTTGACCGCCCTGTAAAGCTAATTCAGACATGGAAAAACTCCTTTTTGATGTAATTTGTTACTTTGTTTATTAATCATAATATCATGGGTTTATGATTGTCATCTGAATGATATACAGATTGGAAAAATAATTAAACTCTGGCTCATTCTGCGTTGTAATCTAAAAACTCGCTAATCGAGCAGAATAATGTTTCTTTAATTTTTCCGGAATCAATGTCTGCCGCTTCGGCGGCTAAAATAATTGATCCAGCCACTGGCGGAACCGTTAATTGCACTAAATTCGCATAGGGAGCAAATGAAGTAACCGTCTCTCGAAATGGATTTAGATAGATTTCACCAGATTGGAAAATACTTCCGATAAGCACGAGGTCAAATTCTTGTTTTTCGAAACCTAATTGTCTGATAACAGCATTGACATTTAAAGCCAATTCACGGGCGGAGGTGTTAATAATTTGAAGCGCCACCGGATCACCATCTAGTGCAACTTGAAATACGACTTCAGCCAAACTTGTTGGGAGATGGATTTGCCTGGTTGATAAACCTTGGATCAGTTCAAATTCGTTGTTAACCCCGGCAAATCGCATCAAGACTTGTGTAAGCGCTGTTTTTGGTCCGCGTAACGTCCAAGCGTGCGTAACAGCAATTTGAGCA
>Ga0255347_1001946_pt1 | contig 30878 bp, 37 predicted proteins | sample wastewater_treat_2_FD_192479 | JGI IMG/M metagenome (GOLD analysis project Ga0255347, IMG submission 192479) | Wastewater microbial communities from Lulu Island WWTP, Vancouver, Canada - plant24 | ecosystem: Engineered > WWTP > Wastewater > Unclassified | place: Canada: Vancouver, British... | reverse complement strand
CTAACGTCTATTAATGGGAAACAAGTAGTTGGATATCAAGAAGTTTAGAATATAAATATTTCACAAGATGTAATTAATTACTATACGCAACAATATAATTTACGTCAAAAATCCAATAGTTGGGAAACAATTAACTTGGGTGGTGGTAATGGACTGCTTAGTGCGTTATCGGCAGGAAATAAGTTAGTTATTAAACGAAAGCCATACTTAATTGTATCAGTTGTATATAAAAACGAAACAGCTCATGCTGTTTATACCATTAATACTAAAACAGGAAAACCGAAGGTAATTTTACTATCAGACTTGTATAATAATTTATCGGATATAAATATTTATTCAAATTACAAACAATCCTTTGAAGATAAAACTGTGATTTTACCAAAAGTGGTTCGTAATAATTATGGCACAAGAATTGAATTATTATCAAAGGAGACTTTGCCATATATAGCTCATTTAAAATTGGGAGATTTAATTACTGTAAATGATAATGGCAGAATAATAAATTATCAAGTTATTTCTACGAATACTCCTTCTATTACTAATGTATCTGTAAATACAATACTTACTGTTAAAAATTTATCAAATGTAGGATAGGTTGTTCAAATTAGAGCCAAGGAGCTAATTAGTGATAATAAAGAAACTTCGTTATTATTTCAAGAAAATATAGTTGATAATCCTGCATTACGCTTTGTTTCTATAAAAGAACCATAGTTTGGTATGCATAGATGTTGTGGACCTGTAAATCCCTTTGTACAATTATAGGCGGGGGACATTGTAATTGAAGGAGATGCTGTGTCTAATAAGGCTTATCAAATCCTCCGTCCTATTAAAGATGATTTTGTTGAATCTACGAATGCTTATGTCGTGGCAGAGGTAGATGTTGCAGGAAAACCCGAAACCTATTCTGGGGCTAATTAGACCAAAATAGCAATTAAATATTTTGATAGTAGTGTTAATACGTCAAACAGAGTGTATTCTGCCAATCATAAAACATAGGTAAAAATTAGACAACATTTTCGTGAAGAACTATTACGTAAAAACCATATTATAAAAGAAAACTTTACAACAACATTTATAGACTATTTGGAAGAATCTTTTGGATTGCCTGTATTTTTTGAAGAAAATTCTAATACTTCAGAATTTGCATATACAGACGGTTAGTCAATCACTATTAATTTAAGTGGGTATGAAACATGGAAATCAAAAGCTCCCCTAAAGGACAAATCATTAAATAATTATCTCTTAACAAGAGGAATACATGAACTATCCCACTTAATGCTTGGTACATTAAGAGTAACTAACCCCGAAGCATATAGGGCGTTTTTAGAAACACAGCGAAAGGGAGTATATGATAAACGCACCTTAATAGAATTAGAAGAAAGTGTTGTAGCTGAAATGGAAAAGTTTCAATTTACAACACAAGAACAAAGTGATATTAATAGTGGAATGAAACGTTTATTTGCCGAATTATTTCACATTGATAAAAATAGATTAGCAAACTCTAATTGGCATATGAGTAGTTTAGGTCATTTTATGACTACTTTTGTTAAGAGACGGGAACTACCTCAATTTGATTTTAAAGAAATTGCCACAACTTAGAAGGAATTAAAAGTGTTAGATGAAATTAAATAGAATTGTAAATAATACGACTTATGATGGATTGTGTATATCAATTTAAAGACAAAACTTATGAATCTTATATGTAGGCACGTGTTGCTGCATTAACAACAATAGATGCAGAAAATAGTGTTACTATCTTATATTCAGGTAAGCCATCTAAACAAATAAATGCAGTGATTAATAATATGGCTAAACTATATGCAGATTCAAAAACAAACCCTGAAGGTGCGGTTCGAGTAACCGACTTGGTTTATAGTGGATAGGAAGATGTAGAAGAAACTGAAGTAATTAAATATAGACAGGCTGTCGGTACTGCATTTCATACCCTTATGGAAGAATTTATAAAACTTCCATTATAGGTCCAATTAGATATTGTGGGAAATGAAGTGAGGGATGGAATAGAATTTACACCAAAATTACAATTTCACTTTGATAAATTACTTACAACTCTTGACAAAACACCAATTTCGGACGAATACAGAGACTTAAAATTACCAGGTAAAACAGCTGCAGACGAATGGAAAACTGCAGTTAGAAGTATGTTTAAACAACTACTAAAACAGTTAAATATAAACATAAACAGTTCTTCTCATTTATTTCTGTCAGAATTACCAATGGCTACTCAAATCGCTTTAACGGGAAAATTAGCAGAACAATTCCCAGGAATTTCTTTAGTAAAAGGTATTGCAGACTTAGTAGAATTTTATACTGATGACAAGGGAAAATTATGTGTAATTATACGGGATTATAAATTTCATATTAATCTTAAAAATAAATCGGCCAATCGAGCTCCAATGCATAGTAATTATGCAACACAACTTGAATTATATAAACGAATTTTACTTAAAGCGTTTGAAGGAAAGTTAATATCAAAAAATATCCATGTAGAATTAATAAACATAGATTTAATTGGGACAAAAACACCAGAAATTTCTGTAACTTCTACAAAAACTGTTCACCAAGTAAACCATTCGGTTTTAACAGAATCTATGCCAATATCTCCTAAAATAAATATGGAAGCGTCTAAAACCGCTGCGGAAAAAGTACAAATGGCATTAGACACCATTTTTACACGTTCTCACACTAAGCGGTGGACAAAAGCGGACTATAAAAAGTGGGTAATATCATAGATAGGTAAGGGAGGTCCTGTATTGGCTTATGATGAAAACACGGGAATGGCATCAATTGCTGGATATGACATGGAAGTTAATTTAGATTAGTGGGTTGAAAAACGATTAGAATATAATGACGATGTAAGATAGGGATATATTGATAGCGTAAAGAATGCTATTAATGCTCAAGACCCAGAATTTATTATTGCTAAATCACGAAAACAAGAGGATAACAACCGATTACGCAACAACTTATAGAAATACTTTAACGGTAGTGGATGGATAGCACAAGATAATCCATATCTTGAAGAATTAGGAATTATTTCAATATACAATAATATATAGGATATTTATGATTTTATATCTATAGTTTCTATGGATACAGACCTGACATCAATTCGTACTATGCATATGAAGGATGGATATACAATATTAAGTGACTGTCTTGATAGAAAGGATATGAATATCGATGATTATAATAACCTACCCCCAAGTTCTTTTGAAAATATAGAAAGAGCTAAAGTATTGTTAGCTATATAGTTATTTAACGATACTTTACCTGAAGGTAAAAACTATGTTATTAATGATATTAAAATTATAAATCCTTATACAGGACAACAATCATTATATTTTAACAAAACACCATTTACTAAAGCATTTAATATTTTATCCAAAAGTGAAAAAATTTCACCAGAAAAAAGGGGATTGTTTCAACCAAATCATAAAGTTTCTTATAGGTCAGAAGCATTAGTATTATGGGATAGTATTGTTCCCTTACTTGAAGCTAACGGTATTTCGTTTGATAAAAACTTATTCCTTCATACAACATATAAACCAGAATTAATTTAGGAATTAAAGAATTTAGCGGCTTATATAAAAAATGAGTATGCCGAATATATGCATGATGAAAATTTAGATGATTATGCTACTTATAAAAGTAATATTTATCAAACAATGTACAGTTAGATAAACGCACTGATTGGCGTAATTAGTGGATTTTCGTTTAGTAATATAATTTAGGCTAGTACATACGGTATTACATCAGAGACTGTGTTTGGTAATCTAAAACACATGGTGTTATATGGTGAAGCTAAGTAGTTTGCTCGAAATGGTTATGCCATTACGGGCTTATTATAGGGTGTAGATACTGCAACTATGTATGGTAATCCTGATTATGCAGTTAATTATACTAATATGTTAATAAGTAATTGGATGGCTTAGGCTCGACAACAATTTCTATCAAATACTGACGAACTTAATGATGCTACTATAGAGTTTCTTAATAGTAAAGAAAATAAAGCTAAAAGAGTAATTTCAGGTAATCACTTTAGTGCTTATAAAAGTTTATTAAAACCTAATAAAGATGGAACTGACATAAGTGAAGACTTAGTTTTTAAGAAACTTAATGACCCTTCTTTAACAAATTCCGAACGAAAATTCCTTGAAGTAATTTTATGGACATTTAATAGATATCGTATGTCTAATAAAATACTTTCTGAAAGCTCAAGAGCCATGACATGGAAAGAGTTTAAAAAGAGTGGGGAGTATGAACAGTATATCGAAGAGGTAAATCATGGTGAACCTACTTGGCGACTAATGCCATTACAAAGGTCTAGAGCAGCAGCAGATATTATGAACATTGCAAAAGACCCGTTTAATAATGTGAAGTAGAAAGCACGAAAACTATGGAGTAATTTTGAGAAGTTAGCAGACCCGCGTGAATTTACCCATCGACAAAAGACCGAACAACAAAAATTAGAAAGTACGTTTACAATGTATAATCAATTCGTTTCTGATAATATTGAAAAACGAACAAATATTATCACTGCCGATGGTGTAGATAGTTTTGAATTTAATCTTAACCAATTAGGAATTGACTATATATTTGCTTACATCAAAGAGGCTTATTATAATCGAGGATTAGATGCTATTTAGACGGTTGTATCTTGTGTTTTAATGGCTCAAGATATTAATGGTATTGATTATTCCCCAACTATAAAAGCAATTAATGATAGAATTAAAATAGGGTTTTTTAGTAAACACTTAGTTGATAAAGACTTAAAAGATGCTTTAGATGTGTAGTCAGTTTTAAGGTCAGCAACAAGCTTATTAAAAATAGCGGCCCGTCCAATTTTGTTTGTAAAGGAGATGACTGTGTCTACTATGAAGATTATGTCTAAAGTTGGAGTAGGCTATTTTCAAAATCAAAAACTTAAAACAGCCGATTTAATGAATGGTTTTGGAGAAGTTTTATAGGAAGGGGCTATGCTGTCAGGTAAGAAATTAACGGGACAATTAGACGTAAGTAAATTTAATTTGGTGTCTAATTTAAACAATTTTTATGGTGTTGCTAACTGTGATATGAATATTTTAGCAGGCAAAGTTGCTGCGGATAGATTTGGTTTAATGAACCTATCACAACGTATGCTGTATTGGACAAGTACAGCCGCCGATTATTATCATCGAATGGCAATATTTATTGCTTGTATGATTCGTGATGGTTGTTATGATGCACACTCATTAAATGAATATGGAAGCCTTGAATATGATATGGAAAAAGATGCTCGTTTTGAATATTTTTGGCGACACAGAAATAATTCAAATTTTAAAGACCAAAAATTTCTTGAATAGAAATCTTTATATTTAGCAATGATTGCACAGTTTAATAAAGAAGGTAGAAACTTAAAAATTGAGGAAGATGAAAATGGTAATAAGATTTATCCTAAACTGCCCTGTGCTTATACTAACATTGAAAAAGACTCTATTAAAGAAGCAATTGGAACAGTACTTGGTATGTATGACCATGAAGAAAGTGCAAGCTTTCAAAAAAAGGGATTTGCTGCTTTTATGATACAATTTATGACGTATATTCCAGGTGATATTAAAAAACATTTTGCCATTAAAAAACAATCTTCTACACAGGGTTATTGGAGTTTTAAAAGGGATGAGCAGGGAAATAAATTATATTATGGAGATAAAATTGACCCTATTACAGGAGAAATGGAAGAAGTAACGGATAATGAAGATGGTACAAGAATTCCAATTACGATACGATATAATAATCCTGTAGAAGGTTTATTTACATCGTGTCTTACAGGGATTGCTTCTGTATGGAATCCTCAAGCACGAGCTAAATTGATGGATGGCTCTATTGAATCAATGCAAAGGATTGCCAATATTAAAATGTTCTTTATTAATTTTTTAATTGTGATGTTGTTAGGTTATCTTTTGTTATCTATATTTGGATATGAGAAGGAAGAAGACCTTCCCAAACATTATGCTTTAACATATGATATATTAAACAAAAGGGTGGCTCAAGAATTTAGTCCGTGGCAATCTATTTTTGAACCTATTATGGGATTAGGAATGGTTGGTGTAGATACCTTAGATTAGTTAGCAGACGCTACACTAAAACTAATAACTAATTTTGATGAAAAAACATAGAGAAAATTTATTAACAATTTAGCTGCCGCAAAAGATATTACAACACTATTTGATGAGTAAAAAAAAATCCCCCACTGATAAATATCAATGGGGGGTTAATTATAATAGAATGGAATTAATTATTTCATTATCAGGACGGACAAATTTTCCTCCCTTTTTTACAGCTATGTGCACATGAGGTCCTGTAGATACTCCAGTGTTTCCACTCTTAGCAATAACTGTGCCAACATTAACTTTATCACCCGTTTTAACTAATAAGTCAGAACAATGTGATACACTATATTTATGTCCTTGTGCATCTTGTACAATAACGTACTTACCACTTTTTCCAGACCTTGTAGATGCAATTACCACACCATCAACAGGCGATTTTAATTCAGTGCCAATAGGTGTATCAAAATCCATACCTTTATGAAATGTGGTTGCCCCAACTTTTGGTGAGGGACGCTCCCCAAAATCACCGGTTAATTTATATTTTTTTTGTAAAGTAGCTTTATAAGCAGGTTTTTCTACTTTAACAATGCCTTTGTCATCGTCAAGGGGAGATTCATCAAAATCAGGCAAATTCTCATCTTCGAATAGAAAATCCATATCTTCCATATTTTCCTGAAAATTTAAATCAGGGGTAGAAAATTCTTTCGGTGGGTTAGTTTCAAAAGGTTTTACTTCAGTAGATTTATATGAACCGAAATACTAAGAAACAGTTCCATTTAACATTTCAGGATAGTACTTTTCTAAATAAGATAGATATTCATTTGAGTTAATTTCCATAATAACAAGATTATAATTAATATACAAAATTAACTTTTTTTATTTAATAAATCAAGGAATTAAAAAAAAAATGCCCAACTCTCGTTATCACAACGAAAATTGGGCTATAACTTTCTAAATGGCATTTAAAAATTAATATTATTCAAAATAGGCACTAATAATTCTGTTTTGTTTATCTTGAATTAAAATTATTTGGAAATCGGCTGTGGCGATATATTTTCGTATAGGGAAGTCTAAGTTAAGCACCCCCAATTGTAATGCTTGATATATTACATTAAGTTCTGGAGCATTAGGTATACGATGGTTTATCGACTTACAATACACTACTAAAAAATTAGCAACCTCTTCAAATGTAATAGGTTGATGTGTAAAATATTTTAAGATAAATTGTTTTATGTTATTCATATTTTATTGAAATAAATTTAGGCGGTTTTTTATCTGTAAGTAATATTTTAGCATATCGTTTTTTAGTAGTAGATAGATATTGTTGATAAAACTCTACCATTTCATTTGAACATTTATGGAGTATTCTATTATTGTCGGGTGCAGTAGAACAATAAAACATTATACCACCATCAATAATATCATACCCTGTAATTTCACATTCTTTTACCTGCCCCATTTGTAATTCAGCGAGATATAAACTTGAAGTAATTCTACTCTTATATTCTTTATTTGGAACTTTTAAAATTAAACTATTAAAGCTTTTATTAAAATATTCCCAATAAAGCCTCTCTACCTCAATCCAACTTTCGGTAATAGTATAATCGATTAATTGAACCCTATCATTAAGAGGAAGTTCAATCATATTATACAAGTCTTCAATTCTATCTCTAAATGGTATTTTATCAACAAAATCTAAAATAACCACATTAATAGACTCAGTCGGAATATCAATAGAATTATAAGCCCAATGCTTTATTAGGGCGGGGTCAATATCTTTACTATAAATAATACCATCAAAAATACGTTGTGGGTAAATTTTAAAAATGTCCTGTAATGATTGGAAATTTAATAAATCTTGTATTTCTTGTCTAAATACGTTTCCTTCACTATCGTAAAATTCAATTTTATTATTATTAAAATGAATCATACATCGTACACCCTCTATTCGTGGACTACAATATAAAGTTGATTCAAATAATCTTAATGCACAAGCTTCTGAAGATATAAGCCTCATTGGTAATATTTTCATATTTTTATTTCCATAATATAAGTCTACCAATTCTTCTTCAGTATAATTATCTAAATTTTTTCTTAATAAATAACGACATCTTTTATAACCTCTTTGTTGGTAATAATCAATAAGTTCTTTAAATTTTTTATTGCCCCCACGTATCATATTTTGGGAAGATAGAAGGGCTTTATTATTAATAGGTTTTTCTTGGTTAATAGGACCACCATAAAGAGAAGACGTTCGATATATTTCATAATGTGTTTTGGTATAATCCATCAATAAATGCACAATACGAATTCTATGACGTTTTGTTGGCATTATTAGATATTCTTCTTTTTTCATAAGTATTATCAGGATAAAGTTTTTGATGTAAAATTTGTATAATATTAAGCATATCTTTTAAAGGAATACTTTTTTCATAGCACTGTGTTGTGAACTACCCACCCGTGGCATAGCCAACGGGTTTTACGCTTCGTCTTATAAACATTGTGAATATCCACAAGATTGACATTGTTTACAACCATTATTATAAATCAAAGTGGCTTGATGACATTCAGGACAAACTTCATTCTGTACTTTAGTGCCTTCTTTAATATAAGATTTTAAACACCTTAATACACCATTTTGCCAATTGTTCATACTATTAGAAACAAAACTTAATCCCGCTACAATTTTAACAACTTCTTCTATTGACATATCACTTCGTAATAAAGCACTCACAAACCGAGCATAGTTCCAATATTCTTGGTTAAATATTCGAGATAATCCCCCTAAAATATTTTTATAACCATAATTATCAGTATACATAAAATCATATCTCGATTTATTATCATTATCATACTGTTTAATTATACAACCTTCTTTTATGTATTTTGGTACTGGAAAAACATCAATATCATTAGGTCCTGTAAAAATTTCAAAGGGCTTTTCGTCCTTTAATCCTACAAATGCAACCCAAGGAGTTTTCTCATTAATAAAATGCATAACTTTACAAGATAGAATTTTTGGTCTAACCTTTTTAACAGGTTGTGTTGTATCTGATTTAATTAATATGCCTGACCGAGAACCCTCTCTATAAACAGTAATTCCTTTTAAACCACATTGATAGGCTTGTTTAAAAATAGTTTCAACATCTTGTTGTGTGGCTGTTGATGGCAGATTAACTGTACTACTAATAGAATGAGAAATGTATTTTTGAATTAGTTGCTGAGTATGTACTCGTGTTTTTACATCTAAATCAGCAGCACATTGTTGATACCATGGAGAACACTTAGCAACTTGATTTAGATAATCTATATCAGTACTTGTAGTATCGTAATTATTAATTTCCATCCACTGTTTAAATTTATCGGCAATTACTGTATAAGTTTTAAATTGTTCGCCGTTTTGGTCAGTAAAATCTCCGACTTCCCTAACATTACATTTTTTACGTCTATTATAAAATAGTGAAAATTGGGGTTCAATTCCTGAACTTGTGCCTGTTAAAATACTAATACTACCTGTTGGTGGACAAGTAGACCAACTAATATTCCGTCTGCCATATTTAATCATTTTATCAACCTGCCCACTAAATTCTTTAGCTAAAAATTTAAAGAAAGAATTCTTTCCAATTACATCACCATCTTCAGAAATATAAAACTCTCTATTAAGTTGATACGAAGGAAAAGCTCCTTCAATAATGGCTAAATCAATAGTGGCATCTAACTCTGCTTTTAATTTTAAATACATTAGTTTTTCTATAGTTTTTGAATCTCCATAAGGAACGCCTAAAGCTGCACACATATCTCCTAAAGCAGTTATTCCTGTACCAGTTCTTCTTCCATTTTTTCCAATCTCATATATTTTTTTCCAAAGTTCTTGCTCGTCTTCTAATGCTATAATTCTTTCGATATGTTCTAACTCAATATCTACTAAAGTATCTGCAATAATTTGAGCCTCATAAAATACTTCATATACTAGTTTTTCATTTAAATAGGCTTTCTCAGTAAAAGGAGAAGTTACAAGATTATATACATTTACGGCAATCAATCTACAGGCATCATAAGAACTAAGAGGTATTTCACCACATTGCCCTGTCATTACATGATTAAATACGCATGAATGATTTTTATTATCAGTTAAACAATAAGTATCACTCATTTTTGTGGCAGTTATAGAATCTATAGATATGTATCTACCTGCACTTCTACTAGGATTAGCAATCATAGGAATCCTATGTAAAATTAAACCTAAATCAATAAGTTTCTTTACATTAGAAGCACTAATTACTAATCTAAAACAAGTTTTACATTCATAATTTGATTCTTTAATCTTTTTTATCTGGCTCTCCTTATTAATTCCTATTTTTGAAGATACTCCTAATGTTAGAAGTAAAGTTTTAATATCTAATAAAAAATCTTTGTCTATAGATGTTATAGCTATACATCCTCCAGAATTATTTAAAGTTCCATCAGAATCAATAATTCCTGCTAACCAGTTTAAAGCAACCTGAGTATTATATTCTTTTATAGGTACATAATTTTTAGGTTTATCTGGAATAAAATTAAGAATTGTTCTAATTTTATCTTCATTTTCATTACCATATTTTGAAACTGCTAAATAAGGCAATAATTCTTTTTTATCCCCATATAAATCGATAAAATATCTATCAGGTCTACCTTCTTCTTTAGCTATGGTACCATCTCCTGCAAAAAATCCTAAAGTATAATTTTTTATTTTAGACTCTTCGTCTAATTCTTCAAAATTAGTAATATTAGGATAATTAAATTTAGCTAATTTATCTCCTATAGAACAATCTTTTAGTTTTTTTCTACTTTTATCTTTTAATATAAATTCATGATAACTAGTACATTCTAAAAAACTTCCATCAGAAAATTTAACTAAATAAACTTGTTCTGAATCAGATGTTTTAAAAGGCTTTACTTTAGACCATTCATATCCATTCCACACCTCTACTTCTTTATCTACTAGCTCTATAATAGGAATAATTCCTTTTTTAGTTATTACAGTAGTGTCAGGAGTTAAACACGGATTCGTCGATATAGCTCTATATTCTGGATATACGCTAGCAGGGTCATAGTCAATTATATTATCCCAAAACAGAATTCCGGGCTCTGCTGATTTCCAATTAGATTCTATAATAGTATCCCACAATTCTTTTGCTCTAACTTTTTTTACATAAGTAACAGAATCATCTGCATGCTTAACAGCAGTTAATTTATTGTATTCAAAAGTTGTAGGATATTCTTGAGAAATTACTTTATCAACAGGCCACCTTAAAAGATAATCTTCATCTTTTTCAACAGCTTCCATAAAGTCTTTACTGACTTTTAAAGATATATTAGCACCTGTAATTTTAGTCAAATCTCTTTTACAAACAGCAAATTCAGGAGAATCAGGGTGTCTAATATCAAGAGATATCATTAATGCGCCGCGTCTCCCCTCTTGCCCAATAGTATTAGTAGTTTGACTAAATAATTCCATAAAAGGAACTACTCCGGTAGTTGTATTAGCAGCATTATTTACTAGTGCTCCTCTAGGTCTTAATTCAGACATATCAGTACCGACTCCTCCTCTTCTTTTATAAATATTAGCCATTTGTTTAGCTGTATCAAATATTTCAGATACAGAGTCTTCAGTACCTATAACAAAACAGTTGCTTAAACTAACAGGTTTATCCGTACCTATTCCAGCTAAAACAGACCCTCCAGGAATTACATACTTAAAATCTTCAAATAAAGTTCTTAAAGTTTTATCATATGGTTTATTTAGCCTTTCTTTACCGTACTCTGATAAAGACTCATGATATTTAAATTCTCTGTAAAAATTACTGGAGAGTCTTGAAAAGAATTGTTCTACAGTTTCTTCGTTATGTTGATATTTAGAACTCCAAACATCATAAGCAAGTGTATTTTTTTTAAACATATTATAAATTTTAAAAAGATAATAGAAGATTCCTCTTCTATTATCTTGAGTTTTGACTTAATAATAAGAGAAATTTATTAAGTAGTATAATTTTTTCATATCTATTAGATATGTCTTTTTTCTGTAAAATAATCTTTGAATAAAAATGAGTGAATAAATCATAAGTAAAATATAATTTTTCATTATCACTCATAAATGAGATTAGTGAAAATATCAGTTTACGTGGTAAAAGTATAGTTTCATATTCAGTTGAAAAAGATGTGTTTTGTATATGTTTTAATAAAGTTGAAAGACTTAAATCTTGTACATCTTTATTAATAACCTCATTTACAACTACATCATCTATTTTTGGAAAATTTAGCATATCAGCACTTATACTTTCTATTGTGTAATTTTTTAATGGAATAACAAAATACTTACATTGTTCATTCGCTATCATTATATTATTCAATGTATCATAATAAGTTTGATACACTTTTAATAAAGGTTCACGTTTATCCAATGAGTATGTAATATTTAAAGTTTTTTGAAATTGATTTTTTGATGGTATAATAACCGATACCAAAACTTTCATATATTCATATTGAAGACTACCTCTTTTAACAATCACTTTAATCTGACAATTTTCATCCAAAAATCGTTTTAAAAACGGTTGTATATATACAGAGGGAGATTCATATCGTTCATTGTGAAAAATAGGCTCTCCTAAGTATAATTGTGAAAGAGTTATTTGTTCACACATAACTTAAGCTTCAATTTACTAATTAACATTTGTGCATCTGGGTGCGCTGCTTTATCTGTTCTTAAGGTAATAAAGTGTTCCCAATCATCATTAAATGCGGTATGAACCATTTCTGTTGCGGTGCATAATGGTAAAAAATCTCGTGCTTGTTCAGCACGTAATCCGCTATTTATAGCATTTAAATAAGTCATTTCTGCGTATTTACAGTTTTGCTCAAACCGTTCTCGTTCCTCGTTATTACCTTGTATATACCAAGCAGAAGCTGCAAAGGTTACTTCAGAACCAAATTTTTGATGGCTAAAATTACAATACCGAGTAGACCGCTCACTAATGGAATTAACTCGATGTCTATTTAATTCACGAGACAGACCTATTGAACAGTTAAATAGAACAGAGGTTCTTTTAAAATGAAATTCAGTTGGCTGTGATAAAAATTGTAAATCATCAAATCTTTGATTTTCAACAATTACTCTATAATTTGTAGTAATATAAATGTTATGTAAAGTTTTTGTTGGTCGTTCAATACGAACTTTACTATAAGGATTTTCGGTATAGAAATTTATAATTTTAACCCATTCATTATATTTCTTACTATAAATAGGAATATTTAATTGAAAATATAAATAGACCGTTCCATGTTCTAATGGCGAGAGGTGTTCTCTTGTAATTAAATTATTTACAAATTGTTCTGATGATATGGTATCTTTTAGTTCACTCGCATAACAAATACGAGCACATGTTTCTATATGTTTTAATATATCATCACGTGTATATTCTTGTGAAAGTATCTCAACAGATGGTTGAATTATTTTCATATTATTCACGAATAAGTCCATCTTGACGTACATTACCGTTTAAAAGAGAATAATCACATCCCCATTCAGTTTTACCAAAGTTAGCATGAACCCAATTTGATGCACCGAATAAGCTTGCTACTGACTTATATACAAAAAACTTACCATAAGTAGTAGCAGATTGATGTAAATCCCCCTTAACAACAACAATATTACCACTTAAATTATTTCTAATAATATATTCATTAAAATAGTTTTCAGTGGCGTCATTTAATGTCAATGGAAAAGGTTTAATTTGATTAGCGGTATCTTTACCGTGTAGGAATATAAAAGTCGTACCATCTATATTTACGTGTTCTATAGAACGGTTGGCAATATAAGTTTGAACATTTAGTTTTTCAAGGAGTGGGGTTAATGCAACTTTCGCAGCATATTCTCCATCCCCCCCATGATTACTTTCTCCAACACCTATAAAACGAATAGGAATATTAATTTTAGATAATTCAATAAAAAAAGCAACCATTACCCTAATATAAGTTTGTATCATTTCGCGATTACTCATATTTTGAGGTAAATATTGATTATGTGAAGCCCTTGTAGTAGTTCTATTAAACCCATCTATAGCATCTCCTAAATCAAATACAGTGATTGATTTTAACTCAGGAGCATAGTAATAAGCACAGTTTAATAGATACGATAATCGTTCTGATATAATTTTTTCAGAATACACATTATCATATACCCCTTCATTATTTACAAAAGCTCCTGTATGAATATCACTTAAATAAAATATTAAGTTTTGTTTTTGCTTTTCGGGATTAATGACTGGTTGAGGAAATTGAATATTGGACGTATCAATTTCACTTAATAGAGACTTAATATCCTGAAGAGACTCTTTCAATCTAACATTTTCAACTAAAAGTTGTTTAACTTTTTGTTCATTATACCTATTTCGTTCAACAGCAACCCTCTTTAAAATAATATTTTCTTTTACACGTAAAATATAATTAGTGGCTGTTTCAGCAGTCATTTCAGCTATTTGGTGCGGTGCTAAAACACTTGAGCTTTTAGTAATATTAAAAGCCCTTAACACACGTTGCATATCTAATTCAGAAAATGTTGGAAATTCTCTTACTAATTCTGCTATTGTAAAATCAGCACCTTGTGATGAATATAACTTATGTATTTTTTCTAAATCTTCACGAGATAATGTTCCTGATAAAACAGGTTTTCCTCTTACCAAAATATTAAATTGATAAGCAGATATTCGACCATCAGTTTCTATCGGAACAATCTGTGTTTTTTTAACAATTCGTTTACTCATATTAGTATAGTAAAAAGTTATCAATCTTGACCTATTCCAAAAGCAATATAAGTTCCCATTTTTGTTCCTTTAGAAGGAGTATATAAACTTATAGCCCACAGGGGGTCTTCAGACATTTTAACTTTTTGAATAATGTAATGTTTTTGATTAGTATCCGTTAATTCTGCAGCAGCTGCTTTAGCCTCTTCTAATGTTGGAAAAGAATCTACATATTTACCCAACCCATCATAATCTTTAAAGAAATTAGCTTGAGAATAACTAAAATCTAAAAATTCAGAAGTGTTTAAAATAGCTTCAAAAATCTGATACATTTGTTTGTAATGATATCTATCTTTATAAGATTTACTTTTTAAATTTAATAATTTATGAGGAAATCTTCTTGAATCTTCAACAGCATTTTCTACTGTAATATAACATCCTAAACCTGCTTTACATTTAGTCTTCATTACTAATTGTTCCACACAAAAATGTTTAAACGCAGCAGTACCATAGAGAGGACTTCCAGCATCTATCCAAGCTTGTGTAGCATTAGCTCCTGCCACTACATCAGATTTAAAACTTTTTATTGAATCAAGTGCTGCTTGTTTTGAATACCCTGTAACGGGCAAAATTTGAACGTTCATTATAATGTAACTTTAATTGAATTAGACAAATAATTAACTCCTGGAAGTTTATTTAATAAATTATTAATTGTTTCATCTAAACTATTTTGCATTAATACTGTAGATAAATAAACCTCTTTTAAATCTGCTAAACTACAACCTTCTGTTTTATTTACATATTCTTCAATCTTATCAGCGTCTAACTTTTTATATGTAAAATATTCACGCCTTATGTCAGCATTTGGATTTGGTAAGACATATTGTCTATCTACTCGACTTGGACGTAAAAGTGCTGAAGATAATTCTTCAGAATTGTTAGTAGTCATAATCGTAACAAGATGATTAATAGTATCTTCCCCATCTAAAAACGCGAGTAAAAAACCATCATCACTTTTTACTAATTGGTCCACATCTTCAATAATACATATAATAGGTACTTCAGGTTCTATAGCACGTACTGTGTACTTTAGAAAAGTAACAAACTGTGAAAAAAAAGTGGGAGAAGAGGGACATAAAAATACAATACCTCCCATCGATACCATTTCTTTAGAAATTAATTCAACTAAACAACTCTTACCATTTCCTGGAGAGCCTTCAAGTAAAATACCCCTCTTGTGAATAAAACGTTCTTTTTGAAATATATCTTTTAATTCCCAAAATGTGGTAATATCATTAATAATAGTTTCTTGTAAAGAGTTAGAAAAAGTAAATAATTCATCAGTGTTAATAGTAACTTTTTTTAAAAACAGTTCCATTTGAGCCGTAGATGCTAATTCATAAACACCTTTTGGAAGTTCTTTGATTAAATTAGTAGTAAAAACAGGGTAAAATTCATTATCTACTACCTTATCCCACGACCCATTAGAGTTTGGTGGTAATTTTTTATTTGTAAGAATAGGAGAATCTTCTATTACCTCAATTATAATTTCTTCATTCATAATATATTATTTAAAATGGAAGCCACTCATCGTTTAAAATGCGTCTAATCTCTGTAATTATTTCTGAAGCAGAACTATAACCCTGAATAGTTATGTCTTTAGAAACACCATATAAAAAATCTTCACATATAATTGATAAATTATATAAAAATTCTGATAATCCGACTCGTTCGTCAGTTTCTAAATTTAAACCTGTAATTTTAGATAAAACTGATAATACTGACATGTCGGGATTTGTTTTTCTCATTCGTTGTGTTACTAAACAAACTAAATGAATTAATTGAAGTTTTATTTCTAACGTTCCTGATACTGAACAAGCTGACCCAAATAAACGAGTATAGAAATTGCATTGTTCAATATAAGATAAATTCTTGTAATCATTTATAAGTGATTGTTTATTATGTGTCATAATCAAATTGTTTATTAATTCCATTAATAGTATGAAATGCTACTCTACACATTAACTCTTTAAATTCATCAATACCCTTTTTAATATAAGCATTAGAAATAGGAAATATAGAGGAATTATACATTCCTGAAGATTCAACAGCTAAAATATTAGCTTGATATGTATACTTTGGACCATAAAGAAGTTGAAGAACATATAGATAAACAGCCATTTGTCTATAATAGTGATAAACCTGAAATGACCCTAAAAATCCTTCAAATTCTTCAGTTTTCTCATTCCATACCTTTTGACCCATAAAATATTGAATGTTTATTCCTGTAGTTTTTAAATCATTAAGTGTGATAATACCTTCATCATTGTCAATGGTGTAATTATCTATCTTTAATTTAAAAGGAATTATTACAGATTGTTTTGTTGGTAAGGTTACTTTTATATGTAATAAAATAGTCTGTTCAAAAAAGAATTCTTTTGACCCTGTAATATTTTGTTTATTTAAAAAACTACAAATACTGGAGTTTTCATAACGTTGTAAACAATCTTGAACTGATATTAAAGCAGATGGTGATAATACAATTGGTGTTTTGTTATTATCTAAATTAAATATATTATAGTAATAATCCAAATAATATCGTAATCCACTTTTAATAGTGTTTTGCAGTATTCTTCCTTTTAATTTTCCGACATAATAATTTGTATCTTCAGAAGCTTGCAATAAAGCCTTATAAATAGGATAATGTAATTTTCGGTAGTAAACCACCTTTTCAATGAACACTCCCAATTTTCCACCAGGCTTATGTTGATAATCTGCTATAATTTCAAATTTGGAGGGTTGTAAAATTTTAGCATGTATAGCACTTCCAAATTCTAAATTTTTACTATAATCTTGTTTTGGTGGATTGAAATATTTTTTAGGTGAGCCTCCTTCTAAAGGATTAATTAGTTTAAGTCTAGAATTGCTTGTATAATTTGCATAAATACCTGAAAAATATTCTTCATCACTTAAATTAAGGAGTTGAATCGAATTTGTTAATATTTCTACAGAACAATTATCTACATAGGTCATTGGTTTATTTTATTTAAGATTGCCATTTTACTCCAAAAAGGGTGGGAAGCATTATAATACTTTTCATAATCATAATCAAGGTCATAACGTCTGCAAATATTTTTAGCACATTCTGTTCTTCCTTTTCCCTTGATAAGATAATGAACGTCTAAATTGCTTGCCCGTGTCATTGCGGCATTTCTCTCCTCAATTGTTTTAAAATCACCAGAATAAAGAAAATCTTTGTCAGCAAAATTTTTAGGTTTTGTTTTATTACACCCAAAAATAGTTACCTTCGTTTTATCTTTTAATACATGTTTTAAAAAGAGTTGCGTCATTACAGCACACCCATCATCATCACTTAAAACAAAATATATATCAGGAAATTCGTAGATTAAAACTTGTAAAACAGGTACATAATATTGAATGAATATTTTTTCAGACATATCTTTTGTGCCAGATACAAATACTACATTATAAACTTGTTCTTCAGTAGTTGGTTGATTATTCATTTAAGTAACATTTTAGTAATTTATAAAATAAATCTTTTGAAATAATTGCATATTCTCCAACAGTAATCTGTTTAGATTGTCTTGCTTCTTGAGCAGCCCATAAAATACACAGGTCCTTGTCTTTTAACCCCACTTCTTGAACTAATGTTTTAATAGCGGGAACATTCTGTGTAGATTTAAGTTGAAAATAGCATGGAAATATATTGTCAGGGTCATAAATATCTATTTTTGAATCGTCCATTTTACGAGAAGCATATCGAGTAGTAGTAATGTTTTGATTACCTGACAATTCTTTTAATTCAGTAACAATTTTTCTTTCGTAATTATGTCCACGAGTTCGGTTTCTTGCGCCTATTGATTTTGTTTTTTTCATTAATGTATTAATTATATAAATAGAAATAAGTGGAATGTGAAGTAATTTGTTTATTTACAATGAGTTTTAACTCCTCCATTGCTTTATTAAACTCAAACAAACTTTTATTTTTATAAAAGTCAGAAATATCTTTAGCATATTTTCGTTTAATAAAAATACATTTACATCCAAACTGTTTCCTATATTTATTAGCTCCTTGAACACCAGCCAAATCATTATCAAATAATACAAAAATATCATTATATTTATTGGCTAATCGGTTGAACTGTAGGGGTTTTATAAGAATTTGTTCACATGTTGGAGCACAAGAATTTATTTCATTCTCATATAAAGTCATTACATCTTTTAAGGATTTGGTAATAATTACATAAGAAGTGTTTTTTAGTTGTTTAACTCCCTGTAATTGTGTAGCTTTCCAATTAGAAATAAATCTATAATTTCGTTTTCTTGGAAAGTATATTCTCCAATATTCTATATTATTTGATTTTCCACCATAATATCCAAAAATAGGATTATATTTATTTGAGGAAGTAAAATAATAACCATTTAAAAATACCGACTTACAAGAAAAAACCTTATAATGATTTAAAGTGGATAAAGAAATTCCATAAGATTTCCACCATGATAATTCATTTTCCGTAAAATCTTGTTGTTCAATTTGAATAATAGTTTTTAATTTTTCCGAAAATTTTTCTTTATTTATAATGATTTTCTTGCGTGGGTGTGGTGTGGACGTTTCTATTAATCCAAAATCTTTAGCAATTAATCGTAATGCAGAATAGTACGAACAATTATATAGCTGCATTACTACAGCTATAAAATTGCCCTGAAACCCTGTACCAAAATCGTGAAAAATTAACTCATTGTTTTTATTACGATAAAAAGATGCTGTAGGTTTTTTATCGTTACGAAGAGGACTTATTTGAAGTCCCTTTTTAATAGGTAACTTCAAATAAGTACTCATATAAGTTTCTTCCGAAAATTTAGATAGAAGAAACTCTTTTGTAATTTTTACTTCAAGATTTGGTAGATCAAAGGTCATAATTCAAAATCCACAGTAGGATCTACCTCACCTAATGTTAATGTTGACGAAGATGGTTTATCTATAGATAAATCGTCAATTGGTGTGGGATGGGCAGTTTCCATTTGTTTAATTTTATTTAATTCTTTTGGAGTAAAAAATAATTTTTGTCCAATAAAGTTAGAATTCATATACAATTCTCCATCGCGATTATAATTTGCAAAAAATGAAGGAAATTGTGGAATTCCTTTATTATTGTTTAATAATTTAATTTGACATTTTGTACCTACCCCAACTTGAGTAGCATCAATAACTTTGTTTCGTAGGTCTTCCCATCCGTTAGCGGATAAAGAAATTTTTTTATTATTAATGTCGTCAGCTAATTTAGGATTAACTGTGTCAATAAGATGTTTAAATAATAACATCATTGATTGAACATTTGATGGATTAGGTCCATATTGACTTTCTCTTTGTTGACCGTCTGCTTCAGTAGGTTCAAAAAAGGTATGTGTATAATTCCCCTCATCATTTTCAAATTTAATATCCAAAACTTTGTAAATTTTAGATGGGTCGGTTTTTCCTACAATATCTCTTTTTTCACAACCCTTAAAAGTAACATCGTGAATTTTATTTCCTTGTAAAACTGTTTTAAAAGAACTTTGACTTGTGTTAGCTGTTTCTGTAAATGAAAAATTCATCATAATAATTAAAGTTTAAATGGTAAATATTCTATATTATAATTTGTGTCATCTAAAATTTCTAATGTTAAATCTGGTAATTTAAATGTATCTAATTCTTCAGGAGTAGCTTGTTTAATAGGCAATAGTTCATATAAATCATTACTTCGTATTATTACAGAAAATTCTATTCCTATTTGTGATAATAAAAACGTATTCTTTTTCCCAACTTTGATTTGACCTTTTTTAGTTATTCGACAACCTTGGTCATCATTTACTATTTGTAAAATAGGATAAAACTTTCCGTCCTTTTGTTCATATTGTAATATAAACCGATTACTTTCGTTTTCTTGAAGTAAGTTATTTAGTTCTGAAGAACAAATTAATTCTCCTGGTTGAAGTGTAATGGTCATTTTGATGTCTGCAAACTTGGATAAATTTTTTCCCAATAAGTAACTATAGAATTATCCTCTTTCTTTTCAGCCAATAACAGTGTTTGACCTGATAAACGTGCTATGCGAGACCCACATAATACAGACGTTTTATCACCAAAATTTATCATTAAATTACTATTTTCTAAATCTCGGTATACATAACCAATGCCATCAGAGTTAGAAGATAAAATAGTGCTTATTTTTCCCGATAAATCAAGGGCTTTAATATTTACATCAGTACCATTTTCATTTAACATTGTATCTTTAACATGTCCAACCAAAATAAGATTATCAACAGTTTTTTGAAACCATCCAATAATCTCCTGCATAGCTAGCCGCAACCAGTAATAACCAGCTCCCTTTGGTAAAATTAAAACATTATCACCTGTAAAATTTTTACCAACAGGGCTCTCTGTATAACGTCTTAATGCTAATTCTAATGAAATATCTTCTAAAGCAGAAACAGTATCTAAAACAACAAATTTAAAATTATGTTTTTCCGTTTTCAATGCTTTTGCTATTTTAAATAAATCTTGATAATTATTTGCCTTAAGAATATGACCTGATTGATAATCAGAACCATTTTCTAAATCAATAAGTAAAGCATTTGGTAATTGTACTAATGCCGTTGTTTTTCCAACCTTAGGTAGTCCAAATAAAATTAAGTTTTTGGGGTCTTTTAACGAAGGTTGTGTTTTTTGTGTAGGTAAAATACTCATATATTATAGTGTTATAAAAGGTGTATAATCTGTAATTTCATCTGCTTTAGGTAATTCTCTCCACATATGTGTTTCCCCAAAGAAGTTTAATCCTATACTCTTATCTGATTGACCATCTCTATTTTTTAAAATAGATAAAATTCTAATTCTATCTCTTAAAATTTTAATGTCATAACCGTTACATTTACTCATTTTTTCTCTAAAAGGGTGAAACAAAGCAACAACGGTATTAGCACATTGAACAGTTCCAGATGTATCACTGAAATCATCCAATTGAATTCCTGCATATTGACCACTGCCTTGTGTTCTTCGAGCCATTGATTTAAAGTTTCTATTCAATTGTTGAACGATATTAATTGTACATTTACATTTATCTCTGAGAGTAATTAAGTAATTACAAGCATTATCCATCTCTTGTTTAATACCATTACCTGGAGAAGTTTTTAACAATCGAATATGGTCAATATTAATAATTAAATATTGTTGCGGGTCATTTGGAATATATTCAGTTTTAACAAAATCTCCCACAGTTTCTAACTCTTTATAATACCCAAAATTAGTAGTCCATTCTTTAGCAATACCATATAAATGTCTTGCTGTAGTGAATTTGTCAATAACTGTACAACGTGATTCGAGTTCTTGTAACCATTCTTGAGATTGAAGAATTAAATCATATTTAGAATCTGATAAAGTTTTATCTAAAGATAATATTTCATTATGAGGTAAAATTTCACCATAATGTTCATATATATATTCAGACAATAATCTACAAAATAATGATTCTTGAGACATTTCAAAACTAAATAATAACCAATTTACATTAATGGTTTTTTCAGAATTGAGATATTCCATAAATGGGCGGTAGACAGTTGTATAAAGCATATAAGATGATTTTCCACTCCCACTATCTCCACCAATCAAAGAAATTGTTTCACGTAAAGACCCGTAAACAACAGAGTCTAATTTAGGTAATCCTGTTGATAAACCTTTATTAAATCCTTTACGTCCTTGGTCAATACGTGACATTAGGTTCTTAACAATCATAAGTCTTCAAAAGTATTAAATATAGGAGCATTATTATTTTGTTGTAATTGTTCTAATTCTACCCATTTTTGACTGATAATAAATTCACATAAATTATAGTGTATTAAATCTTGTTCTACAGCCCATTGTAAAATTTCTAAAACTTTTTCATGGTTTTGTTGATTAAACTTGATAGCTTTTCCATAAGCAAAAGTAAATTCTTCCATAGAATTATAGAACTTACTAATGTTAGTTAATGAACAAAGTTTCCCATTTATATTTACTGTTTTAGGATAGGCTTGTAATAATTCAATTCCCAATGTATTAGACAATTGTAAATAAGCATTTATGAATCGTTTATTAAACTGTAAATCCCTAATATTTAGGGGAAATGAAATAGACTTTTTTGTAAATACTCCTTTTTCTTGTAATGAAAGAATTATTTCTTTAAAATCAGAATGGTTACATTCAGAATTATATTGTTCAAAGTATTCTGGATGGTCTTCATGTACAAGAAATATTAAATTTATAACTAATAATTCTTCAGCAGATAATCTATACTTTGCCATTATCTGCAAATCTTGTTTTAATGACGTTTTATTATAATCCACACATTCGCTTATGACAATACTAAGAATTTAAGCTCTCGTTATAAGTATCAATAAGTAAATAAATATTTTTCTTTTTGTTGTTTAATTGGTTGTTTATCAATATATCCATGTTTTAAAACAAAGTCTAATTCTTCTTCATTTAATTCAATAAAGTTTAAATCACTACTTGATTTTTTAAACCATGAACATTCAACCGTTTTGTTAATAATAATAGAAAAAATTTCTGCAACTTTCCCTGATTCTGCTCTAATAACCCTACCATACTTTTGAATACGTTCAGTAGAACTTGAAGTGTTATGTAAAATAATCGCTAAATTTAGTCCTTTTACATCCACTCCTTCTGTTAATGCTTTAGAACTGTGAATTACACCTGTTTTTAATTGATTAAATTCCGTTAAGGTAAGGTGGTTTTCTTTCTTTTTACGACCAGAATGTACAATATATCCATGTGAAAATTTTTCACATTCTGCTATAGTGGCATTAAATGTAATTGCTTTTGAATTTGGTCTGGCTGCTAAAATTTTTTCTGCTAATTGTAGTTTTTTAGGATGTTTATAAATAAATTGTTTTCTACCTTGTAATGCTTTATTCCAAGAAAATGCATGAGCTGCACATTCTTTTAATGTCTCTTCAAACAAATCCTGTCTTCCATCTATCAACAAACGAGCATATGATTTTCGTGTCTCGAAATTAGTCACACATCCCATAGCTAAATTCCAATTGAAATTAAAATATGAGAAATGTCCTATAAATTGCTTGTTTAAGTCGAGGTAAACATCAATGTCAGGAACATCAATTATGACTTTATAAACATTACATTTAGAAGCCCATCCATTTAAAACAGCCTCTTCCATAGTAATAGTGTCAATGACAGGGCAAAAACGATTTAATAATTCTTCTCTACCGTCTAAGCGTTCAAAAGTTGCAGTTAAGCCAAGAATCATTGCATATGAAACTCGTTTAAAAATTTGAATCATCTGTTCAGCAGCATAACGATGTACTTCATCTAAAATTAATAAATCTACAGAATAATAATGTTTAATAACACTATTAATAATTTGCACATTTACATTTAATGAAAGTCCCTCATTATATAAAAGCTTTATCCACTGTCGTTTTAATACTTCAGTAGGAACTACTACTAATATTTGTCTATTTGGATTTTTATTCAAAAAGCGTTTAATAGCAATAATTCCTGCCCGTGTTTTACCAACTCCTGTTGCCCAGCATAACGACCCCTTACATTTATTATCTACCCACTTTTGCACACCATCTTCTTGTCTTATAGAACGTGCACTGTTTTTATCAATCATAATCATTAATGTATCCAATGTTTTCCAATATGTACATCAGCACTTAATTTCATTCGAGTACAAAAAGGTGCAGCACCAGCTTCCATGCATTTTACTAAAACTTGGGCAATTTCATCACCCAATTCTTCGGGACATTCTAAATTTATTTCGTCATGTACAGGAATACAATATTTAACTATAAATAATAAATTATTATTTTTTAAATAATTAAATAATTTAATAGATGCTAATTTAAAACATAACGCACCGTTACCTTGAATTTTATAATTAATGGCTTGATTTTCAATAACGCTTTTAAATTTTGTATATTCTCTTACATAACGAATTAATTCAGGATTTGAATTAGTAGCTTTTGCTCTATTATAATTATTCCAAAAATCGGGTTGAGAAGATACTTCCCTAAACTGTGTAATTTTTTCAAAATTAGGAATAAAAGACTTATGTCCTGTATTTTCATTAATCAAAATATAACCATTATTTAATACAAAAGCACGTTGTTGTTTTTGGTAATTAGCTACACCAGGAAAACCTTTCATATAGTTATTATAAATAGTTTGAGCTTCATGTAAAGGAATTCCTTGATTAGAAGAAATAGTTGAGGCATTACCACCATAGTTAATAGCAAATTCTATCCTCTTACTATCTTGTCGTTGTTTTGGGAATTTTTCCTTAATTTGTTCAACTGGACAATTTTTAATAATTTCAGGATATGACATTTTAGCTACTAAGCTATGAATATCTTTACTGCCGATAGTTAATTCTTCTAACATTGCTTTGTCATTAGCAATAGAAGCTAATAATGCCGATTCTTGTCCACAATAATCAGCACTAATAAATACATTCCCCTCTTCTGCTACAAAACAAGAACGAGTTAATTCATCTTTAGGTAAATTTTGGAAATTGATATTATAAGGTTTTCCACCACTACTTAAACGTCCTGACTTAGCACCTAATTGAAAAAAATTAGTACGTAGTCTTTTACTTACAGGATTAATTGCTTTAAGCCAATTTTCTCCATAAGTAGAACACAATTTTTGAAATGTTTGATAACGTAAATATAACGGAATAATTTCAGATTTATGTTTTTGTGGTTTTATTACAGATGCTTCAATAGATTTTTTTGATTTTTTGGTCTCCTTATCAATAGTAGTACAATCAATTCCTAATTCTTCAAATAAAGGAATTACTTGTTGTGAACTATTCCAATTAATACCACATTTCCAATCTGTATCAAAATCCGAAAATAAATCACCTTGTAAATTTTGATAAATATAATCTGATTTATTATCAACTTTCCATACCTTTACTCGGGCATAATCTTTTTCGGGACAACGAACTGCATTTTTAGGAAGCTTAGATTTTTCTATTGCATAAGTATAATCATTTAACCATGTAGTATCAATTGAATAATAAGAAGGCGGTCTCTTTGTTAATACATAATCAATTAACCAATTATCCAAAGCTTGTTGAGCTTTTTGTAATTCTGTTGAGTCTCGTTCTATTTTATTAGACCATTTTTGCTCATCAAGTTTAATGCCACAATACTTAATATATGTTAAACATTTTACAAACTCATTTTCAAAAATAATTGCATTAACAACATTCTTTTTCTTTGCATCTTCTAATTGTTTATCTCGAATATCATGTAAATATTTAACATCATTTGCGGCATAAACAATTGTTGCGTCAGTAATACCTAGAGTAGTAATTGTCCCCCGTAAAGATTTATCTAAGTCAATATCAAGATAATACTTACCAGCTGCTTTTAATGAATATTCATGCAGATGTTCATATCCCAAATAAAGAATTTTTTCTGCCAAAAATCCGTCATAAACATTATTAATTAAAATACGTTTATGATAAAAAAACTCTAAATCAAATTGAGCATTCCAAAGTAAAAATTGTTTATTAGATTCTAATAAGGGCTTAAATAAATTAATATCAACAGTAAGACAATCAACCACAACTTGTATATCTTTATTACCTAATTGAGTTAATAATAATGCATCTGAAAACACATCTAAACCCTCTGTTTCAGTATCTAAAGCAATATCATCTAATTCCCAAAGAAGCTGTAAAGCTTCTTCAGGCGATATAGATGTATAAAGTGAGGATTTAAATAGTTGTTGATTATTGCTTACTAAATATATCATACTAATTTATATTTTTTTTCTGCGCACACCTCTTCAATTTGTTTCATTAATGTTTCCCACTGTTTAATGTGATAACGTATTGTGTCTTCTAATTTAAACAATACCTTATCCTTTAAAGTTTCTAACTGTACAGTAGTTAATTCCGTATATTTTTTATTAGATTTTAAATTAAGCATAGCACGAAACTGTGTATAATTTAATCCCGTTGATTTAATAGAAATTTTTACATCGGGTTTAATATTTAATCGTTCTCGTACTACTTGTAATCGTTGATTTAGTGTTGTAAGTTTTTCGACAAGTTCAAAATTATGAACCTCATCTTGAGAAAACCACAATCCAAAATTTAAAATAAATTTATATGTAATATGGGATTTATTAAATTTTCCCAACTGGTCTTTACAAGCTCTTAAAAATAAATCTAATGTAATGTTCTTAAAATCTACAGGCAAACCACTATAAACATCTTTCAAAGTAATATTTATTAATGGTTTAGAATTGTCTGGATTAATTTTAGCAAGAAAATCTTCTATTTCATTGACTAAATTAAATCGAGAATAGATAGGTTGATTTTCATTATTAGTTAATTGACAAAACCACCTCACAGCTAATTCAGCATTACAATATAAAACTTGTTGAGTAATTTCTTCTAATACTAAATAACGTCCTGGAGATGCTTTATCATCGTTATATAACATATTTTTGCAGTGAGCATATGCAGAATTTAATTGCTCTTCAGTCATATCAACCATTCTGTATTCAGGCTGAGATTGAAGTTCTTTACCTTCATATACTTTACTACCTTTCCAAATGTAATTATTTATCATACTATAATAATATTTTGTTTTTTAGTTAAATTTATAAAACTTTTAAAATAAATTTTATCATATAAATATTGTTTATAACACTTAGAATTAACATCATAATATTCTTCCCCAGCTCTAACAATATCATATGTAAGAAAGCCGCTATCCCCAATTTTTAAATCAGAACCTTCCCAATTGGGTAAACGAGTACATAAAATGTAATCCGTTGAATTATCTAACTGAAAAACATATTTACTATAAGTATCAGATTGTTTTGCAACAAGTTTACATTTTACCGTATGTTCCATTATCGTCTAATTTTTTCAGTGACTATTTCATATTCATAAGAAGGATGCTGTTTTTTATATTTGTTAAGGGCATCCATATCTTTAAATGAAAGTAAATCAACTAAATTATCATATTTATCGTAAATTCTACAGTCTATCATAATACCGTATCAATTATTCCTAACTTTAAAGCTTCCTCATTATCAATATAAACATCTCTATTGAAGAGCTTTTTTGGGTTAGCTATTAATGTATTATCCTTAATAATAGACATTAAAATATTATCTAATCGTTCTACTTCCTTTAATGAAATAGCTAAATCCTGTACATTACCAACACATCCTGCTGATGCGTGGTGTCCCATAAAAGTACTATAAGACATAGCTCGTCTATGCCTTTTTGTACCCGAAACCATTAAAGCAAGTGCCATAGACATAGCGCTTCCTGTACAAGTTGTTTCTACAATAATACCTTTTGATTGGGCTAATTTAATCATTCCTAAAATACCTAACCCCGCATAAATACTTCCACCTGGACTATTAATATGCAAGTGAATAGTTGGTGTAGGCGATTTATTTATTAAATAAAGTATTGCAGACTTAACATCAACAGCCATTTCATCATTAATTTCACCCTCAATCTGAATAATATTATTTTGTAATAATTTAGATTGAATAGAAATAGCAGCTAAATGCTGTTGTCCATATTCTAAAATTGTAATCATAAAATTAATGTTTTAGTACAAAAGACAGCTAACATATCACATAAATTATTATATAAATTATTAGCATGTCCTTTTACGTGTTTAAAAGTAATACGAGATAAATCATACTGTTGAAATTTATCCCACAAATCAAGATTCTTATTTCGTGCCCAATTAAGAGTTAATGAGCCCACCACATACATTGAATCTGTATAGATGATAATTTCTTCATTAAAATTTTTAAGTGCTTCTAAAGCCCTTAAAACAGCTTCTATTTCCATTCTATTATTAGTAACATTAAAAGAATTATCACCTTGAAAATTAATAGTAATGTGGTTGTTATTAATAATTATATAAGACCATCCGCCCTGTTTTTGTTTAGGCGAATAAGCACCATCTGTAAAAACTGTTATCATAGTGAATTATCCACCCACGGCAGAGCCGATGGGTCGGGCTTCGGGCTTCATAGAGTGTGCTTTGTTACCAAAGTCTAATTTCCTCTCCACCTTTGTATTTTTGCATCGTCGTACCATTCCCACTTCACAATTTGTCTATAAAGTTTTACATATCCCTCCATTATTCAATTTTAATTTTACAAAGTTAAAATTTTTAATAAAAAAATAGTTCAGACCTTAATTAAGGTAGCTCCATTGATAGTAAGTGTTTTGAGCTCTCCATTTTTAGTCATTTGATTTACTCTCGCCCTGCTAACACCGATTTTCTTTGCATATTCGGCTTGGGTATAAATGTCGCGTCTTATTTCTTTACTCATTATGATTTATCAGTTTTTAGTTCAAAAGTAGGCGGCGTATTTCAACCGCCATACTTTTACACCACAAAGATAATACTTATTTTTGAATAAAAAAAACTTTTTATCGGTCGGCGGTATGAAACGTTGGGGATTTCGGAGCTGCGAACCTATCAACCGATAAGAACCTTGCCAGCGAGCGATGCACTTGGCATACCACTTAAACCCCAATGTTTTATGACCGCGTGTTAGGCAACGTTAATTTTTTCTTTTTTCTTGTCTAAAACTGTAAATATTATCATTAGTATAGTAGCAATTAATGCCATTATAGAACCAAAATAAAATGGCGCATTTGAATTAACCTTATCATACAATAATCCTGCAATTAAACTCGCAGGTAATAAAGTAATTCCAAGTACAGCATGATAAATTCCAAATCCCGTCCCTTTTAAGTCTTTACTAACAATATCAGAAATCATTGCTTTCTGGCTACCATCAGTCAATGCACTGTAAAATCCATACAGCATAAACAAGAAAATAAAAACATTTATACTATTAAACCTACCGAAAAAATAATAAACAATTGCATATACTATAAAACCCAGAATAATCAATTTTTCACGACCAATTCTATCCGATAATTTTCCAATCGGTATGGCCAGCAAAACAGATACTGTATTAAATATCATATATACAAAAGGAATGTATGATTTATCTATACCTGTTTCGCTTGTTTTTACAAGCAATAATGCATCTGCTGAATTACCAAGAGTAAACACGAAAATTATAATAAGAAAGAAATAAAACTTTTTGGGTAAAAGTTTTAATGAAATCTTATTGGTGGTTTCTTTTTTTTCTGCCTTTGCTTCTTTTATGAAAATAATAATCGTTAATACACCAAGAATTGCTGGAATGGTTGCTAATAAAAATATGTAAGAATAATTTAATGGAAAAATAGATAACATTAAGAAAGCAATCAAAGGACCAACAATAGCCCCACTATTATCCATTGCTTTCTGAAACCCAAAAGTTTTACCAGCTTCATTTTTTTTAATTGAGCCACTTATAAGGCTATCTCGCGGTGCTGCTCTTAAACCTTTTCCTATGCGTTCAAAAAACCGAAAAAATAAAATCTGAATTGGTATTCTTGCTAATGCATATAAAGGAGTTATAATGGCTGTAATACCATATCCAATAATCATGAATGGCTTGTTTTTACCAATCTTATCACTCCAGTATCCCGAAATTGCCTTTAATAAAGATGCTGTACTCTCTGCAATTCCTTCAATTAATGAAATCGTAGTTTTAGATGCTCCTATCGATAACAAAAATAGAGGCATAACACTATATACCATTTTGGTAGATGTGTCAGTGAAAAAACTTGTTAGTCCTGTAAAAAAAGCGTTTTTTTCTAATCCAAATATTTTTTTCTTTTCATTCATTATATTGCTCGGTGTCATTTTTTAATGTTGCCTAACGTTTCGCGGCTATGCGCCGTTTTAATGGTGTATAGCCGCTGTTGTGTGATTGTGCCGAGGTGTATACTCTTTCAAAAACTGTTTCATTCTTCATCATAAAAACTCGCCCGTTTTTTTTCGCCGA